>JAABUS010003850.1_pt1 | contig 23106 bp, 20 predicted proteins | sample 5560161 | NCBI WGS metagenome assembly JAABUS01 (sample SAMN10711885, study PRJNA513376) | rock metagenome | isolation source: Antarctica rocks | place: Antarctica: Victoria Land, Trio Nunatak nord | collected 2016-01-04
CAATCAAAATTGTTACTGAAGTAATAGAACAGGATAGTATTAAGTATTCAATAAATGTTGAAGACGAAGAAAATGTATATGTAATAGAAAGCGACAGTGAGGCATTTATTCACCTTGAAAAAAATTCAAAAAACAACAAAGCGAATGAAATGTGATTTAATTTCTATAGACAAGACAAGTCATATGAACTTTAATCGTATAAATTTTCTCATGTGCATTTAATAAATGTACAACGGTGGGTATTTCGATACCCGCCTCTTTTTTTGCGATATCACTAAGAAGCTGTTTAAAAACGGTTTAACATACTTCTTATGGATGAGATTTGGATCATTGCTACACCAGTATTATTAAGGCGTTCATAGTTTTTTGAGTTTCGTCTTTGTGCATCTATCCAGGAAAAGGTTCTTTCCACTATCCATCTTTTAGGTAGTACTTTAAAGGTATGAACTTCATTGCGTTTGATGATTTCCATCTGTATTTTAAAGTTCGTTTTGATTTGTGCTATTAGTTTTCCACGGTAGCCGCCATCAGCAAATAATTTAACAATGTTTCTCCAGCTTCCGCGCATCTTGTTAATTGTTTCCGTCGCGCCGTCCCTATCTTGTACCGATGCGCTTTGGATAACTACCGCCAGTATAAGCCCCATGGTATCGGTAATAATATGACGTTTGATTCCTTTTACCTTCTTGCCAGCATCAAAGCCCTTACTTTCACTACTTACAAGCGTAGATTTAACTGACTGTGCATCAATAATACCTACTGTCGGCCCAGCTTTGCGCCCACTTTTTAGCCTCATCTTTTCCACCAGGGCTTCCTGTAGCACCTCTATTAGTCCGGCCATTTTCCAAGTTGAAAAATAATAATAAATGATACGCCAGTTTGGAAAATCTTTAGGTAGCATACGCCACTGGCAACCAGTTTTTACTAAATAAAGTATCCCATTAAACACTTCCCGTAACTAGTACTTTCGGTTGCGTTTGGTATCTAAAAATTTTGATATATATTGCCATTGGCTATCGCTTAAATTGCTGGAATAGGAACTCATGCTAATTCTGTTTGTCGTTATTCAAAATTAGCACTCCTTAAAATAGCTCAGCGATAGCTCCATTTTCCCGTTTTTAAACAGCTTCTAAGAATACAGATAAACAGACAGCTATCATCAAAAAGCGGGTTGAGTATACAACAGCACATCCTGATTTTTTTTCACAAAATCAAAATACCTATCAGCGAAAAGTTTAAAGAAGGCTTTATGGCTATAATTCAGGAAAAGATATCTTAATTACCATCTTAATATGGTTTCTGAATATGGCAATACTTTATAACTAAGAGCGCAAGGAGAATTAATGTTAAACAAAAATGGGATTAAAACAATAAAACCTATAACTCCACCTTCCTCAACTACTTAATAATCAAGCTGCTAATTTGGCAAGTAGTTTTAAATCTTCCAGAAAAGAGTTCGAGATTTGTTCGATAGGGACTACAAAAATCAATGCCAAAACGTTCAAAAAGCTGTAAATCCTTGGTTTACAGTTTTCTTTTTTTCCGGCAAAACCTCGTTTTATTCACCAAATCGTATAGTTCCAGTGAGTAATTCAGTGAGTCGGAAAACCAAAGCAAGTGACTCACTGAAAATTCGGTAACTTATTGTATTACAACATGTCCGATTATCGGACATCTTGTAAGAGAGGTAGCTGCAAACTTAATTTGTTTCACATTTTAAGCTTGTTTTATGGAATTAAACTACAGCCTGCTTTTTTATTTGAAGAAGCCAAAGAACTACACTACAGGAAACATCCCTATTTACCTGCGCTTCACCGTGGGTGGGGTACCTAAAGAATGCGCAACCACCAGAACCGCCGACCCGGAAAAATGGTGTTCCAAGACCAATCGCGAAAGCGGTAAGAATGAAACCTCGAAGTCCCTGAATTTCCACCTGGACGAACTGCAAAAAAAAGTTGATGAGGCACATGCAGAATTGGTCAAAGCACGAAAGGCAATAACAGCAGAAGCCCTAAGAGATAAATTCCTCGGTCGGGACACGCCACAAAAAAGCCCACAGTTGTTGGAGATTTTCCGACTTCACAATAAACAAATGAAGGAATTGATCGGGATTGAATTTGAGGAAAACACCTTAAAGGGCTATTATACCTGCCTGCAGCATCTGGCAGGATTTATAGGAAAAAACTATAAATCGGCCGACCTGACTATTGACCTGCTTGATTACAATTTCATCAACGACTTTAACCATTATCTCAAATTACATTGCGGCATCCAACCTATTTCTGCCGCAAAATATTTGAAGCACCTAAAAAAGGTAGTCAATAATTACATCCTTAAACCTAAGCTTTTAAGGGACAATCCGTTTTCCGAATTTAAATCAAAAGCAAAGGTAAAGGAACGTGAATTTTTAAGCCAGGCCCAGCTTGACCGGCTGATGAAAAAGGAATTTAAAATTGTTCGGGTAGCAAATGTCCGCGACATATTTGTTTTCTGCTGTTATACAGGCTTATCCTACGCCGATGTCAAAAAGCTAACCAGAAATGAAATTACAGTTGGGATAGACGGCGGGCAGTGGGTGTTTATACACCGGAAAAAGAATGATAATTCTTCCCGGATTCCATTATTAAGGCCTGCTTTGCAAATAATAGCAAAATATAGACATCACCCCAAATGTGTTAACGGGGATGTTGTTTTGCCGGTCCTAAGTAACCAAAAAATGAATAGCTATTTAAAGGAAATCGCAGATGCCTGCGATATTACCCAAAACCTGACATTCCACCTTTCACGGCACACATTTGCCACTACAGTAACGCTTACTAACGGCGTTCCAATCGAAAGCGTGAGTAAAATGCTGGGCCACGTCGATATTAAAACCACGCAGCACTACGCAAAGGTGATTGACACGAAAGTTAGCCGGGATATGAAAAGCCTCAAAAGAAAACTGGATAGGATAACGAGCTAATATTGTTAATAGCCGTACTGCAGTCCGCCGTACGGCTATTAAATCGTTACCAATATCTAAAAGTTGGGAACCCTAGTAAAACCGAATACTCAATTTTGGGCATTTAGTTTATACAAATGGCCCAAATTGATTTTATTACTAAGGATGACCTTGAATTATTTAAACGTGATTTAATAAGGGAAATCACAGCCTTGACCAAGCCGCAAAGCCATGGCCCTAAACAATGGTTGCGAAGCGTTGAGGTCAGGGAACTACTGCATATCTCGCCTGGTACACTTCAGAACTTTCGGATAAACGGCACGCTTTCATTCACGAAAGTGGGTGGGATTTTTTTCTATAATTATGATGACATATTAAAGGTACTGGGGAAAAAATAATGAACGACAGGCAATTCAAATTCCTGATGCAATTCATTAAACGGATGGCAAATGAGCACCGGCTGAATACTTCCCATATTAGCCTTTGTTTTGCACTTATTATTTGCTGGGGGGAGCAAAACTATAAGGCGCCCTTTGTAATTAGCCGAAGGCTACTAATGGGGTACAGTAAAATTGCTTCCAAAAGCACCTATCACATCTGCATTAGGGAATTAACGATATTCGGATTGATCACTTACCATCCGAGTTATAACCCTTACCACGGGACATTAGTCACTTTTTTGATTAAATAATGCGTTTAGCAAAAACCATTTAATTGTTTATTCTTTCGGCAATTTAATGCAAAAGTTAAGCAGCGAGATCGTCGATTGGCGAATACCAGTCGGAGTTTTAGATTTCTTTTCAGGCAGGAAAAAACCATTACTTAGTTAAAACTGTATGTGTAAGGTCCCCTAAAAAAAGTACAATTTTTAAATAGAAATTTTAATTTATATTGTATAAAAATAAAGAAGAGTAAATTCTCACCAGAAAAGACAGCACGTATTTTAAAAGAATTTTAGATTCCGTGCGCTCGATGTTTTTCCCCGCATGCAATTATAGTTGCAGTTGATTCAAAGTTGTAAATAAATCATAATTCTATAGAGCAACATTATATTATATGCTTTATCAAAAAAGGAAGGTTTGTTAACATAACCATCATTACAGTCAAATATAGGAAAACTCAGATTAGGTGTAATTAAATTCGTGTCACCGTTTTATGTAATAGCTAAAAGAGGAAAAACTGAGTTTTGACCAGATAGTCTCGATGACAGAAATACGTTCGTTTTTTTGTAATAGAGGCATCACAAGTAAATGCCAGTTAAAACACGCGTATTGATACGAGGGAAAGCGGGTAGCAGTATAAAACGAAAGAAAACAAAAGCTTAACTTTTTCCTAACATATGACCTTTTTATTGAAGGTACTTTTGCGCCATGAAAATTTTATGCCCTGAACATGATGGACCAATAGACATTCCAAGTAAAAAAATTGCTGATGCCTTTCGGTCCCCTTTAAAATCACTTGTTTTCACCTGCCCTATCTGCCAGGAAGAAGTATTGATTAAAAATATCCGATTAGAACAGGAAGTTACACTTTCAAATGTTAGTGAAAACGGGGCAGGAAAGAACAGAAAAAAGCAAAAGGTATTTGATCATGGGGAAAGGTAGTGCCTCTATTCGCCATTTTAGCTGGTCAACACCCCAATTTTTTGTTTGCTACTGATTTAGGATTATACTTCCTGTTTAGATCGTTTTCCTGCTCTTGAACTTGTTTTACGTTCTGGGGCTTTTAGGATATCTAAAGAAGGAGGATTTTGCTTAGCGTTGCTTTTAGGCCCAAGTGCTGCTTTCTGCTTCTTCCCAGATTCAGCAACGCCAGTGCGGTCAGCTTTTAGTTTTTTTGAAAGCTTTTTTGCGAGTTTACTTGAAGCTTTCTCAATTTCGTTTTCCAGCTTTTTAGACCCGCCTAGACCGAAGGTTAGTTCTTTAAGTTTTAGCCACCAGGCTCATTTTGATGTCTTTACTAATTGCTTTGCGGTCTGCTTTAACTAATTCCTGTTTGTCTTTTTTCATTTGCATCTGATGAACTGCAAAGATATGTTATGAAATTGTTACTTTAATATTAATTTTATGTTAAGCATTATTTCTAACTAAACAAAGTCATATTTTGAACCTTATTGGATATAACGTTAAGACTTTACTTTTTTTAACATTCTTGCTTCTATTGGGTAGGGGAAAATGCACCATCAGTTGATTTGGGTTTGTAACAAAAATTAGCACCGCAAATGGGACTAAGTTACGGTCGTGAAAAATTTCAGGCAGCTACACTAACTCTTGTAAGCAGCTTACCCTTACGAGAAAGGATCAATAATGCAGTTTCAAATTTCCTGGTTTACTTAATAGATGAAGACCTGCCATCTGAAGCAGTTCAGGAATTTAATCATCTCCTGAAAAGAGTGACAGGTTTAGAAGAAAAATTGGATGAGGGATTATCTTTCAGGATCAGTAGTCTTTCTAACTACCAGTTGGAGGCAATAGCTGAAAGAATTGTAGCCTTACATATAGTTCTGTGTGAAGCTTATGAAATGAAAAAAACGCTTAATCACTTTTATTGAGGTCACTTTTTATAATATCCCTTGTTTAAATAAGCACGTTTGGTTTCTGGCGTTTATCCTGCTAATATTCTAAGGCATTTATTAACGTATATATCCAACTCGTTTTTGCCAGCAGAAAATGCCTTTTCCCTATTGGTTTCATCGCTTAATTCACACCCCAATTCACAATACCTCTGCGTTCCCCGAGTGTAATTATTTGCAATGGCACCAAATTCCTGGTGATTTATCCTAGTAAGGATACTTAATAAGCACTCAAACTCGATAGAATACTTAAATAGAGCACTCCCGTTTTCATGATTATAAGCACTGATACATCTCAGCTTCTTTTGAAAATCCAGTAGTCGGTTAGTCAGTCTTTCTTTCATTTAAAGGTTATACGCTCGACATATAATGCACATGTTAACTTAATATTATTAATTCAAGAACTGGATAAATAAAAGTATTGATATGCAGATACTTGAGAAAGCCGAATGTGTGTACCAGAATAAGTTTGTAAATAAAGAGCAGGCGGCAGTGGTTGTATTCGAATATATCGAAACCTGGTACAACCGAAAGAGGTTACATTCTGCACTGGGATATATGTCCCCCGAGGAATTTGGAAAAAACTTAAACAAACAAAATATTGCAGCTTAACCAAATGTCCATTTTATTGTTGCAAGTCCACCAGGCCGAGAGTAGCCGGATTGATGCAGAAAGCAAAAATCAGAAGCATCATCAAAAGAAAATTTAGGGTTACTACTGATTCTGAACATCAGTATGCTACCGTGGAAAACAAGCTGGGGCGTAATTTTAAGCCGGGCACGACTGGGGTGATTTGGGCATCTGATATAACTTATATCAAAACGAGGCTGGTTGTACCTGATAACTGTAATTGATCTGGGTGACCGAAAAGTAATCGGCTGAGCGTTGAGTTCTACGATGAAGGCAACAGAAACAGTGATACCGGCCTTCAAAATGGCACAGAAAAATAGGCTGATCATCAGCAGACTTCTTTTTCATTCTGACTGGGGCATCCAGTATGCCTGCAACGAGTTCAGGGATTTATTAGAACACAACCTACTGGTAACAAGGAGCATGAGCAGAAAAGGAAATTGCTGGTACAACGCAGTGGCAGAAAGCTTTTTTTAAACGATAAAAGTATCTGCCATGTAAAGTTCGGAGGTCGTTGGCAGATCGGCCGTAATAAACGCCCAAACTGGTCGTCAAACCGTCGTTTTCTTGTGATTACCGTTCCCTTTTATGGATGCGCGCGTTTTGCATTCCTTGCCATTGACCCGGCATTTGCTTGTATAATTCATTTATCTATAGCAGTTTGTTTTACCAGACCTCCATGTTCCGGGACCTATTAAAGACGACAACGATAACATTTTCTTAACATATTGTAAACAATGTTAAAATACTTTAGCATCCAAAGTTTTGCACGGTTTCATTTGGTAAAATATTTAAGCCTGTCATCAATTTATGGCATCAAAGATCATAATAAACACAATTAAAAGAGCCCTTACATTTTGTATCGCTTTGTCGTATTTTATTTTTTCTTGTGGTTACGTAACATATTGTACAAGAATTGATAAAACTGTCGGTTTATTGTCTACCTATAATAAGATATTTCAAAATGAGATGTCTAAAACGGAATCTATAATCTTTTCTAAGAAGACTCAAAGTCCTGTAAGTTGGAACTTTTTAAGCCGTCCTTGGGTAACACTTAGTAACAAGGTTTTTGCTTTAAGTAATATTATCATAATTCTTTGTATCCTTTCTTTTTTTAGTTCCAGGCCAAAGGTTTCCCTATTTCGAAATTTTTATGCCCTAAAAGCGCAGAGTTTAGCGAGCCTGATCGTGTTTTTCCACATTTGGAGAATTTGATTCGTCCTATTCCGTGATCTTGCCTTTGCTGTCATAAAAAAAGCAACTCATTTTCGCACATTCCAAATTAAGCTTTTTAGGTTTTCCTGGTCTTGTTCTTTCGCTATTTGACAGCCTATTTTTTAAATCCTTCATATTTTTTAACATTAATTACCAATTTATGAGAACAATTTACTATTACTTAAAAATTGCTTTTCCAACAATCATTTGCCTGATTTTGGGGACAAGCGTGTTTGCACAAACAGAAACCATCACAGGCAAAATAATAGATGCCGCCGACCGCACTCCAATTATTGGGGCCTCCGTACAAGTTAAAGGCTCAAATGGAGGGACGGCAACCGATGTTAATGGAAATTTCAAAATTTCTGCCTCCCCAAATGCAAGTTTGGTTATTTCTTATATTGGGTATGCAACTAAAGAGGTACTTGTTTCAAAAGTTCAAAATATCATTTTATTGTCTCAGGATAAAAATACCTTAAATGAGGTAGTTGTAACAGCATTGGGAATATCAAAGCAAAGTAAATCTTTGGGATATGCAGTACAAACCTTGAGTGCAAAACAAATATCGAATGTTCCCGACCCCAATTTGGTAAACGGGTTACAGGGAAAAGTCGCCGGTGTACAAATAACCAATGGTTCCGCAGGTGTTGGTTCAACATCAAGGATTGTTATTCGTGGTGAAAATTCATTTAGCGGCACCAATCAACCTTTATTTGTAGTAGATGGGGTGCCTATCAGCAATGACACTTACTTTAATGACGCCATTAATAATTCATCCGGCCAGGGGACCTGGGCAGAAGTAGATTGGGGCAACGGCGCCGCAGATATCAACCCGTACGATGTTGAAAAAATGACCATTTTAAAGGGGCCAACCGCTGCTGCATTATATGGCTCAAGGGCCGCTAATGGCGCAGTAGTTATTACAACCAAAAAAGGAAAGTCCCAAAATGGCCTGACGGGCATAACCTTTAATACGCAAACAACACTTGAAAGCGTGTTGCGTTTTCCAAAGCTTCAGGATCAATATGGGGCCGGCAATGGAACTGTGGAGTACAAATATGTGAACGGTGGCGGTTCGACCGAAAACAATATCGCCAACTTTGGACATGCTTTTGATCCGAATTATATGGTGGTACAATTTGACAGCCCGCAAGGCCCATACATGGCTGCCGATTTGAATGCTGTCAAGACTTTACCGGCCGGGACATTGCCTACAGCTACTCCCTGGATAGCGCATACCGATAACATCAATAAATTTTTCGGTACCGGCGTTACCACACAGAACAATATTGCATTTTCAACAGGAGATGATAAAAATAATTATCGTTTCTCTGCCGGAAACCTGTATAACCACGGTTTAGTTGGTAACATTGACCTGATCCGCAATACATTTTCTTTTGGTGCCACCAATAAATATACAGACAAATTAAGTTCAAATGTATATGTAAACTACATCAACAGTTATAGTGACAACCGTCCAAATATAGGTTACGGTTCTGAAAACGTACTTTATACATTTCACGGTGTTTATGGCATGCCTTTGAATATTAATATCGAATCGTTAAAAAAATTATGGGCTGCCGGTCAAACTGACCTGACGCAGTTCCGCTATTGGAACAACCATGATAACCCTTATATAACTGTCAATGACAACACCAATAGTTTTAAAAAGAACCGTATTATAGCAAATGCCCAGTTAAACTATCAGTTTACACCAGAATGGAGTGCATTTGTCCGTACAGGTATTGATAACTATACGGATAACCGGGAGGGGCACCGGGTCTTTGGAACAGTAAGGTTTCCAAACGGTGGTTTCAGAACGGATGATGTTACCTATATCGAAAACAACACCGATTTCTTGTTAGACTTTAAACCAAAAAATACCGGGCAATTTCATTTGAATTTTGCAGGAGGCGGTAACCGTTTTAAGCAAAGCATAAACTACATCCGTAATATTGCCAACTCCTTGATCGCTCCTGATTTATACAATTTTAGTAATGCTTTGACTTTACTACCGCCAGAATTGGTAAAACAAGATAGGGCTAGATATAGCTTATATGGTTTTGGAGATATTGATTACAAAGGTTTGGTTTACCTTAATATAACCGGGAGAAACGACTGGTCGAGCACACAGCCTATCAATAACAATTCCTATTTCTATCCTTCGGCTTCCTTAAGCGCAATCGTATCCGATATTTTTAAAATGCCTGAACCGGTATCTTTATTTAAAGTAAGGGTATCCGCCGCTCAGGTTGGGCACGATGCCGATCCTTATTCAATCAACAATACTTATACAACTAACACCCCATTTAATAGTTCACCATTAACAACCATTACCAGTACCTTGGCCAACAGCAATTTAAAACCATCAACAACTAATTCATACGAAGCCGGTTTTAACTTGCGGTTATTGAACGACAGGATAGGTTTGGACGCGACTTATTATATATCTGATACCAAAGATGAGATCGTTCAGGTTCCCGTTCCAATCTCCTCTGGTTTTTCTGCAGCCTTTGTAAACGGCGGTAAGATCAGGGATAAGGGTATAGAAGTGGTATTAACGGCATCCCCTTTACGTTCTGCAAATGGACTAAGCTGGAATACTACGTTTAACTTTAGCCACGGTGTGTCAACCGTTACAGGTTTACCTGAAGGATTGAGCAGCTATAAATATGCCGATGTAACGCAATATGACCGATATTTCAGATCTATCCAATATAATGCGGTAGTCGGTGAACGCTTTGGTAATATGTACGGCCGTTATTTTAAAAGGGCACCTGATGGCCAGATTATATATCAAAATGGATTGCCTGTGACTTCTAATGAAACAGACCGTAAGATATTAGGAAACTATAACCCGGATTTTATATTGGGCTGGTATAATACCTTTAGCTATAAAAACTTCAATTTTGATATGACTTGGGACTGGAGACAAGGCGGCAAGTATTATTCATATACAGAACTCGGTTTGTTACAAGGTGGCATGTCACCGCTAACTTTACCTGGCCGTGCGGAAGGCGGTATTGTCGGTCAGGGGGTAATGCTTGATGCCAATGGAAATTATGTTTCAAATAATGTTAAAGTTACCGCAGCCAATTATTATACCAACGGCATTTATAATCCGAACAACAATGAGGAATTTATGTACAGTGCTACTTACGTTAAATTACGGGAAGTAAAACTTGGATATACTTTCAAACATATTTTAGGAAAAGGCTCACCTGCAAGTTTAAATGCATCTTTGGTTGGGCGTAACTTACTGCTGTTTACACAAAACAAAGATGTAGACCCCGAAAATTTGGCTTTGAGAGGGAACAAGATACTTCCGGGCATTGAGTTTTTAAGTTATCCCAGCACCAGGAGCTATGGCTTCAATATTAACTTTAGCTTCTAACCATAAGACAATAAACATGAAAAATATCGTAAAATATCCATTAGGTTTCGTCATTCTTTTAACGGTGGTCATAACCTCATGTAAAAAGGAACTTCAAAAATTAAACACTAACCCCAATACCTTGGAGGTGGCAAATGACCCGTCATTATTGGGAAATATTGAAGTCAATACATTTTTTAACTCCGCTTTCAATGCCTGGACTTTGGGTAACGGCATGAGCCAATATGCTACATTCAGCCAAAGTTATTATAATACGCTGGCACGCTACATTCCTGCATCCAATCAACCCTATTGGCAGGTACTTTATACAGATGCCCGTGATGCAAATCAAATCATTGCAGATTCAAAAGTCAACGGTAACACCTCAATGCAGGCTGTCGGGCTTATATTACGGGCATATTCGTTTGCACAACTAACCGATCTTTGGGGCGATATACCTTTTAAAAATGCATTAAAAGGTCAAAATGGCAACTTTGCTGCGTCTTATGACGGGCAACAAGTTGTTTATACGGATACTGATTTAGGCATTTTACCATCTTTAAAAGCGGCGAGTGAGTTATTAAAAACATCAGTGACCGCCATAAACGGCGATCTGGTTTACGGTGGGGATATTGGCAAATGGCGAAAATTTTGTAACGGACTGCGATTAAGGTATTTATTAAGGGCATCTTCAAAACTGGCAACAGCAGCAGCCGAAATGCAGCAAATAGTCACAGAAGGCAATATATTTCAAAACGCGGCCGAAAGTGCTGAACTAACTTTGCCCTCGTCTGTTCCTTATGCCTTTCCAAGCCTTACCGAGAGATCTGGGGATTACAGTATTAAATACCTGAACACATTACTTTATAATACTTTTGTAGGTACTGGCGATCAGCAACGGTTGTCTTTATTATTCGCAAAAAATGTGACCAACCAAAATGCTACAGCTTTTAGTTTTTCTAATTACGGTGGCATGCCCATTGTAGCAAATGCCAATACTGCACAAGTAGCCGGTTCTTCCGGATTTAATTCTGCTATATTTTTAGGTAACCCATCTTCCGCAGTTTTAAAGGCCCGGGTAATAACTTACCAGGAAGTGCAATTTATATTGGCAGAAGCAAGCTTAAAAGGCTTTATAACAACCGGAACTCCGGCTACTTATTATATGAACGGTATTACAGGGGCCTATGCTGATTACGGCCTTGACGCTGTTTCTGCGGCAGTGTACGAAGCAAACCCCGGCGTGGTCTATAACCCTGCTACCGCGTTGAACCAAATTATCACTCAAAAGTGGATTGGTAACCTTAATGTCGGTTTTGAAGGCTGGATCGAATACAGGCGGACGGGTATCCCTGCATTTGATGCAACGTCCGCAAATTTAAACGGTGGAAAAATATCATCAAGGTTCATCTACCCAACTGATGAACAAACCATAAATGCCACTAATTATAAAGCTGAAATACTTATGCAGGGTGGTACTGACAACCCGAACTATAAAGCTTGGTGGGAAAAATAAATCAACCAAACAGGTCTCTATGAAGATAGAGACCTGTTTTAAATTGAAATAATTAAGGTTAAACATGAACACGGTCAAATTTAATTTGGACAAATCCATAATTAAATTTTCAAATTTTGCTAAAGCCTTGGCATTACCTGTAAGGATCTGGACGATTAGGGTGATCCTTGAAAACGGAAATTCGGCTACAAGAGAAATGCTGCATCAGATCCCCTTTAAAGGTTCAACTGTTAATCAACATCTTAATGAGTTAAAGTATTTAGGCATAATAAAAACCGTACGTAAGGATAAGATCACTTTTTTTTCTGTCAATGAAGACGTTTTTATCCAAATGTCAAAGAATTTTATACTATTGTTTGAATCGATCGGCCAATTTAATGAGGAAGCTAAATCAATATTTTCCCGCACAAAGCTAAAAAAGAAACAGGTTATAGTTGAAGTACCGTCCATCCAAAGTTTTGGTGCATATATTAAAGAAAGAAGGAAAACGATGCATATTTCGCAGAAGGATTTTTCTGTTGAACTTCAAATATACCGCGGGCTTCTTAGCAGGGTGGAATGTTGTAAAAAATCATTAAAACCAGAAAAACTTTATAAAGTAGCTGAAATATTGGATGTACCGATAACTGAAATCACAAAGGTTTACTATCAGGATAAAATGAACCAACTAAACAATGAAAGTGAAAGATTTATATCAAAAGCCTAAATACCCATACTATTGGCCTAAGTTCGATTTTTAAAAAAAGCAATTTGGTTTGATTTTGAAGTTTCAAATTTGATAGCCGGTTTTTTTTGGGGAAGAAACTGTAGGCGGCCAGGCCGGCAAGTAAGTTTACAACGAAGTTGATGAACGAACGGTGCCTTGAGTGTTCTACCTGGCAGATGTTCTTCAACCCGTCGTTCACGGTCTCTATCACCGACCGCTTTCGCAGCAGGATCTTGCCGTTCATCGTCATAAGGCGGTTTTTCATTTTGTTGCATATGCCGGTGACCATCTGTACACCGTCCGTAAAAAGTATCTCTACCAGTTTCTGGGAGATATAACCCTTATCGGCGAACAGCTTGCCGAATACCTCCTACAGAAACCTCTCGCTCTTGAGCGGTTCGAGGTCGTCCTCGTTGGCTTGTGTGATAATAAAATTCAGTATCCCGCCCCTGTCGTTGATCACGCTATGCAGCTTGAAGCCATAGAACCACCCCACGGTGGACTGGGGCCGACTGTGGCAATGCCCTTTAAGACCTTGTTCGCCTTGATCCGCTTGTCATTGCAGGCCCTGATCGGGGTGGAACCCACAAAGGATATCCCCCCGGGCACTTTTCCAAAACAACAGGATTTAAGGAAGACGGTCATCGGCAGTATCACCTGGCGTTCCAGCTCCACGAACCTGTTGTAGGATACCGTATTGGGAAACTCGCGCTGCATGTGGCGTTGCACATAAAAAACATAGAAATGCTTGAAGCACCTAAATCCGCTCAGGTGGAAAAAAAGTGGTATGGTCATGACCTCGTCGTTGACCATTTTGCCGGGCCGCTTGGAAGGCTTGCCCAAAATGAAGCTTTTGGCGAAATTTTCGAAGTCCTTGCAAATCTCATCGGTCATATAGAAAACATTAGCGACTTTATCATATGCGACCATGGCGGGTTTTGTTGTCAAGCAATTGTTCTTTAGATAATTAAATATACAACTTTACCTGCTGTTTTACATTGTTTTTTCGAAATTATTGATCGAACCCAGGTTAGAAGTAACGGAACGGAAAACAAAGACAGATTGGGACAAATTTATCAAACAGATAGCTGATGATCAGTGTTAGAATGCCACCGAAATAACCTTGGTAATGGATAATTTGAACACACACAGGCCAGCGGCATTGTACGAAGCTTTTGAACTAAAGGAGGCTAAACGGATAAGGGACAGGTTTGGATTTGTTTATACCCCCAAACAGAGCGGTTGGTTGAACATGGAAGAAATAGAATTGAATATTTTGATGGGACAATGCTTAAACCGAAGAATCGACAATATTCAAACAATGCAAAAGGAAGTCAAGGCTTGGCAAACCTATCGGAACAATAAAGAAGCGACCGTTAACTGGCAATTCACAAATGATAATGCAAGAATAAAACTCAAAAGGCTTTTATCCGACAACATTGCATTACACGGAAACCTTCGTTTAAATGAACAGCCGAAATATTTCTTTAAAAGAAAATTGTAGGATTGTTCTAAGAATCAGTATATAGTAAGCTTTTTATGTTACCTAAAAATACCGGCACAACTGACTACTTAATTTCATTTGTAAATAGCAGATAAAAACACATCTTTTTGTAGTTGAACGGTTAAATATTCTTAAAAGCGAAGTGCGTATTTTGTATTTTTTAATTTGGACGATAAAAAAAGCGAAGTACGCATCTTATATTGTCTGTTCCAAAAGGCTTGCTTTTTAAATCAAGTTAGCTCAATCAAAATTCTGGTTTTAAACTTGTTATTTCTACATAGGAATTGCCGTTTGACTTTTTGATTAATATAATAGCTTTGTAATAGACATGCCGAAAGGTGCGTCAATACACGAGTTAACCGCAATCCGCGTTTTTGCCCGAAAAAGTTTTTTAAAGATTTTTTTGTGCCAAAAAAGCAAAAACACAAAATGCGTTTAACATCGGTTTGGCAAAAAACTAGCTGACGGATTTCAACCAGCTTTTGTTTTGCTATCTTGCTTTAGTTCCGGCCGGGGGGGACAAAAATTTAGCCGGTAAAAGAAGCATCAACATTTGATTATAAATTTAACTTTGGGTTTTAGCGGAAGGATTTCAAATACCAGTTCTTCGCCAAGCCGCGGCACGTTGTGCGTCATACCGTTAGGACATTTTCCCTTGACTTTGCAGCTTCGAATTACAAAAAGGAATCATTCATTTTTAAACTCCAATATGATTTTGGATTTAGCAAATAACAAAATAAAATATTTCCATTTTATGTGGATGGTAGCATCACTATGTGTCACGTCTTGTTCTTCAACTCAATCTATTGTAGGAAAAAGAGAAGGTGTTTTAATTAGTCACATAGAGAGTAATATTATTCCTATATCTAAATCAGGTATTGACAGTGGAGTGCCCCAATCTATAGTTTCCCGTATGGCACAGTTAGAGGTTCCGGGGTTGAGTATAGTAGTTTTTGACCAAGGAAATATTATATGGGCACGTGGATATGGGCTTAGTGATAAGAATTTGTCCATACAAGTAGATACAGCAACAATATTTCAAGCTGCTTCTATGTCAAAACCAGTAACAAGTGTAGGGATTTTTACATTAATTGAAAAAAAATTATTGTCCCTGGATGAAGACATAAATTTAAAACTTCATACTTGGAAACTGCCCAATAACGACTTTACAGCAAAAGAAAAAGTTACCGTCAGAAGAATTCTAAATCATACAGCAGGTTTATCAGTATCCGGTTTTAATGGATATAATCCAAATGATGCAGTTCCTACTCTACCTCAAATACTTGATGGAACACCCCCGGCAAATTCGAAACCTGTACGTGTAATAGTGCAACCAGGAACAAGGGAAGATTATTCCGGAGGAGGCTATACTATTCTTCAATTGCTCCTTGAAGATGTTACAGACGAATCTTTCCCAAAATATATGAATGAAAATGTTTTACAACATATAGGTTTAGCACAAAGTATTTTCTCACTTAATCTTCCTGATAATATGGCTATCCATGCATCAAAGGCGTATCAACAAAATGGTGAATTAGTTGATGGTGGATATCATATTTACCCTGAACAAGCTGCCGCAGGACTATGGACAACGCCTTCAGATTATGCTCGTTTCATGCTCAATATAGGCAACTCTTATCGTGGTAATTTAACAGCCGGAATATTAGAACAGTCAAGTGTACAAAACATATTTACAACAGCTCCTAATGCAGGAGGTTTGGGTTTTGGTATTGATGGTGAAGGAGAAGCTTTTCGCTTTCGGCATAGCGGCGGAAACGCAGGTTTTGTATGTTATGCAATATCCTTCGCTAAAATTGGAAGAGGTGTAGTTGTCATGTCGAATTCTCACAATGGATACCAGTTAATTCATGAAGTAGTACGAGCAATTGCTCGTGAATATAAATGGCCTCCGATGTGGCCGGGAGAATAAATTGACATAACTTATTGGTACGAACGCACAACAAAAGTATTTGCAAAAGCAGGGCTGGACAATGTAACATCGGCTATGTGCTACTATCAGCAGCGGTTCGGGCTCGACGTACAATTTTCAGCTTTAGCTCATAACTTCACTTTTATATGTTCAATTAGGCATTTGTACCGGGCTGGGCGTTCAATGAATTCCCCCACTTCGGCAAGCCCCAAAACGTTATGGGCAACCCTATCGCGGACAGTGCTAAGTTGAAACTGACAAGCAACGGATAGGCATTTGCACAATTATTCAATGAAATAATTCTGTGCTAAAACATAACTTTGCTTTATGAAAAATGTAATGAATACAAGTAACGCAAATGCAACAATAAAATGTTGGGCGGAGTTGTATTCTGACCAGCTTTTTACATGGGCATTCTACAAAACATCGAACAAGGAAACAGCAGAGGACTTAGTTCAGGAAACATTTTTGGCAGCCGTTCATTCATTTCAAAAATTTGAAAGTAAGAGTGAACCAAAGACATGGTTATTCTCCATTCTGAAAAACAAAATTGCCGACCATTACCGTAAATCATTTCGCAACGGCGAAAACAAAACGGTTTCATTCAACCAGTTTTTTGACAGCAACGAAGATTGGATTACCGACCAAAGGCCACAACAATGGCAAGCTGATGATGAAGAACATCTATTGGACAATCAGGATTTCAAAAAAACTTTAGCGCACTGTTTAGAAAAATTACCTGTTAACTGGAAAACATTCATTGTTTTAAAATTTATGGAAGAAAAAGATAGTAAACTAATTTGTCAGGAATTAGAAATTACAGCGACAAACTATTGGCAAATATTACATCGGGCAAAGTTGCAATTACGAAAATGTTTAGAATTAAATTGGTTTAATAAATGAAAAGACTAATGAATTTTTTAATGCTCTCCTGTAAAAAAGCAGCAGCATTGATAGATAAAAAGGCAGAAGTAAAATTATCCTGGAAAGAAAACATGCAACTACACATGCACACTTCCATGTGTGATGCCTGCACCGCATATAAAAAGCAAAGCATGTTAATTGATAAAGCACTGCATAATCACCTTCATGCTCTCAGCCAAGGAATACATACAATCATTGAAAATAAGGAATTGAAAGAACAAATTATTTCAAAATTGTAATTCATTCAAAAAACTTGTTTTGATGCTTGACTGTTGTCTTCTTCAAAAATATTTTCATTTTCTTGTCAGGTTTCAAAACTTGCAGCGACTGTTAGTTTATAATTCTCATTCATAAAATAAAAAATCAAAAAAATGAAAAAAGTAATTTTAGCGCTTGCCATTATTTTTGGCATTGCAGGAGCAGCAAATGCGCAAACCACATCAATGCCCGATTCGTCCAAGAAGATGATGGCAATGAAAGATGGAGTGATGATGATGGACAACAAGGCTATGCTCTGCAGCCACACAAAATGCACTCCGCTTACTAAAACCTATACCTGCAAAGATGGATGTAAGGTTTCCCCGGACGGCACTATTACAAAGCCGGACGGATCTACCATGAAACTGATGAACGGTTATGAGATTGAAAAGAATGGCAAGGTAGCGATGATTCCTCATGGTCAGAAGGGACATGTTTGTGGCCCTGATTGTCCGATGTATAAGAAAATGTAATTCATTAAATCGGGACTATCTCAACAATAGTCCCGATTTAATTTTCAGACAATTAAAAAACAAAACAATGTCAAATAAATTTACATAAGAAATTATTGGTGGTATTGTTGCCACTATTGCTTTACACTCGTAACACTCATTGCCCTGTGATGGAATTCCAAAAATGAGCCCGCCTGCATTGCTTTCTATGATGATAGGTGTATCAATCGCAGTTGGCTGGATTATGCACTGTATGATAGGGATAATTTTCGCAATCGCTTATGCTTTCTTCTTTATTAAAGTAGTAAAAAAAGTAAACAACAACTTTTGAAAGGAGCAATCTTTGGATTTGCAGTTTTCATATTTGCACAAATTGCACTGGCAATAATGGGAGCCTGATGGGTGGAATGCCGCCAATGGAAGGCAGCATGATGTTAATGATTATTGGCATCGCTATTGGACACATCGTTTGCGGAATTGTAGTAGCAATGTTTGTGAAAGAACCGTTTGCCTAAAAAACTTTTGCCTGATAAATTTATCGGCGAAATAAAATTTATCCCTAACACTTGATATTCCTCCGGAAAGTTTACACTCAACTATCTTGTTCCGTTTTTAGTTTCTTTTTATGCATCTGCATCAACGGTCAAGCGTATAAGGCAAGCCACACACAGCGACAGCAATAACTTGATACATACGAGCAATGAATGGTGGACAGGGCAGCTTTGAATAAACTTTTGTGTGGATTTGACACGGCAAGACCTTAGAGCGAGTAGCAGGGTATGCACATAACAAAAGTATTGCTGCAAGTGGGGCTGACGGAAGTACAATCGGCTGTAGTCCGCTATCAGCAATAGTTCGGGCTTGACGAACAAAGCCAAGCATTAGTTTGTAACTTCAACTTTTAAACAAAACCAAGCTACAGTTCCGGGCTGGACATTATAAAGTCCCCACCTGCAGCAATACCCGCAACGTTGCCTGCCATTTCAGCCATTTGCATGACATGAAGTGTACTGTGCCGCGTTGTCTATTTAATGCCTTACCGTTATTTGCTATTAATTCAATAGCGACGAATTGATGGAAATATAAGTTGATGTGAGAGATTAAATTCTTTCCAGCGGCATTATCTTTATGTCCTATTATTCAAATTAACAAATAAGGATTATGTCAAGTAAAGAACGATCAGAGGACATTATACTTCAGCACGAAAAGAATGGCAATTACACCATTGTAGATGGAATAAGGACATTCGCTTGGGATACAGGTACCGGCCCGGTAGTGTTTTGTATTCATGGTGTGCCGACTTCTTCTTTTCTTTATCGCAAAGTAGCTCAAGAATTAGAGAAGTTAGGCCTAAGGACTATTGCTATTGATCTGCCAGGGCTAGGCTTATCCGGAAGACCAGAGAATTTCGATTACACCTTTAGCAACTTAGGAAGATTTTGCAACAGTTTTTTAGATGCATTAAATATTAGTGAAGTTCACCTGCTTACACATGATATAGGCACACCCGTTGGATTGTCAATGGCAATGAAAAACAGCAGACGTATAAAATCTATAACTGTTTTAAATTCCATGTTAGACTTGGAACATTTTAAAAAGCCTTTGCCTATGCGCCCTTTCGAAAAACCTTTGCTGGGAGAAGCAGAACTCGCATTACTGACACCTTTTACTTTTCCTTTATTCATGAAAGCTACAGGAGTATTAAATATGGATGTTATTTCTCATGAAGAAATGGCTGCTTATATACATTTCTTAAAAAGGGAAGATGGAGGTAAGGCATTTTTAAAAATCATGAGAAATTTTGAGCAAACAACCGAATTTACACAAACGTGCTACCATGCATTTCAAAATCCTGAATATCCTGTACAATTGATCTGGGGCAATGAAGATCCTTTGCTGCCTTATGAAGAAAGCGGAAAGGACTTTGAAAAAGCCAGGCCGGGGATAACTGTTACCAAGGTGGGAGCCAAACATTTTTTACAGGAAGAACAATATGTGATCATTGCTTCGAAAGTGAAAGAATTGATGCCGTAATATATAATAACGGCAGGCAACATGGGGTTTGGCAAAATACGGGGTGACGTAAGCCGTGTTTCATCTTTCGGTTCATTGTGCATCTGTATATCCAGCTTGACATTAAAAATTTAGCTTGTAAAAGAAGCATCAACATTTGATTATTAATTTAACTTTAGTTTCGGCTGACGGGTTTTCAAATATCGGTTCTTCGCCAAGCCTTGAACGTTGCCTGCAAATTTAATTTATCACTTTAGCTATATTTGTCCCTGTTATGATACAAACAAGAAGGTTAGGAAAAAATGGACCAGAAGTTTCGGCAATTGCGCTGGGTACAAGAAATATGTCAACCAATAAGGAGGCACGGGAATCAGAAAACATACAAACCATTGACACGATACAAGCCGCCATTGATGCAGGTATCAACTTTTTAAACACAGCCGACTTTTATGGTATGGGACAAAACGAGATGCTTATTGGAGAAGCCATCAAAGGAAGGCGTGACAAGGTTTCATCAGTGTGAAAACTGGCATGAGAAGGTCACCGACAGGGGCTTTTTTAGGGATGGACTGCAGCCCTGCATCTATTAAAAACTTTTGCAGCTATTCGCTGCAACGACTGGGCGTGAACGAAATCGACCTTTACCAACCGGCAAGAATAGACCCTAATGTTCCCCTGGAGGAAACGGTTGGGGCTATAGCCGATTTAATAAAGGAAGGCAAAGTCAAATACCTTGGATTATCCGAAATAAATGCAGGGCAATTGCGTCGTGCCCATGCAGTGCATCCGGTTTCAGCTTTGGAAATTGAATATTCCCTTGCCAGCCGGTTTATTGAAAAGGAGATTTTACCCACTGCAAGGGAACTTGGTATCAGCATCGTCCCTTACTCCGTTTTATACTATGGCTTACTGACCGGCACAATTACCGGACAGTTTAGCAAAGACGACTATAGAAGTAATTTTCCCCGGTTCCGGGAGGAAAACCTTCCAGCCAATTTGAAAAAAGTTGAAGTGCTTAAAGAAATGGCAAAAGCAAAAGGTTTTTCTGCCAGTCAGTTAGCCCTTGCCTGGGTGCTGCAACAAGGAGAAGACATTATTCCTATTGTAGGCATGGGTAAGCCAAGCCGCGTTGCCGACAACCTGAAAGCTTTAGACATTAAATTTATGCCAGAGGAAATAACGATAATAAATGAAACGTTTACAGAAGGTGCCATGCAGGGCAGCCGGTACCCAGAAGCATTGAGTGGTTTAGTACCCTCATAACCTGCTGACCAGTAATGTGGTGAGGCACTTCAGGCAAATGTATTTAGTTTATTAAAGTATTGCCAATAGTGGGGATGGACGTTGGAGCCATCGGCAGCAGGTTGCTTTTTAACCTTTGTTCTGGCTGGAGGTTATGAATTTGGTTTTTTGTTGTTAACTTCCAACTTTAAATCAAAACCCGGCAGCGGGAATGCTATTTCCCCCACCATCGGCAATACCCAATCGTGATATGCAATTTCGAAGAATCAATAGTGGAAGTGTTGTTATAAATTTCATTTGGCCAGAACAGGGTTAACCCCACAACTATTATTAATTATTAAGAAAAGAGACCTTAACAGGTAATTGGGAGTGTTTTGCTATAATTTCACCATTATACAGTGTTTTTAAGGGTATCAAATTTTCATAAAAGGCCTAATATTATTGAAGGATAATCCTGAAATTGAAAAAGAACCTACTGGGTCTTCCGTTTTATTTGTGAAACCCAGATGACACCAAACCCTTCGTTTAAATGAACAGTCGAAATATTTCTTTAAAAGAAAATTGTAGGATTATTCTAAGAATCAGTATATAGTAAGCTTTTTATGTTACCTAAAAATACCGACACAACTGACTACTTAATTTCATTTGTAAATAGCAGATAAAAACACATCTTTTTGTAGTTGAACGGTTAAATATTCTTAAAAACGATTGCGTATTTTGTATTTTTTAGTTTAAGCAATACAAAAAAGCGAAGTACTCATCTTGTATTGTCTGTTCCGAAACGCTTGCTTTTTAAACCAAGATAGCTTAGTCAAAATTCTGGTTTTAAACTTGTTATTTCTATATACGAATTGCTGTTTGACTTTTCGATTAATATAATAGCTTTGTAACTAACACGCCGACAGGTGCGTCAATACACGAGTTAACTGCAATCTGTGTTTTTGCCCGAAAAAGTTTGTTAAAGATTTTTTTGTGCCAAAAAAGCAAAAACACGAAATGCGTTTAACAAACGGTTTGGCAAAAAACCGGCGGACGATAGGTTAAATCAACTTTTGTTTCGCTATTTTGCTTCGGTTTCAGCAGAAGGATCAAAATTTAGCCGGTAAAAGAAGTATTGGCATTGGAACGTTTATTTAACTTTGGTCCCGGCTGACGGGTTTCAAATGCCGGTACTTCGCCAAGCCGCGGCACGTTAACCGCAATTCGCGTTTTTGCCCGGACAAGTTTGTTAAAGATTTTTTTGTGCCAAAAAAGCAAAAACACGAAATGCGTTTAACAAACGGTTTGGCAAAAAACCGGCGGACGGAAGTATTGTCAGCTTTTGTTTTGCTATTTTGCTTCGGTTTCGGCAGACGGAACAAAATTTAGCTGGTAAAAGAAGTATCAACATTTGAACATTAATTTAACTTTGGTTTGGGCTGACGGGTTTCAAATGCCAGTTCTTCGCCAAGCCGCGGCACGTTGGGCGTCATGCTACCAAACTTCGCCGACAAAGAATAACCTGACAACTAAAACCAATGAAACCAATTTTTACTATACATGCTGGAGAATATTTAGTCGCCGCTAGTCTTGAAAAGCAATTTCCCGACTACAATATTTGGTTACCAAGTAAAGACACTGGAATTGATTTGCTATTGACGAATAAGAATAATACAAAGACAACTTCTTTACAGGTAAAATTTTCAAAAGACTTCAGCACCACACACAGTAAGGAATCCTTCAGACCTGACATTAAAGGCACTGGCTGGTGGACTCTGAATCGAGACAAAATAGAAAATTCGACTGCGAATTTTTGGGTTTTTGTTCTTTACAGTCTTAAAGAGAAAACTC
>JAABUS010003851.1_pt1 | contig 23105 bp, 15 predicted proteins | sample 5560161 | NCBI WGS metagenome assembly JAABUS01 (sample SAMN10711885, study PRJNA513376) | rock metagenome | isolation source: Antarctica rocks | place: Antarctica: Victoria Land, Trio Nunatak nord | collected 2016-01-04
GGGTCGCGGAGCTGCACGACGGACTCGGGCAGCGGCGCGACGCCCTCGACCCGGCCGAGGAGGCCACCCGCATCTTCCGCGAGCTGGCCGCCGCCGAACCCGACCGCTACCGCCCCGACCTCGCCATGGCGCTCAACAATCTCGGTAACACGCTCTCCGAGCTCGGGCGCGCCCAGGACGCCCTCGACCCGGCCGAGGAGGCCACCCGCATCCTCCGCGAGCTGGCCGCCGCCGAACCCGACCGCTACGGGCGGCGGCTCGCGAACGCGCTTGACCTTCTCGCGGAGTGTCTCGATGCGCTGGGCCGCGTCGACGACGCCAAGCACGCGCGCGACGAGCGGGAGCAGCTCCTCGTCGACGTGATGCGCGGCGAGTAGGTCGTCGCTCCCCGGGCCGGACCTCAGCGTCTCAGCGGCGTCTTGCCCAGGTGGTCGAGGAGCTCCCGCACCGAGCCGAAGACCGCCTGGGCGCCGGCGTCGAGCAGCTCGGCCTCGCTGTAGCCGCCGGTGAGGACGCCGAGCGTCGGGATCTTGGCGCGCTTGGCGGCCTCGATGTCCCAGACCGAGTCGCCGATCAGGATGGCGTCCTCGTCGCCCTCCGCCTTCTCCAGCGCGACCTGCACGAGATCGGGCGCGGGCTTGGCCTGCTCGACGTCGCCCGCGCTCGTCCAGGCGTCGACGAGCTCGTGGGCGCCGAGCAGCGTCAGGTAGTGCTCGACCTCCTCCTCCTTCGCGCTCGAGGCCATCACGACGGCGTGCCCGGCCTGCTTGAGGGCGAGCACGAGGTCGCGCGAGCCCTCCAGGGGCTGCACCTCGTCGATGAGCGCGAAGTAGTGCCTGCCCTCGCTCTCGCGGACGGCGTCGCCCGAGCGCTCCTCGGCCTCCTCGCCGGCCACGTGGGCGACGAGATCATGGCCGCCGAGCCCGATCGCGCGGTGGACGCGCCAGATCGGCACGACGTAGCCGTGATCGCGCAGGGCGCGAAACCAGCAGAGGGCGTGGTGGTAGTTCGAGTCGACGAGCGTCCCGTCGATGTCGAGGATCGCCCTCATCGCGGGCGCTCCGCTGGAGGACTGTCGGGCTGGGTGGGGGGCATTCGCGGCGGTTACCCGGGAGCGGGCGGGGGCATGTCCTCAGAGCAATGACGAGCGCTGTCGCGGATCCTCCGTCCGAGCCGTCTTCGCGAACTGCGCCCCTCAAGCTCGCCTGGCGCGCGATCGGCACCTACCGCGCGCACCAGATGACCGACCATGCCGCGGCGCTGACGTACTTCGCGATGCTGTCGCTGTTCCCGAGCCTCCTGGTCGGCGTGTCGCTGCTCGGCCTGCTCGGCGAGGCGTCGCTGGCCACCGATGCGGCGAGCTACGTCGCCGATAACGGCGCGGACCCTGCGACGGCCGAGGTCATCAAGAACTCGCTCAAGACACTGTTCGAGAGCTCGAGCTCAGGCGTTGGGGTGGCGCTGGGCGTCTCCCTCCTGCTCGCGCTGAACGGCGCCTCGGGCGCGTTCGCGGCGGCGGGCCGCGCGCTGAACGTCGTGCACGCCGTCGACGAGGACCGCGGCTTCGTCAGGCGCAAGCTCTCGGACATCGCCGCCACGCTCGTCGTGATCCTCCTCTTCGCGGTGGTGCTCGTCGCGCTCTTCCTCGGCGGCGGCATCGCCGACGACCTATTCGGCACCGTCGGCCTCGGAAGCACCGCGGCGAGCGTCTGGTCGATCGCGCGCTGGCCCGTCGCACTGCTCGCCGCGCTCGTCGGCTTCGCCCTCGTCTACGCCTTCGCGCCCGACGTGCAGCCGCGACGCCTGCGCTGGATCTCGCCGGGGGCGATCGTCGCCGTGGTCATCTGGATCGTCGCCTCGATCGGCTTCGCGTTCTACGTCAAGGGCTTCTCGAGCTACGGCGCCGCCTACGGGGCGTTCGGCGCGGCGATCATCCTGCTGCTCTGGCTCTACATCACCGCCAACGCGTTCCTCTTCGGCGCGGAGCTCAACGTCACGATCGAGCGTCAGGACACCGCGGGCCGCGGCGGGCCTCCGATGGTGACGCCGCCGCCGAGCCGCGAGCAGCCGGTGACGGCGGACACCTGACGGCTCTTGCAGGATGACGCCCACTGACCGATGAGCATTTGCACGCCGCTACGCCGACCACGCCCACCCACGACGACGACTCGAGGACACAACCCATGCTTCGCGCCCTCCCCGCGATCACCGCCGCCGTCGCGGTGCTCAGCCTCGCCGCCTGCGGCAGCAACAGCAACGACAAACAGGTGAACTTCAAAGGCAGCGAAGGCGGCGCCCGCACCGCCAGCTGCGGCGACGGCACGTCGATCACGATCGACAACAACGACGTCAAGCTCACCCTCACCGGGTCGTGCGGCAAGGTGACCATCAACGGCAACAACGCCACGGTGACCGCTGAGAGCGTGCGCTCGATCGCCTTCGACGGCGATTCCAACGAGGTGACCTACTCCTCCTCCAAGAAGCCGACTGTCACCGGGAGTGGGAAGGACAACCGCGCAGTCCAGTCCGGCGGATGATCCGGGGATGTCGACACACCCCACCACGACTCGGACGAGGACACAACCGATGCTTCGCACCCTGATCGCCATCATCGCCGCCGTAGCGGTGCTCAGCCTCGCCGCCCGTGGCGACGACGGCGTTTCGGTCACCGTCAAGACCGGCAGCGAGCAGCGCGCCGATCCGACAAGTACCGGTGACCCGCAGGTGGGCATCGACGAAGACGGCGTCAAGGTCCAGAAGTAGGGCGTAACTCCGCAGCCGTCCGTCGGGCCCTGGGTCATGAGGCGGTCTCCCCGTCGAGCACCCGGTCTGTCAGCGCGAGCGGGTGCAGGCAGAGGCCGCCGCGTCCGGGGCACCCCGCGCAGAGGCCGAGGTGCGGCTCAGGACTCACGGGGAAGCGCCGCTCGAGCACCGGGCGGGCGGGAGCGAGAACGCGCTCCCACAGGTCCGGCAGGTCGGCCCGGACGAAGCGGGCGGCCACGACGAGTTCCGGGCGCTCGAGGAACGCGTAGGCGACTTCGACCACGGGTGTGCCCGAGGCCAGAGTGGCGAGCGCGTACACGGCCTGCTGGGTGGCGTATGAGCGCTCGACCACTGCGGCCGGGTCCTCGCCGCTGAGGCGGTCCGTCTTCCAGTCGACGACGAGGCTTCCGCCCTCCTCGTCGGCGAGGACGTCGAGCACGCCGTTGAGCAGCGGCGCGGCGGGGCTCGGGAGCGGCAGGACGAACGGCGCCTCGACGCGGACCCGGCGGGCGGCGCGGAGACGTTCCATCAGCGGCGAGGCGGCGAGGAAGCGCTCGAGGAGCTGAGCGATCTCCGCGGCCTCCCCGACGGTCGGCTCTGCGTCGAAGCGCTCCCCCATCTCCTGGAGCGCCTCGACGGAGGGGACGGCGGGGCGCTGGACGTCGAGCTCCTCGAGCGCGAGATGGGCGATCGAGCCGCGTACGCGCGGCTCGAGACCCGGCTGGGCCGGCGCGAGCGCGGCGCGCGGCGGCTCCGTGGCGGGCAGGCGGAGCACCTTCTCGAGGTAGAAGCGGTAGCCGCAGCGGGCGTGGGCGCTCAGCGACGAGTAGGAGAGCGTCGGGACCGGGGGCGCCGGCGCCGGCAGGAACGGCGGGAGGGCCGCGGGCGCCTCGAGGCCCGCGGCGGGATCGGTGAGCGTCCGGGTGAGCCCGGCCGCGAACAGTGCCCCGGCATCCTCGCCAGGCACGCCGCTCACCGTGAGCGCCGGCGAAGCCCCACCGCTCGGGGCTTCGCCGGCGTTCGCGTGCTTGTCGGTCGCAAAGAGGCCGAGCTGCGCGCCGGGCGGCGGCGGCGCGGCCAGTCCGAGCGTGGCCGGCGCCGTCGCGGGTGCGACGAGCTGCACGCCGACATGGATGCGGCCATTGCCGTCGTCGTGGTCGAGCGTGAGGGAGGGCTTCTCGGGCAGGCGGGCGAGGAGACGCTCGTCCAGTCGCGGGCCGATCCAGCTGAGCGGGCAGGCCGTCGTCCCGGGCTTGGGCCATGCGTCGCCCACGGTCACGACGCCCGAGAGGATCAGCCGCTCCTCCGCGCGCGTGAACGCGACGTGCAGGATGCGCCGCTCCTCCGCCGCCGCCGCCGCGTTGGCGTGGTCGACCAGCGCGCGGTGGTGCAGCGCACCGCCGCCCTTGCTCCCGAGCCGCACGAGCCGCAGCCCGACCCGGTCGCCCTCGACGAGGAGGTCGCCGGCCTCCGCGCGGCCCTTGCGCCCGAGGTCGGCGACGATCACGACGCCGAACTCGAGGCCCTTGGCGGCGTGGATCGTCATCAGCCGGATCGCGGGCGCGCCGCTGAGCTCGACGGGGGCCTCGGCCTCCCGCGCGTCGGCCTCGACCTCCGCGGTGGCGTGGTCGATGAAGCCGCGCACGTCGCGACCGTGGATGGCCTCGTACTCCGCGGCGAGCCGCAGGAGCTTGTGGACGTTGGCCAAGCGCCGGCGGCCGCCGGGCAGCCGCAGGACGTGCAGATCGTAGCCGGACTGAAGCACCGCCCGCTCTATGAGCTCGTCGAGACCGTAGCGCGGCGCGGCGCTCCGCTCGACGGCGAAGCGCACCAGGAACGCTTCGAGCGCCGCGCCGTCGGCGGCGCTCAGCCGCTGGGCCAGGGCGACGGAGCGCACGGCCCGCCACGCGCCGCCGCCGCCGTCCCGCGTGACGGCCGCGACGTGCGCGAGTCCGTCGGAGGAGAGGCCGCACAGCGGGCTGGCCAGCACGCCGTAGAGCGCGCGCTCGTCGCGCGGGTTGACCAGCGCGCCGAGGTAGCTCGTGAGGTCCTGGACGGGCTGGCGCAGCCAGTAGCCGCGGCCGCCGCCGGCGAGGGTCGCAAACCCCTCGCGCTCCAGCGCGCGCTCGAAGACGTGCAGGTCGGTCGCCGCGCGGACGAGGACGACGACGTCGGACTCCGCGCAAACCCCCGCGTCGACGAGCGCGCGGACGCGGCGCGCGACGGACCGCGCCTCGGCGAGCCTGGAGGCCTTCGCGCCGGCCGGCATGCCCTGCGCGAGCTCGCCGGCCAGGCGCGGGTCGAGGTCGGGGTCATCCCACGCGTCGGAGGTGACGAGCAGCTCGGTCCGCGGCCCGCCGGCGGGGTCGTCCTCCCGACCGGCGACAAGCGGCACGTAGCCCGGGTGCACCGCCGCGCCCCAGGCGCCGTTGATCGTCTCGAGCAGCTCGGGCTGCGAGCGCCAGTTCGTCGCCAGGACCCGGTCCCGCCCGCGCGCTGCATGCAGAGCGCGCTGCTCGCGGAAGAGCGCGACGTCGGCATGCCGGAAGCCGTAGATCGACTGGAGCTCGTCGCCGACGAGGAAGACGTTCTCGCGGTCGAGGCAGCGGATCAGGTCGAGCTGCAGGCGGTTCGTGTCCTGGAACTCGTCGACCATGATGCGCTCGAAGCGCTCCGCGTAGCCCTTCGCAACCGCCGGCTCGTCGCGCAGGAGGTCGCGCGTGAGGAGCTCGAGGTCGTCGTAGTCGAGCCCCGACTGCGCGCGCTTGCTCGCTGCGTACGCGCCGGCGAAGGCGGTGAGCAGCTCGTCGAGGAGCGCGTGGGCGGCGCACGCCTCCCGGTCGTCGAGCGCCTCGCCTACGCGGGCGACCGCGGCGAACCAGGCCGCGCAGGCGTCCGTCTTGAGCTCGGCGACGGTCCGTTTGAACTTGAGCCCGTCGAGCGCCGTGCGCGCGGGCTCCGGCCCGTCGAGCAGCACGAAGCAGTCCGAGAGCACCGTGCGCGCCGCGTCGATCGACGGCTGTCCCGCGCGGACGCCGCGCAGCTCCTTCGCGAACACCTCGGTTTCCGCGCGCAACCCCGCCAGCGCCTCGCCGACCGTGTGCCGCGGAACCCAGGGCGGCAGCCGCGGGACCGTCTGCCCCTGCGAGCGCAGCGCATCGTGGACGTCGAGGATGGCGCTTCGCAAGCGATCCGGCCCCCACCCCGCGGCAAGGTCGAGCGCGTCGGTGCGCGGCGCCCCGCCGACGTCCGTCAGCAGTTCGGCGAGGGCGATCTCGAAGGCGCGCTCGCGGAGCGCGCGGGTCGTCGCCGTCGGCAGGACGGTGAAGCCCGGGTCGAGGCCCGCCGCGACGGCGTGAGCGCGCAGGACGCCGGAGCAGAAGCCGTGAATCGTGGAGATCTGGGCGCGCTCGACGTCGCGCGCCGCGGCGCGCTCCCCGGCGGCGGCCAGCCGGGCACGGACGCGGCTGCGCAGCTCGCCCGCCGCCTTGTCGGTGAACGTGATCGCCAGGAGCTGCGCCGGCGCGATCCCGTCGTCGAGGACCGCCGCGACGAGTCGCTCGACCAGCACCGTCGTCTTGCCCGAGCCCGCGTTGGCCGAGAGCAGCAGCGGACCTTCGCGCTGCTCGATCGCGGCCTGCTGCTCGGCGGTGAACGGCCTCACAGGCCCTCCGACCGGCAGACCGATGGGTAGGTGCAGCCGCCGTCGCGCCAGCCGCACGTCGCCGGACGCGGCTCCAGGCGTCCGGCGCGGATCTCGCCGACCGCCGCGACCGCCGCGGCCAGGGCGCCGTCGAGCACCGCCGCGAACGCCGCGTCGTCGACGCGGTCGTTCTTCGTGAGCTTCTGCCCGCGGTCGGCGTCGGCGTGCGCGAGGCCGCGGGGCTTGGGGTCGTCGCTGCCGCCGAGCGGCTGGTAGAGGCCGGCGACGGCCTCGAGGCCGAGCAGGTGCGGCAGCGCGAGCATGTAGAGCGCGAGCTGGAGCTTGCCGTCGGCGACCCACTTGGCTTGCGGCGCGGCGGTGCTCCCCTTGTAGTCGTAGAGCAGCGCGGTGCCGTCACCGCCGACGTCGACGCGGTCGATGCGCCCGCGGAGCGTGAGCCCGTCGAGCTCGACCGCGGGCCGCTCCGCCCGCCCGCCGAAGGTGAGCTCGAAGTGCGCCGGCGCGTGGGCGGAGCCCGCTTGAGCGGCCCACTCGAGGTAGCGCACGAGGTCGGCCTCGAGGCGCCGAAGCGCCGCGCGCAGCCGCTCGGGGTTGGCGGAGATCGGGTAGCCGGCGGCGTGGCGCTGGAGCGCCTCGTGCGCGAGGAAGCGCAAGCGCGGCGCGTCGTCGGGGCGCAGCGGTCGCGGCTCCTGCTCCTCCGCGTGACCCGCCAGCGCCTCCTCGAGCACCTTGTGCGCGAGCGCGCCGCGGACCATCGGCTCGGGATCCGGGAGCAACTCGGCGGCGTTCAGCTGGCGCTCGACGAACCACTTCACCGGACAGGCGACCCACTGCTCGATCGCGCTGGCCGACCACTCCTCGCGCCCGCGCAGCTCGGCGAGGATCGCGGGGTCGCGCAGCGGGGCGATGTGCTCGTCGCGGGCGGCCTCCGCGGCGCTCGCAGCGGCGCGCGCGGCCTCGCGGGCGGTCGGGGCGAGAGCGGGATCCGTCCAGCCGGCCGCGCCGAGCTCGCGGCGATCGGTCGCGGCGTCCTCGAAGCCCTCCGGAAGCAGGTCGAGCACGTCGTCGACGAAGAGCGAGCGGACCGCCGGGGCGCCCTCGTCGTCGGCGTCGTGCCAGCTCAGGACGAGGCGGTCCGTCGGCCGCGAGACCGCCGCGTAAAAGAGCGAGCGCTCCGCCCCGAGCGCGTCCTCGCGCAGCTCGAGGCGCAGCCCGGCGGCGGCGTTGAGCGCGCGGCGGTCCGCGTCGCCGAGGAACGGCTCGGGCGCGGGGGCGCTCGGGAACGCGCCCTCCTGCAGGCCGCAGACGAACAGCGCGCGGACGCGGCGCGCGCGGATCGCGAGCGGGTCGGCGACGGTCACGAGGTCCGGCGCGGCGCGGCGGCCGACGCGCACGGGCAGCTCGCCCAGCAGCCGCACGAGCTCCTCGGCGTCGAGGCCGAGCGCCGGGTCGGCGGCGGCCAGGCCGGCGAGCTCGCGCAGCGCACGGCGCAGCGCCGCGGCGACGCGCGCCTCGGTCTCCTGGGCCGGGTCGAGCACCGGGGCGCGGCCCTTCAGCGGTGCGGCGAAGAGCCGTCCCGCCTCCTCCGCGAGCCAGGTGCAGAGCTTTGCGGGCCCGCGCGCGTGGGCGGCCCGGGCGCGGTCGAGCACCTCGAGCGGGAAGCGTCCCGCCTCCTCCCAGGCGTTGCGCGCCTCCGCGGCGCTGCGCAGCCCGCGGCGGCGCACGTCGGCCTCGAGCTCGTCGGCGAGATCGGGGCGTTTGAGGAAGCCCGGGGTGCGCAGGAACGCGAGCAGCTCGTCGGCCTCGGCGTCCAGGAGCGCACAGCGCAGCAGCGCGAGAACGCCGCGACCGAGCGCGGTGTGGCCGGCGGGCACCTTCCGCTCCAGTGCGAACGGGATGCCGTAGGCGGAGAAGACGCGCTCGATCAACGGCGCCATCGCCGCGGGCCGCCGCGCCGCGACCGCGATCTCGCCGGGCGGCACCCCGTCGCGCAGCAGCCGGACGACGTGCGCGCCGACGAGCTCGATCTCCGCGCGCTCTCCACCGCCCCGGAGGAGTTGCACGGCGTCGTCCTCGATACGGGCGCGCTCCGCGTCGGGCTCGTAGAGCTGGCGCTCGAGATGGTGCAGGACCGGCGACGCGTAGTGGCCGGCGACCGCGGGGAGCTCCAGGCGCTCGGCGCCGAGCGCGATCAGCTCCTGGTAGGTCCGCTCCGTTCCGGCGAACGCCTCACGGCCCGGCTCGAAAGGGAGCGAGACGGTGACCTCCGCGCCGACGCGCTGCGCGAGGGTCTCGACGAGGTCGCGCTGCAGGAGCGTCAGGTCGTCGAAGCCGTAGAGCAGGACCGGCGTGTCGCCCCAGCGCGCGGGCTCGGTGCGCAGCGCGTCGAGCGCCGCGACGGTGTGCTGGGTCGCGTCCTGCTGGCCCGCCCGCTCCACCCCGGCCGCGTACGCGCGGAAGAGCGCGCCGAGATCCTCGGCGTACGCGGCACGCCCGGGCTCGGTCTCCGTCCAAGCGCGCAGCGCGGCGATCCAGCGCGCCGGGCTGATCCGCAGCGCCTCGAGCTCGTCGACGAGCGCGAGGAGCGCCCGCAGGAAGCCCGGGGTGCGCGAGGACGCCCCGAGAACGTCAAGCGGTGTCCGCGCGACCGCGGCGGCGGCGATCCGCTCCCGCGCGAGCTCCCCAAGCGGGCGCCGCGTGAGCCCGCCCCGCCGCGCGAGCTCGCGCACGAGCCCCTGCGGCGTGAGCACCTGCGCGCCGAAGACCAGCCCGCGGCCCGCGAGCTCCCGGCGGTAGCGGTCGACGTCGGGCAGGGTCGGCACGACGAGCAGCGGCTCGCGCGCCGCGGCGGCGACGTAGGCGTCGATGACAACCCGCGCCTTCTCCGCGTTGGCCGGGCCGGTGACGAGGGTGAGCGGCACGGGACGTGCATGGTCGCAACGCGAGGGGACGGCTCCCGCGGCGTTCGCCTCCGCCGTCGATCGGCCACCGGGCTGCGACCACTGCATTTGCGGCGTCGATCGGAGTGCTCGCGACCGCGGCGCTGCTCTCGGGACCGGGATCTCGACGTCGCCGCCGAGGCATTCGGCGCTCGTGAGAAGCGCTGCGTCCCTGGACGAGACGATCGTGATGCCGCTGTCCAGCGTCGAGGCTGCCGGTCGCCTCGCTGCCCGCCGAAGCGCCTGCGAAGCTGAGCCTGATGCCGCGTGGCGATCTCCAGCCACGGAAACGTCCCGGGCGGCGCCGCGCAGCGGGCGCTGTTGTCGTCGAGTGACGCGCACCCCGTCCCGGCGCCTATGGGCGCCGTCGTCGCGCAGCACCCAAGCGCCGTCCGGAGCCACGACGGCGAACACGCGGTTGGCCTCGCCGGCCGCGGCGGTGAAGACCACTTGGGCGGTGCCGCCGCTGCGGTCCCGTTGGACGTCGACCCGGATCGTGGCCGCGTCAGCCGGAGCGGCGCCGAGCAGCGACAGCACGAGAAAGGCGGGCAGCAGCCGGAGCACGCAGCGTTCAACGCGCGCGACTGGTCCCGAGTTGCGCTTCCGCGGTGGCGCAGACGCGTTCGCTGATCACGCCTGCCGACGCAGAAGTGGGCCGCGGCCATCCGTGAGCCGCGAGAGGCGCTCCTTGCCCGGCCCGGAGTTGCCTGCGGCGTGGTACAAGAGCGTGATGTGCGATCGGCGGCGGATCTGGCTCCCGGTGCTCGTCGGAGGTCTCGGCTTGGTGGTCGTGCCCGGCGCCGGCGCAACCCCGACGGTGGTCAACGCGGGACAGCCCGAGGCGCAGTCGGCCTCGGCGCCCGGGCCGGTGGAGCTGCCCGACCGCGGCGATTGCGCGTCCGGGCGCTCGATCGAGGAGGCCAACGGCGGGGCGTCGTCGTGCCCGCCGGGTACGTGGCCCGCGCCCGGCGCGGCCTGGCCGCCGACGATCCGCGTGGCGTCCGGCGACGCCTTGACGGTGAGCTTCGACGAGCGCGTCGAGCGCGTCGCGGCGCTCTTGACCTCCAACTACGAGCCGGGTGTGAGGACCCCTGACGGACAGCCCGTATCCAACGTCTCGTTGGGAGAGGTCACGGCGTCCAGCGACGCCGACGACGGGCGGCGGTGGGTGCTGCAGGTCCCGGCGCTCGACCGGCGTGCGCAGTCGGACAACTTCGCGGTCCTCTCCGTCACCGCTCTGGGCGGCCAAGCTCCGGTGAACCTCGCGCTGACCCTGCAGACGCCCCGACCGAAGGACTTCTCGATGGGCTGTGGCTCTGCGTACTTATCGCCGAGCGAGACCGACTACTTCTGCGACCCGACCAAGGTCCGGTTCACGAAGGGTGGTCCGCCACCGCATTTCCCATCGTTACCCCCGTGCCCGGCCTTGACGCCGGCTCGCCCAGCGCCAGAGGGGCGCCAGGGGACGGTGTTCGTGGGCCAGCCCACCCCTTGTCCGCCCGCGGGCCGCACTCCGAGCGATTTTGCGATCACGACCGCGTTCGGCGACGGCACGAGCGCGGCCACGCCCGTGACCGACGACCGCCTGTGGCTCGTCGGTGGCCCCCACACCTACCGGCGCGCGGGCACATACACCGCGACGGCGACGATGACCGACCGCATCACCGGTGCCGTGACGACCCTCAGTCGTCCGATCGTCGTCCCCAACGCCCCGCTGACCGCGCTGCGCTTCCCGCGGCCGACGTTCACCCTGAACAAGACCGGTCGCGCCGTCATCGCCCGCTTCGGCGACGGCAACCCGCTGGCCACCGCCGGCGACCATCGCGCCACGATCAGCTGGGGCGACCGGACGACCTCGAAGGGACGCGTCGTCCGCCTCGCCGCCGGACGCTTCACGGTGCGCGCCGACCACCGGTACCGCACCGCGGCGAAGCGACGCATCGTCGTCCGCGTCCAGGACGACCGGGGCGCGGTCCTTCGCCTGCGGTCGACGCCGCGGATCCGAGCGCGCTGAAGCGGCCGCCTTCGTCCAGCACGGGGGCTGCGTCACAACCGGGCCCCTGGTCGACACTTGTGGTCGATGAGCGAGACGGGCCACGACCCCGGGACAGCGGTACGGCTCACGGTGCCGCTGAGCGATCCCCGTGGCTTCGTCGACTTGTACCACCGGGAGGCGGAGATGATCTTGACGTTCTGCTCACGCCGGGTCCTCGACGCGGAAGCCGCCGTCGATCTCACCGCGGAGACGTTCTCCCAGGCCTTCGCAAGTCGTCGCGGGTTCCGCGGCAGCAGCGAGATCGAGGCGCGGGCCTGGCTGCTGACGATCGCGCGCCGGCAGATCGCCCGGTACCTGCGGCGCGGCGTCATGGACCGCAGCGCCGTCGTGCGGCTCGGGATCCAGATCCCGCGGTTGGAAGCGGCGGAGGCGGAGGAGATCGAGCGACGGGCCGGCCTCGGTGAGCTGCGAGCGGCGGTCGGGCTCGAGCTCGCGCGCCTCGGTGAGGAGCAGCGTGAAGCGCTGCGGCTGCGCGTCGTGGAGGAACGGCCCTACGTGGAGATCGCGCGCATGCTCGGCGTCCGCGAGACCACGGTGCGCGCGCGGGTGTCACGGGGCCTGCGCGCGCTCGGTGCGGCGCTCGAGCTGTCGGAAGTTCCTCAGGGAGGTGGCGCATGACAGAGCGGCTGAAGGTCCTGGAAGCGCTCGGCACCGAGTTCGAGCGGGCCGCAGCCCGCAGCCAGCGGCACGGCGGTCGCCGCCGGGGCCGGACCATCGCGCTCTCGCTGGTCGTGGCCGGCTCGGTGAGCGCGGCCGCGCTGGCCGCGGGCGGCGTGCTGACGGGTGCGCCGGTCAAGGACCCGCCGGGCGTGGTGGCCGAGCCCACGGTCGGCGCGGGGGTGACCAACGCGACGACCCTGACGGCGCTGCGCGTCGCCGATCCGGCCGGCGGGCCGCCCTGGGGACTCAGGACCGTGAGGACGACCCGCGAGCTCGGCTGCGTGCAGATCGGGCGCGTCGTGCAGGGCCGGCTGGGCGTTCTGGGGCAGGATGGCGCGTTCGGCGACGACGGCCGCGTCCACGAGAAGCCCGCCTCCCTGTCGAGCGGCCGCGACTGCCAGCCGCTCGACGCCGCCGGCCACTCCTTCTTGGCGGTCTCCTACCAGGGGCTCCCGGCCAGCGGCGAGCCGACGGGCTGCGCAATCCGGCGGATCGCCGACGCGCCCCGGAGGTCACCGCTGCCCCTGTGCACCAAGGCGAACCTGCGGATCCTCTACTACGGGACGCTCGGCCCGCAAGCGCGGAGCGTGACCTACCTCGACGAGTCCGGACGACCGCGCACCGCGCGCACCTCGGGACGCGACGGGGCGTACCTGGTCGTCCTGCGGCCCAGCGCCAAGCGGCCGGCCAAGGGCTACTTCGTACCCGCCGTCAGTCCCGGAAGCGGGCTCCGGAGCGTGCGCTACAGAGACGGCCACGAGTGCCGCATCCGCAGTCCCCGCGCCCTCGGCGGCGCCAAGCGGTGCCCCACGGTCGGCTACCAGACGCCCCGTACCCTGCCGGTCACGGCGGCGGAGGTTCGCAGCCCGGTGCAGGCCCGCTTCGCGCCGAAGCCGGTCGACCCCTCGCCGCCGGGCGTGCCGGCGTCGCCGATGTGGAAGCTCACGCTCACGTTCACCGCCCGGCTCGCGGCCGACAGCCGCGCCGACTACGTCTACACGGTGACGCCCCACCGGGCCCGCAGATGCCTCTCGACCTCGCTGGGCTCCGTGGCCCGCGACGTCCGCGCCGGCGAGCCGGTCACCGTCTCCGCCTACGTGCCCACGCAGTGCCGCGGCCTCGTCCGCGGCCGAGTCGCCTTCCACCAGCCCGGCTCTGAACCCGACGAGCTGCCCTTCCCCGGCTCATTGCCCAGCGGCCCGCTGGTCGGGACCTACCGCGCGACGATCCCCGACAGACCGTAGGAGCCAGCTTCCCGGAGATCACCCGACCCGCGGTCGTCTTCCCGGCCGCCTTGTCACGTTCTCGGCGCGACTCGCACCTTGGTAGCGATGGCTGCTCTGACCTCCCTCGCTCGCTCGATTGGTGAGCCGTCGGCGTTCGACGCGTTCTACATCGAGCACGCCGAGCGCCTGCTGCGGTTCTTCGCGCGGCGCACGTTGGATGGCGAGGCCGCGGCCGACCTGACGGCCGAGACCTTCGCGCAGGCGTACCGGTCGCGTCGCCGGTTCCGGGGTCGCGGCGACGAGGAGGCGGCGGGATGGCTGTATGCGATCGCCTACCGCCAGCTGGCGTCGTTCCGACACCGCGGTCTGGTCGATCGCGTGATGCGCGAGCGCTTGGGGATCGCGACGCCTCAACTTGTCGACGCCGACTACGAGCGCATCGAGCAGCTCGCTGATCTCCCTGCGCTTCGCGACGAGCTCGCACGAGTGCTGGATCTGCTCTCCCCCGGCGCGCAGGTCGCGCTCCGGCTGCGGGTGGTCGACGAGTTGGCCTACGGCGAGATCGCGACGCGCCTCGACGTGACCGAGCAGGCCGCGCGGGCCCGCGTGTCGCGAGCGCTCCGCGACATGGCCCATCTGTTCAACCAGGAGGTACTGACATGACCGAGGAGATGCCGTTCCTGCGCGAGCTGCGTTCGGAGCTCCGGCGACGCGCCCACCACGACGCGACGGCAGCCGTCGCTCGGCGGTGCCGGCGGCCGGCCAGGCTCTGGGGGCTCGCCGGAGGCGCCGCCGCGGTGGCCGCCGCGGTCGCGCTCGCGTTCACCTCCGGGCTCGACGGCGGTCGCGTCACACCGTCACAGGCGGACGCCCTCGAGCGCGCCGCCCGGGCCGTAGAGACGACCTCGCAGCCCGTCCCGGACGCCGACCAGTTCTTCTATGTCCACAGCACGACGACAAGGCTGCAGGCCTCGGTTGCGCCCGCCACGCGCGAGATCGAGCCGCAGAGCATCGTGCTGATCACCAGCGACCGGCGGATCTGGACCAGCTTCGAGCGGCCCGGACGCCTGACCGAGGACGCGCTGAGCGCGCGGTACCCGGCTGCTCCGGAGAGGAGCGCGGACCGGTTCACGGCGCCAGCGTCCGCCCCGGCGCCGGACAGGCTCGACCCTCGAGCCGCCTACCAGCTGGGCGGTCTGAAGCTCACCCGCCGGCAGCTCCTCGACTTCCCCACCGACCCCGCGACGATCTACTCCCGCGTCCGAGGCGCCGACGAGGACCCGGCCACACCGGCCGGGATGTTCGAGCAGCTCGGCGACGCGTTGCGCGAGAGCCCCGCTCCGCCCGCCCTGCGCGCCGGCCTGTACCGCGCGCTCGCGCTGGTTCCCGGGATCGAGCTCCTCGGAGGAAGGAGCGACAGCCGGGGGCGCGCGGGAACCGCGGTGGCCTTCACCGACCACGGGCGACGCAGCGAGCTGATCTTCGATCCCGAGACCGGCGACATGCTAGCCGAGCAGACGGTCATCACCGACCCGCCGCAGGCTCGCCTGCCGCTGGCCGCAGGCACGGTCATCGGCGACACGGTCTACCTGCGGCGCGCGGTCACCGAGACCGCGCGCTGATCAGCGGGCGCTGTCGATCGCCGCGTACGAGCAGAGCGACGCCCGATGTTCTGCCGGCGATCAGCGCGACGCTGTGCGCGGCCGCGTGATCGAGGAGCTCGGCTACGACGAGCTGGCCGACCGGTCGGGAGCGCTTCACGGATCGCTTGGAGGAGGCGCGCACGACTCCGGGGGCGCCGACGAGGCCGCGGACCGCTGCCGGGATGGCGCTCCAGCGACGCGCCAGGGTGACGGATCGACGTCAGCCACGCCGAATCGCCGAGGCCTGCCAGAGCCGCTGCGCCGTCGTGGGACGACCATCTCGTGCGCTGTCGCACCTCCTACGTCACAACTTCGCGTGCTCGCGACACTTACAGGTGCCGACGCCGTCCATCAACCCTCGCCTCCAGGAGCATCCGCCATGTCACCCGTCCTAAATCTCCGCAACCTGCTCGTCGCCGCTGCGGTGATGGCGCTCGCGGCCGGAATCGTCACGGGGACAGCCGCTGCTCAGGCCCCCGCCAGCCCCGGGCCGGGAACGCTCACCGCCATCGGCACCGCCTCCGTCAAGCCGACGCCGGACGACGCGAACAGCAACGACTCGATTGCAGCCGCTGTCCGGGAGGCCAAGCGCACCGCCATCCCCAGCGCGGTCGCCGACGCCCGCAACCGGGCCGTCCTCCTCGCCGCCGCCGCGGGTCTCAAGCTCGGAGCCCTGATCGGCATCGCCGATGTCGCCTCATCGCCCTTCTTCGGAGGGTTCGGTCAGGACGGCACCTTCGGCCCCAGCCGCTTCTGCGGCATGGTGTCCCGCTTCCGCACCACCCGTTCGAAGACCGGCGTCGTACGTCGCAGGCGCGTCGGCCGCACCCGTCGCTGTCGCGTTCCCGACCGGATCATCGCCACCGAAGCCGTGACCTTCGCCAGCGGCGCCTAATCGTCGACCTTCGGCTCCGAGGTCGTCGGGCGAGGACTCATGGCCGGCCCCGTCACATTCCGACGGGCCTCGGCAGCGTGATGAAGCGACGGTACCCTCCGACGGTGCCAAGGGTCGCTCGGAGCCTTCGTCACATAACCGTCAGCGCTTCACGATCGTGAAAGGTCGTCTGCGGCGCGAAGACGTTCTCGGCGGCATCGGTGTCGGCCAGCGTGGCCGGTACCGGCCACGCTTTAGTGCCGTCGAGCTGAAGCGGCCCGCGCGCGACCCAGGTCAAGCCCCACCACGTCGGAGGTCTCCAGCCCTCTAGGGTTGCTCGGCGCGATGACGCTGAGGAGCTTCAAGCTGCGCTCGGCGCCCTCACCACCGCCATCAGGAAGCCAGGGCGCGTTCGCGGCTGGCTGATCGAGGACGACGACGAGCAGGTGGGACCGCGGACGGAAGCGTGTTGGGAGGCGAGCCCTGGGGGCGAGCCGAGCAGCGGGGCGTAGAGGACCTCCAGATCGCGCTCGACAGCGCGCACCGCCGGGCAGCGCTCCAACCCGCGGCTCCGCACCCGCGGCGCACGTCGTGCAACGAGGAGAGGCTCTGTCAGGAACTCGGGGCCACCCGCTTCTCGGTCTGCGCCCCGGCGATCCGCCCGCTCAGCGAGCCCGTGTACTGGATGGACAGCTGACCGCCCGCCTTCGACGCCGCCGCGGGCAGTCTCTCCGCCAGCCGCCAGCGACCACGGTCGATCCGGGCGACGTAGGTCAAGAACCTCACGTCGCCGCCACCGGCGTCATATCCGAGGCGCACGCGGACCACGCCACGGGCCGAGCGCGAGATCGTCCCGGACACCTGCAGCTCACCCTGGACGATCCGAGCGGTCCTCCTGACCAGGCCCGCCGAACGGCTCGCCGCTCGCAGCCGCACCGCGTCGCGTCGCACGCGGGAGTTGCCCGCATAGGACGCGGTCAGTATCCCGGTCCCCAACCGCGACTGCGCGCGCGACACCGGCCGGCTGACGAGCACCGTCCCGCGCGAGATGCGCTGCGAGAAGGAGAGGGTCCGGCCGGCAGCGCGGAACCGGAAGCTGACCTGGCCCGTGGCCAGCGCCGTAGTGCGCAGCAGCACTTGCAGCCGCCCGTCACGCACCCGTGCCCGTTCCACGCGCAGCTTCGCCGCCAGACGCGACGTCGCCGGCGGGGGCGGGGGCGGTCCGGGCGAAGGCGGGCCGGGCAACGGCGGACCGGGCGGGGTCGGGCCGGGACGCGGGGTGGTCGGCGTTCCGCCGCCGGGCGGCAGCATCGCCGGGTCGACCTCGGCGTTGAGCACGTACAACCCGCCGTTGATGTCGCTGACGACCACCGTCGCCGTCTTGGCGGAGCGGGGGATGACGCCGACGCCGGTGGCCAGCGGACGGTTCGGCCAGGACTGGCCGCGCCGCAGGTTGGCGGGGTCACCGGTGTCGAGGTTGCTGATGCCGGCGCCGGCGGCCGGCGACGGATCGTTCACCGCGGGCGGGACGAAGGCGCCCACCTCCTTCGGCGAGGCGGGATTGCTGACGTCGAGCGCACGCACTCCGTCCGACAGCCACGTCGTGAACGCGACGTCGGCGCCGAACATCCGGGCCTGGCGCGGTGCGTAGATGCCGTCGTCGGGCGGCGGGAAGAGCTTCGAGGTCGGGCTGCGGTACGTGCCGATCTCCTTCGGAACGGTCTGCGAGAAGTCGATGATCCGCTGCGCGCCCCACTCGGGTGTGTTCCCGGCGCCCGGGTTGTCCTTGACGGTGGCGCGCGCGTCGTCGGGAGCGAAGGAGAACGTGTCGGCGAACGCGGTGCCGGCGCCGCCGCCGGTCCACTCGAACTTCACCGCTGCCTTGGCGGCGTTGGCGGGGGCCGTGAGAGTGCGCTCGAATCGCGTGCGGGGCGTCACGGCGCTCAAGCCGGCGGTCGGAATCGCATCGAGCCGCACCGAGGCGCCACCGCCGTCGAACCACTCGACCGCCGCGCGGAAGGTGCCCGACGTGTAGGCCGCCACCTCGAGAAACGTGCCGGCACGGTAGCTCTGGCCGGGAACTACGGCGAGCTGCGAAGCGGCCGCGACCTGGGCGCCGGCGACCGGGTCGGTGGCGTCGGCGACGCTGCGAAAGCGCGAGAAGTCGGTCCGTGCCGGGGTGGCCGCGCAGGCAGCGGGCGAGGGCAGGCAGGCCTGGATGGAGCCGCCGCCCGCCCACACGCCGTTGCCGGCGCTGCCGTTCAGCGTGAACTGGTTGGCGTTCAGCACCGTGACCACAGAGACGCCGTTGGCGGCGGTGTTGCCGGTCACGTCGGAGAGGACGACGCGATCACCGGTGACCAGTCCGTGGTTGGTGGCCGTGATGGTGATCGGCGATGCGTTCGTCGCCGCGTCGCACGCGTCCACCGGGGCACCGCCGGGCTGGCTCGCTGCTGCGGGGCAGCCCAGCGCCACCGCGAAGGGCTTCACGGTCACGTTGGTCGCGCTGCTGCGCGTGAAGGTCGTGGGGAAGGTGACCCCGCTGAGGATGCGGTTGGGAACGTAGTTGGTGAGCTTGTTGAACGTGGTGCTCTGCACCCCGACGAGCGGGATCGAATTGATTCCCCCGGCGGGTCCTTGGATGAACTGATTGAGGAAATCGCCGCCGAGACTGCCCATCACGCCGATCGCACCGGCCGCCGCCAGCCGCTGCACCTTCTCCGCGTTGCTGCAGCCGTTGAACTGGTCGCCGCCGCTCTCGACCACTGCGATCTTGCCGGTCGGATCGGCCAAAAGGGGATCCGCGGCGCGCAGCGTGGTCCGGTTGAAGCCGGAGGTGGGACAGGCGCGACCGACGTAGGCCGTCTGGCCCTGGAGCTGCTGACCGGGGAGCAGGTAGGGCCTGGCGCCGACCGCGCCGAAGCAGCCACGCTGGCTGCCGGCCAGCCCGGTCGGGCTGTCGATCGACACCTGCGTGGTGGCAGGATCGACATCGTCCTCGGAGACGAAGGCGAGGAGCTGATCGACCGAGCCGACGAAGGGCTGGACATCGGCGGCGTTACCCTCCGATGCGGGGCCGGTGTCGTCGAGCCTGTTGCCGGTGTCCAGGCCGGGGCCGTAGCCCCAGACCGGTGGGTTGGGCGAGAACTTCTTGGGGTCCGCGTTGGTACCGGTGCCGCTGGCGAACGATGGCAGCTGGTCGAGATCGAGGTTCAGCAGCGCCGCCGTGTTCGGACTGCCGAAGTCCACGAAGTTCGGCCCGAGGGACTCGGGTGCGGTGGGAGGCTGAATCCCGTCGTAGAAGGAGGCGATGGCGCGCTTGCCGTCAGGGGTGGGGGCCGCTGAGCGGCCCGCGGCGAAGATCCGGCAGCCGTTGTTGGTCCCGTTGCTGCCGGCGACGCCCGTATTGGGGAAGATGCCGATCTCGGCCGGACTGGCCGGTTCGCTGACGTCGAGCAGGCGGAACTCGCCGTTGGCCCCGGTGAACGGCAGGGTGGTGACCGCGAAGACCTGGTTGGGCTTGTCCGCGCGGGTGAACATCCGGACGTCCTCGATGATTCCCGCGGTCGTGGGTGTGGCGTAGGTGCCGATCTGCGTGGGGCTGTTGAGATTGGAGACGTCCCAGAACTCGATGCGCCCCCCGCTGAAGAACGAAGGCTCGCAGCGCTGCGTGGCGATCGCCAGCACGCTCTTGCCGTTCGGGAACCGCAGCGCGTCGACCGAGCTCACGCTGGCCGAGACGTTCGGGACCTTGGCGTTGCGCCGCGGATTGCCCTTCGGCCCCGAGACGACTCCCTGGGGATCGGCGATGTCGATCTTGCTCTTGACGATGGGGGAGGCGGGATCGCTGACGTCGACCACCTTGACTCCGCCGTAGTCGGTGCAGATGCGCCCGGGCGTCGACTGGGCGCCATGGAACAGCGCACCGCCGGCGACGAACGCGGCGTCGCCGAGCGTCGCCACGTCGCCGTTCTGACCGCGCGGCTTGGTCTGGCCATCCGCCCCGCGCACCGCCAGGTCCGAGTGGCCGACCTGCGTGAGCTTGATCGATTCGATGGCAGCCGCGGGACTGGCCGCTGCCAGCATCGCGCCGAAGCTGAGAAGGAGTGACGCGACGATCTGAACCCTTGGTGCTGTGCTGAACCGTCCCATCCCATCCCCCAGAAAGTTGCCCGGCATGTGTAAACGCAAACCTAGGCATCCCTGCGATCGAACGCAATAGATGTCGGAGTCACCTAGTGCGCCTCCACGTCGTGAGCAACGGCCGTCTTGTGGAGATCGGGTCGTGATGGGCGCCCCGAGCGCCTCAGCGCGGCGGCGTCAGCCCCGCAGGCGCACGGCCTGCGAGCGTGTGTGCTGGTTGCCCGCGGCGTCGCGCGCCGTCACGAGCAGCGTCGCCCGCCCGCTTCCGCGGAGACGTGCTCGGGCCGCGGCCGTAAGCCGCAGGACGACGACGCGGCGGCCCGCGCGGCTGATCGTCGCGCTCTGCATCGCGATCCGGAGGCTGCGCAGCCCGAGCCTCCGCGCGGTGGCGGCGTCGAGCCTCAGCGACACGGAGAGCCGGCAGCTCTCCGAGCAGTTCACGGTCGCCCGGAGGCCCCGCGTGCGCAGGGTGCGGGATCGCAGGGTGCGCGCGGCGCGCAGCGTGAGCCTCGGGGGGATCCGGTCACGGGCGGCGGCGGCCGTCGTCGCCACGACCGGCGGGCTGGGCCCGGCCGGCGCCGAAGGAGGGCTCGTCTCGGTCGGTGCGGGCGCCGGAGCACCCGCGGGCGGTGGGGACGGCTCCGGTGGCGAGGAGCCCGCCGTGCCAGACGTCCTTGATGCGGGTGCCGTCGACGCACCGGCGCTCGCCACGCTCGCCGCCGCCTGGACGGCACGCGCCGCGTTCAGGCGCCCGCCCGTCACCGTGACCGGCCGCAACCCGGGGACCGCGTCGACGGAGGAGAGCAGCACGTCGCGCAGCTGGGACACTGTCAACCCCGGCGCGCGAGCGAGTGCGAGCGCGGCGACCCCCGTCACGTGCGGGGCAGCCATCGAGGTGCCGTCCATGTAGACGTACTTCCCGTCGGGGTAGGTGCTGGCGATGTCCACACCGGGGGCGGCGAGGTCGACCGTCCGTGCCCCGCGGTTGGAGAAGCTCGCGAGGGCGTCGTTGCGATCGCTGGCCCCCACGCAGACGACGTTCACCAGCTCGTAGTTGCACGGAAAGATGCCCGTGGTGTCGTTGTCGGCCCCGTCGTTGCCGGCGGCCGCGACGAACAGCACTCCACTGGCGGCGGTCATCGCGTCGCGCTCGGCCCGGGACCCCGTGTCGCCGCCGAACGAGAGGTTCACGACCCGCGCGCCGTTGCGCGCGGCGTAGGCGTAGGCGGTCAGGACGTCGGCGACCGTTCCCGAGCCCGTCGCACCGACCGACCGCAGGACCATCAGCGACGACGACTGCGCGACGCCCGTGACCCCGATCGCGTTGCCGCCCTGCGCACCGACGGTGCCGGCGACGTGCGTGCCGTGCCCTTCGGCGTCGAGGGGCTGGGCGTCCTTCTCGACGAAGTCCCAGCCGTTCACGTCGTCGACGAAGCCGTTGCCGTCGTCGTCGCGCCCGTTCGTCGCCTGTCCGGCCCCCGACTCGCCCGGGTTGCGCCAGAGGTTCGCCGCGAGGTCGGGGTGGGCCGTGTCGGCGCCCGAGTCGATGACCCCGACTACGACGGTCCGGCTCCCCGTCGTCGCGTCCCACGCCGCGGGCGCGTCGATGTCGGCCCCCGGCGTGCCGCCGGTGCCGCGGACGAGCTGCCCGGTGTTCCGCAGGCCCCATTGGAGGCCGAAGAACCGATCGTTCGGCGCCGCGAAGGCGACGCGCGGGGCGTTGGGCTCGGCGTAGAGCACGGCGGGGTCACGCTCGAGGTCGCGCACCGCTTGGGCGACCCCCACCCCGGCCTCCGGGTCCACGAGCTCGGCGCCGGCCAGCGGGAGCACGGCCTCGCGGCGCACGTCGGCGTCCGCGCGGGCCTCGCCCCGCTGGCGAGCATCCGCCCCCGGCGCGAAGCGCACGATGACCTCCGTGGTCGGTGCCGGGGCGGGAGCGACGGACTCGACGCGCGATGGCGCCTGGGCGGAGGCGGCGGCCGGAAGCAACAGGGTTCCGAGCAGCAGCACAGAGGCGAGCGAACGCATCCCCTTCACGGTAGCTCCGTCTGGCGCGCTCCCCGACCGAACGTCCAGCCTCCCTACCGGTAGCCCGCCTCCTTCAGAAACGCGAGCAGCGCCGGCTCGAACCGGCGACCGCCCGGCCACACGCGATCCTTGGTGGAGCCCAGGCGGCCACGGCGGCGCACGCGTGCGATCTCGCTGCGACCCTCACGGCCGCGGCCGAGGAGGTACATGTCGGCGACGTAGGCCGCCAGCGCTCCGCGCAGGTCGACGCCCTTCGCGCGTCCGCGCAGCACGCGTCGCAGCTCGGCGGCATCCTTCCGTATGATCTGCGGGAACTCGCGTGTCACGTCGGTGAGGCCGGCCTGCGGCATACGACTCCAGCGTAGGACCTGTGGCGGCCGGGCGGAGAAGACGTAGGGCGCGAACGTGTAGGCGAAGCGATCGTCGACGGAGAGAAGCTCGCGGCGGCCGTCCCCGTCGAGGTCCTCGAGCCGGTAGCCGCCGTTGCCGAAGTTGCGCATGAGGTGCCCGTAGGTGCCGAGGTCCGCGCGGAAGTCCCAGATGCCGAGATCAGTGCAGCAGTGCGCGCCACCCGTGAACGTCGTGACGAGCACCTCGGGCTCCGCGTCGCCGTCGAGATCGGCAACTTCGATGTTCGGCTCCTTCGCGTCGCCATAGAAGAAGCAGCGGTCGCAGAGGTCGCCGATGCCCGCGTCGAGCGCCACGACGCCGGCGCGCTCGAGCTTCAGGCGCGGCGCCTGAACCCCGTCGTACTCCTCCTTGGAGCGCTGCCAGCTGAGCGTGGCCTTGACCGCGCCGCTCGTAGCCTCCTGACTGCCGGCGGGCACCGCGCGCGCCGCGGCAGGCAAGAGCACTCCGGCGACGAGCGCCGCCGCAAGTGCGACGACGCCGCTCCACCGCCTCGACTGTCCCCCTGCCGACGGGCGCTGTCGCACGCGCCGCCAGCCAGCGTCCTTATTGTGCATGAGCGCAAGCTTCGCACGCCAACAACATCTCGCGGGGCGGTTGGCGCCGCGTGGCCCTCGGCATCGTGACCGGCGCGCAGTCGGTGGCACGCGTGGAGCAGTTCCAGCGGTGCGACTGGACCTCGCGCGCCGTCGCGAGGCGCC
>JAABUS010003852.1_pt1 | contig 23102 bp, 17 predicted proteins | sample 5560161 | NCBI WGS metagenome assembly JAABUS01 (sample SAMN10711885, study PRJNA513376) | rock metagenome | isolation source: Antarctica rocks | place: Antarctica: Victoria Land, Trio Nunatak nord | collected 2016-01-04
CAATACTTCTTCTTTAAACGAAGCATCATACTTTCGACGCCTGGCACCTGTACTTTTTTCTTTCATTTGAATTGCTAATTTAAGCAACTCTACTGTCCGTATTTATTGAAGCATCTCAGTAGGCAGCGGAACAGATGTAGCCGCAGAAACAGCAGATATTATATTAGTCAATAACGACCCGAAAGAGGTAGTGCAGATGATAGAATTTGGCTGGAAGACATACAGGAAAATGATACAAAATCTTGGGCTAGGCAGTAGGTTACAAAGTAATTGCTATTCCATTAGTAGCAGGTATTCTGTACCCGGCATTCATGCTAAGCCCTGCAATGGGAGCAGTGCTAATGAGTTTAAGTACGGTAATAGTTGCGATAAATGCAAGGCTTTTGAAGCTGAAATAATTATAGGCTAGCCTCATCCATTCTACTAAACTCTCTTCTGTGTCACTCATTTGTAGGTTTTAATAGTTTTATCCATTGCTGTATTAGTTTGCCTGGTTTAAAGACTAAAACCTACTAAGCAAAACCCCTATTCGCCATAATTATACAAATCTTTACCATAATTCTGTAAACCAACCAATTCAAATAAACGTACTTTTGTTTCCACAACATGAAAAAGGCAGCCCTCATATTACTCATCATCACTTACTCAATGTCATCATTTGGGGTGAGTTTGAAAGAGTTTTATTGCTGTGGCAAGCTCAAATCTGTTTCCGTTTCTCTTGTTAACACAGAGAAAGCAAAATGCAACAAGGGTGGTTTGGAAGATGGTTGTTGCAAGTTAGAATTTAAAACACTGAAGGTAAAAGACAATCATTTTGCTTCAATCCATCCGGAAGCACCAATCAAATACAGTGTAGAACTTCTTTCCAATAGTACAACCTATGAGCCTTTAGTATTTACATCACAAAAGGTAGATTTAATTAACGGAAGCCATGCCCCGCCTTTACATAAAGGCATACCCATATACATTTCCAACTGCGTTTTCAGAATTTGATTTTATTCCCTCTCTTAATGTTAGGTTTCATCTCTTTTCTATAGCCTGCATTCACAATTTTTATTAGTAGGCTATAAGCAGTTTTTCTGCTTTCGGTTTATCTATTCCATTTGGATATAAAATCAAAAAAAATGAAAACGATTATAATAATGTTCATTGCAACGTTTGCAACGTTTGCAACTTTCGCACAAAAGAACAAAGTAAATTCAGACAACACAAAACCTTCCACGGCACAGGTGCAATACACCTGTCCCATGCATCCCGGGGTAGTTAGCGATAAGGCAGGTAAATGCTCCAAATGCGGTATGGACTTATCCCTTTCAAAAAAGGAGCAAATGAAAAGGGAAGTAACAAAGACGTACACTTGCCCAATGCATAATGACGTAGTAAGTAGCACACCCGGCAACTGCCCTAAATGCAGTTCAAAATTAGTAGTGGACAGAAGGGGCAGCAAGCAGGCTTCTACTGTTTACACTTGCTCAATGCATCCTGATGTAGCAAGTGCTACTGGTGGCAAATGCTCTATATGCGGCATGGATATGCAGCCTAAAACAGCAAAAAACAAAGGTTCCAAAGGCAAAATGTAATCTTCATATAGTGGCAGCCCTATTGCTGCCACTTTTTTAAATTTTAAAGTATGAAAAATGTATTCTTAGCAGCTATTATGCTGTTGACGTTTGGTATTGTATTTACCGCTTGTTCTGGTAATGATAATAAAGCAAAAACAGAACAGTTAGCAAAAGATGAAATGTACACCTGTACAATGCACAACGAGGTAATGAGTGACCATGAAGGCGAATGTCCAAAGTGCGGTATGAAGCTCGTAAAGCAGAAGATGACAGCAGAGCAGCAAAAGGTGATGAAAGAAGGCACTTATGTAAAGCCCAAAGAGTAAAGAAAAAACACCGCTAATGGACTTGCTGTTATAAATACAGCATGTTCATTAGCTGTTAGTCAAAACCACAAGGGCTTACAATTACAAAAAGGTTTTAAAAATAGAGAATATGGAAACTAAACATCCTTTGCAACACAATCACACTTCTACACACGCAGGTAGTAATACGAGTCAATATCATTGTCCTATGAACTGCGAGGGTGACAAGGTGTATGATAAGCCGGGCAGTTGTCCTGTCTGTGGTATGAATTTGGAAAAGCTGCCATCAGTTCCAGCAAATAAGGTACAATATACTTGTCCTATGCACCCCCAAATTATTCGGGATGCTCCAGGCTCTTGTCCTATCTGTGGGATGGATTTAGTACCAATGCAGCCTGTTGAGGAAGATGAAAATAAAACGTACAAAGACCTGTTGAAGAAGTTTAAGATAGCCGTTCTTTTTACGCTTCCCGTTCTCATTATTGCAATGTCTGATTTGTTACCCAATAATCCCTTCCTCAAATTAATGGAACAACATAAATGGAACTGGGTACAATTTGCATTATCACTTCCTGTTGTTTTTTATGCTACCTCGATGTTCTTTCAAAGAGCATGGACATCAATCGTAACCTGGAACTTAAATATGTTTACATTAATAGGCATTGGTACAGGAGTAGCTTTTGCTTTTAGTGTTGTAGCCATGCTCTTTCCCGGCTTCTTCCCATCGGCATTCAAAACCGAAAGCGGAACGGTATATGTTTATTTTGAAGCTACTACAGTCATTCTAACCTTAGTCTTATTAGGTCAGCTTCTTGAAGCAAGGGCACATAGCAGAACAAGCGGTGCTATTAAAGAACTATTAAAGTTAGTTCCATCAAATGCAACACTATTAATAAACGGAGAAGAGAAAATTATTAGCATTGATGAGATAAAGCAGGGTGATAAGTTAAGAGTAAAACCTGGCGAGAAAATTCCTGTAGATGGCAGATTAATAGAAGGTCAGGCAAGTATTGATGAGGCTATGATAACCGGAGAGCCTATCCCGGTAGACAAAATAGTAGGCGATAAAGTTACTTCCGGTACAATAAACAGCACAACTTCATTTGTAATAGAAGCGGAAAGAGTAGGTTCAGAAACACTGCTGTCACATATAATCAAAATGGTCAATGATGCAAGTCGTTCAAAAGCACCTATTCAAAAATTAGCAGATAAAATTTCCAAATATTTTGTTCCAATTGTTATAAGTGTTTCAATAATTACATTTATTATTTGGGCAGTTTTTGGTCCTCAACCTGTATATGTTTTTGCCTTAACCAATGCTATTGCGGTTTTAATTATTGCTTGCCCATGTGCTTTAGGCTTGGCGACTCCAATGTCAATAATGGTAGGCGTAGGCAGAGGTGCACAAAAAGGCGTTTTAATAAAAAATGCAGAAGCTCTTGAAAAGATGGATAAAGTTGACACTTTAATAATTGACAAAACGGGAACTATAACGGAAGGAAAACCATCAGTAGAAAAAGTACAGGTAACAGGTGAATATAATCAAGATGAAATACTGCAAAAAATAGTTTCATTAAATAAATATAGCGAGCATCCATTAGCAGAAGCAATAGTTAAATATGGTAAAGAAAGAAAAGTTTCTTTTACTGAAGTTAACGATTTTAAAGCTGTTGCCGGAAAAGGTGTTATAGGCACTGTTGATGGCAAAAAAGTAGGATTAGGTAATAAAAAATTAATGGAAGAGACTAACAGTTCAATTTCTGAAACTCTTTTAGTTAAAGTAAGTGAGGAGCAGAGAGCAGGTAAAACAGTTTCATTCATATCAGTTGATGGAAATGCAGTTGGTTACGTTACTATCACAGATAAGATAAAGGAAACAAGTAAAGCAGCTATACAACAACTTCTTAAAAATAACATAGCTGTCCTGATGCTTACTGGTGATAATGCAAATACTGCTAAAGCAGTTGCAGATGAATTAAACTTAACAGGTTTTAAAGCAGAAGCACTTCCAGAAGATAAACTCAATGAAATAAAACGTTTGCAAGCCGAAGGTAAAAAAGTTGCAATGGCTGGTGATGGCATAAACGATGCGCCTGCATTAGCACAAGCAGATGTAGGTATAGCTATGGGCACAGGCACTGATGTGGCAATAGAAAGCGCTGAAATAACTTTAGTAAAAGGCGACTTACAGGGTATAGTGAAAGCCAAACACCTAAGTAATGCAGTGATGAAGAACATAAGGCAAAACTTATTTTTTGCCTTTATATACAATGTACTTGGCGTTCCTGTAGCAGCAGGTCTTTTATACCCCTTTTTCGGATTGTTATTATCACCAATGATAGCTGCTGCTGCAATGAGTATTAGTTCTGTTTCAGTAATCGGCAATTCCTTGAGGTTAAGAAATTTAAAATTGTAAAGTAATAAAAACAATGGTTGACAAACTCATAGAATTTTCACTACGCAATAGGTTCATTGTGCTTCTTATAGCATTGGGCTTGCTGGTGTGGGGTATATTCTCTATTACTAAAAATCCCATAGATGCCATTCCTGATTTATCAGAGAACCAGGTAATTGTTTTTACCGAATGGATGGGCAGAAGTCCACAGGTAATAGAAGACCAGGTAACCTACCCTTTGGTGAGTAACCTGCAAGGCATTGCAAAGGTCAAAAATATAAGAGGCACTTCCATGTTCGGATGAGCTTTGTCTATATCATTTTTGAAGATGATGTAGATGTTTATTGGGCAAGAACAAGAGTGTTAGAGAGATTAAATTATGCACAGCGGTTATTGCCTGAAGGCATAACCCCAACGCTTGGTCCTGATGGAACAGGGGTAGGACATGTTTGGTACACATTAGATGCAAAGGGGATGGACTTAGGCGACTATCACCCACCAACTGCATTAGCCATCTTTCGAAAAATCTCTACTCGCTTGCGTTTATACTTTCCTGCCTTATATTGGTCCGTCCAGGTATCGTTTGGCCTAAGGAAGGCAGGGTTATCAAAATCCAACGTTCCCTGCTCCTTCATCTTTTTCACGATCCAACGGAAATAATAATGATTGAATAACCTAAAAAATTCAGTAAAGTAAATATCGCTTATTCTGGTATTTCCTCTAATAACGATCATGTTTTCATCATTTATTTCAGTTGATGCTTTGCTAAAATTGGCTGAACCCGTTACAACAATTGGATCATCGCCTAAAGGATCTTTCAATAAAAATTTTGTATGTACATACATAACATGGCTATTAAGCTGCAACCCATTTGTGTTTGTTTCATTTACCCATTTGTATAATTCATTATCAGAGATATAAGAACCCACCGCTTTTACCAAATTATTTTTGTACACATAATCTGATATATCGCGATCGTCTTTTTCAAGCAGTAAAAATGTAAGCGGACTGGACGATGTATTGTCAGACAAGGCATCAGCAAAAAATTTGTGTACACTAAATGCAAAAGTTATACAGGCACAATCTTTTGAGCTATCTAACAAATCAGCATAAAATTGTAATATGTCTAATTGTTTTCTCGGGCTGAATATACACGTAACACCTGCCGGAATATTATCTAACGAAATATCATCTTGAATTTGTTCGTTTCCTGATTTTAAATCATCACTTATGGGTTGGCTTTGCAGCAAATCCCAATATAATTTGTATTGAAAGGCTACTGCCTTGTCGTCGATACTATGCCCGACATTAGCCTGTCCAAAAATTCCTCCTTTTGATATATTAGTTGATCCTGTCCATACTTTTTCCGGCTGACCTCCTTTTTCTAAAATCATAAATTTATTATGACTTAAATAACTTTTATTTCTTGTTCTGGCAATAAGTTTTACATTGTCAAGTTTGTCTAATCCTGCCCTCACAATCGCCTCTTCATTTTCTTTTTTAGGAAAACTATCTACAATTTTTCCTGTAGTTGAGTCTTTATGTGAATTATCTTTTGCATCATAAATAATATTTAGTTCTACTCCCTTAGAAGCCGCACCTTTCAACACTGTAATAATTTCGTCATTTCTGAATTCATAAAAACTTCCGTAAATTTTATCGCCATTTTCAGCTTGCTTAATAAAATCTATAATAGCTTCTTTTAAACCTCTCGATAACCATTCATAAGCTCCGGGTACAGCATCAGGATTAGCATTTCCAAATTTCATTGAGTATGCCTGGCTGGATGCAATGCCACGATTAAAAAATACACTATGATCATTAGCTTTCCATGCAGGCTCTGTTTGCACCGTAATTGAAGCGGGTTCGCCTCTTCTTATATGCATAGGATTATCATAAAGCGGCGTAAAATGATACGTGTATTTTTGGTTGGGATAACCGCTGAAATCTTCCCAGGTAAATGACTGCACAGGATTATCATAAGTGGAGTATAACATTCCTGCCTGAGGGTTTTCAACTCTTTCTTTAAAAACTTTAAATCCCATAACTGTTACCCGTACGTGTGCTCCGTTACTTTTATCGTACTCTTTTTCTACTGTAAAGCCAAGCAGGTCTTTCATGTCTTTCTCCGCACAATCAATGGCAAATGCAATTGTGTTAGTACCCGTTACCGCATAAATGCTGTAAGTACCGTTTATATTCTTAAATCGCATAATCTATGTTTTAAACATCAAAAAGTTACAAGTGTACCCTGTTCTTCAACGTCTTTTTTTATATATGACACTCCGTCAATCTTCAATCCTTTACTATCTAGCAGTGTGATAATACCTCCTTCATTAGATAATTGCGCTGCCTGGCCGGAAAGTTTTATTTGCACCGTGTCTAAAGCAGAAAGGGTAATACCTCTTATAACCTCTTTTTTCTTTAGTTTGTCCGCTATCATCCATCCTTCAAGATTTATATCTTTATCAGTTGTATTTAAAAGATATACTGTTTCTTTACCCACATCGTCAGTTTTAGGATTTACCAAAGCAGCAAAAATTTTAATAGCGGTTTTTTCTTTGGGCAAACCGGGCTTCTGAGCAAGCGGTTCAATTGGATCAGCATTTTGATCATCTGTGTGAACAACCTGGGACTGAAACTTTAGAAACATTGCTACCCACCTTTGTTCAAGAGGATAATAAATAAAAAGACCGCCATCCTGGTAAATTCCATTATCTTTTGCAAACCTTCCGGTATTTCCCTGGTTCATATGTATATCATGAATACCATTGCCCGGCAAGAAATCAAAATACTCGTCTTTTTTATTAGTTTCGGGCCCCCAACGGCTGCCAAAAGCATATACCAGAGCACCTGTTGTATCAATAGCGTGCTTCACGTGTATATTGAAAATATCATTCAGATCATTGTCAGGACCACTCAAAATTGAAGGCACAATTCGCAAATCATTAAAATCAAAAAGGTTTCCTCTTATGTAATCAAGTGCGGCAGTGTTTGGCTTATTATCCAGTTTTGAAAAACCTGCCGGTAAATCTTTTATATGATCAAGCACAGGATGTTTGTAATCATCATTAAGATAGAACTGCAGGTCAGAAGGCTGCTGATCAGATTTCACATTAACCGCAATTCTATATTGAACATTGTTTGTCTGAACCAGTATTTGAAAATGAGGTTTACTTCCAGGATTTTTTTGCATAGCTGCAGGGCTATCGAGCGCATCTTTAATGCTGCCTGCGAGTACGCCATAATTTTGTAAAGACATAGATTTTGATTAATGTTATTAGAAGATTTTTATCGTGATAATTTAAATAATTTAGAACAAAATGCTTATGCTGAAACTGCTTTTTTTATGCACAAAGGTTAATATCAGTTACGCTTACTATTCTAAAAACTATTATTATTCTTTATAAGTCTGTTACTAATTATAGGAATTAGGCAATTCGAAATGCATAAAATCTTTAGCACTTGACCAGCTTCCGCCCCAGTTTAAATCTGCACTTTGTAATCCTGCAATTAATGTAACGGGCAGATTTAGAAAACCATGAATTGCATACTCGTTTAATTTTGCACGCTTTTTTTTGATTGCGCTTAACAGTCTGGGTTGAGTTTGTTGAGCTACCCACGCATCATTAAATGTTTGTTGAAAGTGTATGCTTGCATTTATAAGAACATTTGGATTTGCTTCCCTAAGTAAGCCATCTGTAAGAATAGTACTGCAAACAGCATCAATAACTAATATTTCATCGGCAGATGTAATGTGAGGATTATTAGCCGGATTTATATCTATGGCTTTACCAAGAGCATGGTTAGACAAACGATTAATGTTGGCATTAAATGTACGGGGCACAAACGACCAGGTGCCGCGGTCTAAAGTAAACGTGTGTCCCGCTGCAGTCAGATTAGTTTGAGCGGTATTTAAGGCAGTTTGCAAATTTCGGTGTCCGGAAGTGGTACGATTAAAGAAAGTGATTGAGACAATATTCGTATTAAAATAGCTTGCAGGATCAGCAATTCCTTTTGCCTGGTACAAGCGTTTAAGATTAAGGTACGAACGATGAGGATCACCGTCAAAGTTGCGGTCAAAGTGTCCATGAATGCTTGTGTTTGAGTTCCATTCGAGAATGGCTGATTCAATATAAGTTGCGGCATTAGTTACTCCCCAGCGAACAACCTGATCTCTTATGGCTTTGTACGCTTGCCATGTTTTATAACGGGCATTGATATTAGGATTGACAGTCCATTCAACCTGTTCGACCGGAGCAGTTACAGGCACAACAGGAGGTATAAAATCAACGGGTATAATTTCGGGCGGAAAGATTGGAGGCGTATAATAATCCGGAGGTACTTCAGGAGGATAGCTGCCCGGAGTCACGCTTCTGTCTGCATCAAGAGCAGCCCATGTTTTCGCCCCGACAATGCCATCTGCTGCCAATCCTTTTTTGTTTTGAAAAGAAAGTATTGCTTTTTGCGTTTCAGGCCCGAAAATTCCATCTTCTTTTATCCTATTATCGTTAGCAGTATCATGGTAGTTAAGCCTTTGCTGCAGATATATTACCTCGCTGCCACGTGCTTCTGATCGTAACTGTGGGTGAGTAGTATAAGTGAGATCTTCACTAATCCCATCATTCAGTTCAAAATAACCTTCTGGTAAATTAAAGCTTTCTGTTTCACTTTCAAAAGTAGCATCCGTTATGTCAGGTTGCCCGAAATCATCTGCCTCACTTATCATTTCATGTATACATGTTGCGGCAGCTGGAAGGCCATTTTGCCGCAGATGAAGCAAGTACTGAGTCGGGTTTAATAAATCGGTAGGTGGGTTAGGGGTTTCCGGTAACATCCACCATTGCAGGTTGTGGTATTTATGGTCTTCCCGTAAAGAATAAGTTTCAAAATGAAGCATACCAGTGTCACTGACAAATCCTATAACCTGGCCTGCAACTACATTATCTCCTTCCTGCAATTTATTTCTTGTCAGAGAATCTCCGATAACTTCTCCATAATTTATCACACAGCCTGCATGTTCCACAATAACACCAAATGTTCTTTGCCCTGATTTAGCTTTGTAAAAGTATTGAAGATTAATAATTTTTCCTGCTTCGCAGGCTACTACTTCGTCACCAATATTTGCAAACAAATCAATTCCTACATGCCATCGGTTTTGTTTTGTGCCTGTATATCGTCTTATGCTTCCGTTGTAATCCCGGTTATCCCGTCTGGCTAAAAATCGTCTTCCTTCTCTGCCGATTGTTGTCTTATTTACAGTTAAATACGACACTAACCTTCCCAATCTGTTGGAAGTTCTTACCGGCCAATAACTTCGGGCAGCCGGAGGCGGAGCGAAGGGAATATTCTTCAATTTTATTGGATCCGGAGTTACCGGATTTGCCTTTGCAGATTGTTCAGTTAAAATATTTTCAGAGGACTCAGTGCTGAATTGATTATTATCCTCTTCACAGTCACAGCCGCAATCTTCGTTATCAGACTCATCGTAGCTTTCGGTAAGGGTAGTAATGGCAGCCAGCCGCTCCGCCATATACACCTTTGGCACACTATTATGATCTCCTGTACTGGACGCTGTTAAATGAATATTTGCCAAAGATGATTTTCCTTTCTGTATCAATGCCGCATTATGGGCGGTTGAGGTGCCGGGTATGGAAAAGAGATACAAGGATTTATCAGGATTTGTATTGGCCCAATTGTACCACTCCGGAGGATCGTTGCTTGAGTACGTACAATCAAATCCCCAGCATTCTTTAATTAAGTTTGCAAATTCATTTGTTCCTGTCAATTTTGCGATTCGCCGCATAGGCTCTCCGCCGCCAGAGTGAGCGGCGAGAATGATACTTTTGACAGCAGGTGTTTGCTGCCCGAAATATAAACTGCAATATGATGACAGAGAGGCAAGCACTTTAGATACGAAACTTGTAAAACCTTCGCTTGAAGTAAGGTTACCTGCCTGCGATAACGGACCTAAGGTTGGTGCAACAAGTATAAGATTTCTTCCGGATGCGTTGACAATTTCCCTGAAAGCAAACTTTGGCTTTTTAGCCGCATCCCAGAAACTATCAATAGGCAAATCACGCCCATGTGATACAAATCCACTTTTATGCCCATGCAGATATATTAACAAATCAACCTGCGAACGTGCTGTGAAAGTTGCGGGAATGAAAATTCCTGTTTTTGGTTCTACATTAAACTTCAACGATTCGATGCATTTGTATTCAGGAGATTTTTTGCGAACACATTCTTTTCTTAATCCCAAATCAATGGATACATAAAGCGTTTCCAAAGCAGGTGTTGTATCGCGGCTGATTAAATTAGGAACAGACGGATCATTTTCATACTCATTTCCTTCGGTAAAATATTCCTGTTGGTCTTCCTGCGCAGGTGCAAACTGTATGGTTTCAGGAAAACTTAAATCAGTATTGTTTGCAAAATTGTCTGGTAATAACTTTCTAAGTATAACTATATTGCCAGGAGTAATATTATTCTTATCGGCAATTCTTAAAAAGACATTTTCATTCCAGTTGCCTCCTGTGTTGCCATAAGCCTGTACATAATAACCGGGTTTGCTGGAATTGGAAAAAGAACCTGTAATTTGTTCATTTGTAAACCATTCAGGATTAATAATAATAGCCTGAAAAGTTTTGCCTGAAAGAACAAGACGCATCAGAATAAAATCGCCTGTCTGTAAAGTTTTTATCTGTCGTTTGTTTGGTAAGGCAACAAGTGAAAAGCTGTTTTGGTAAGGATTATGATTAAAATTATAAAGTGGATGGAAATGGCGGTATATATCAAAAGAATTTACAGATTCTTCATTGAAGTATGCTCCATTCAGTACGTTTAGTAGCTCCGACTCATTCTCTAACATGCCTTCATTAATGCTTTTTAAAAGTATATTGTCGCATTGCTGACAGTTTTGGTGCAGATATGGCGCATGGTATTGCTGTTCATCATAGAAGTCTTCATCTCTCTCGGTTTGCAGCCTGCGAAAAGGACGAGTTTTATAAGAGGAGTCCATGGTGGAAAAAGTTTACTTTATTATAAAGTGATAAATTTTTTATGCAGTTGGTAAGAAATTACAAATTTGCAGTTAGCTTAATGGTGTTGGCTGTAATTAAATCTACCTTACCAGACAATGGACTACTATTATTCATGCTTATAAAATGTTCCTGAAACATTTCAACCGCTTTATTGGTTGGCTTATCGTACATGCTTGTCACCGGACAGAAGTAACCAATTGTATTTAAATCCGTTTGCAACTCCTGTATTACATGACTTGTAATAGCAGGACGGCTTTTACCGCCATATTTATGTATTTTATCTTGGTCACCTTTTACTATTATAATAGTTGGAAATTTATGGAAAACACCGCCATATAAGAAAGGTGAAGGAGGGCCAAAAGGAATAGGACGACTAAAGCCAACAGCTGCAAATATATGCCAGGGAAAGGTTGCACCCGGATCGCCACTCTTACGGCCTAACTGCCGCGGGGTTACGGTAGGACAAGTTTTAGAAGGACAGGTAGCAATATCGCTATGTCCTATAATATTAAATGGTTTTATATCAGCGAACTTGCTGACTATTAGCGTTAACAGAGTTATAAGACCTTTGATCTGAACGGATGGATAAACACCACTTTGATGCACAATTTCTATACCTACAGAAAAACTATTGACGTTATCTTTTCCAGCCCAGTGACTGGTTCCTGCATGATTTGAAACTTCTGACTCATTCACCATTTTAACCGCTTGTCCATCTGTATTTATTACATAGTGTGCTGACACCTGATTTGCTTTTCCAAGAAAAGTGTTTATAGTACTTTCTATGGTACTTCCAGTGTGATGTAAAACACAATGGTCCAATGTAATCGAACTACGTAAAGAGTGGTTAGGAGAACTCATCCAAACTGGTTGTATACGTGCAATAATGATATTATTATTAATAGATACTTCTCCATTGTTAATTTTGACATTAACATCAATTAAATGTCCTGCTTTCAAAGTGACATTTACCTTCAGTACCCGATAGAGGCGTGGCTTGGTAGTTATAATTTTTGGACCCACTGGGCCACTGGTATTATCTAAGGGAGTAAATTTTAAAAGATAAACCCCATCAGGTGCTTTCTCAATATTTAAAATTAGATTTCCTGAAGACCCAGTCTTGCCTTTTGCCGTGAAGTTATTGCCAATAAATTCTACAATGCAATTTTGAATAGCTTCAGATATATATCGGTTGCTTACATTTAAAGATAATTTAATGGTGTGAATATCAGGAGGCTTATCATTAACAAGTATAATTTTTGGAGGAAAGGTCGGAGGTGTATAATAATCAGGCGGTATTTGCAGAGGATATTCACCTGGATCTACAATGTAATCAGCATCGAGTGCTGCCCATGTTTTTGGCCCGACAATCCCGTCTACTACTAACTCTTTTGTCGTTTGAAAAAAAAGTACTGCTTTTTGAGTTTTTTCCATCCAAATACCATCTTCTTTTAATGGTTCTAATAAATTTATATTATGGTAATTAAGTCTTTCTTGTAAATAAATTACATTTTTACCTCGGGCACCAAACCTTAAAGTGGGCCTTGTTTGAACCTGTTCTTCTGCTTCATTTCGGCTTTGAGAAAGTGTTAAAGCTCCGGACTCCTTTAGTAAGGTCTTAATTGTTGAACCATTCACATCTACCTTGCCATCATACGCGGGCAACTTCTTTTTCTTTTGATAATGATAAATAGCAAGTATTGTAGCATCACCTTCGTTATTATCAATCTGGCCTGTAACAGGAATAACTATCCCGGCGTTGTTCAATAATTGCTGAACTTTGGTCACATCAGCAGCTATATTCTGTCCTCCTTTACCTACTGAACCACTAAGAACAGTCTTAGAAGTGTTGGAAACAGGAGGAACTGGCACCGAAGGTGGAACCGGCATCGGCGGAACCGGAACAGGTACATTGTTGCTAAAAATCCGGTTAATGCTTATTCGCCAGGCATTTGCATGACCTTGTACGCTGCCGTGTTTTGAAGATTGGTTTACATAAATTCTTAGCACTTCTTCAAAAGTAGATGCGTCTTTGAAAGTACGGGGCGGATTAAACCCGGGATAATGATGATGTGCATGAAGGACAGCCGTTTTAGCTTTGTTTTTTTCCAAATCTGTGCTTATGTTGCCTAAGTAGGAGCTGTCTTCAAACGCAGTGAATACCTGCCGGTGAATTTTTTTAAACGTACGCCATTGCGCTGCAAAGGCGTCCTGCGCATATTTTTGGGTTAATGAAATAAGTATATTTAAATACTTTTTGCTTAATTTCCAGAAACTAAGTGCGTTGTCGCCATTATAAAGTTGAGTGTCTGATGATATAGATAAATTGTTTTTAGCCGCTGAAGTCAGGGTGATACCAAAAAAATTAAAATCATTGTTAGCCGCACTATTTGTTGAAAGAAGATCATACAATGCAATGGTAAAATTGCCTGATTTTCCGGCAAAGCCGAAACCCCAGGTAATTATCTGGTTGTCGTAAGTATTAATTGAATCAATGCCGCCTTCTGTTTCCAGAAAATGTTTTGCCATTTTATTTTCCAAATCGCTGAATCCACTGTTTTTAAAAATGTCTGCATAATTTATTGATTTGTCTCCTGCATACATGTAGCCGGCGCCTTTGCCATACTTTACATATTGTAATTTGTATTCCTTATAATCAGAAGTGTCTTCCGGTAAATCACTTTCCGCAATATCTTCCGGTAAATTTTTGTTTGTACGGAGTACGATTAAATTGTCAGGAACAACATTATTTCGTCCGGCAATTCTTAAATAAGTTTTTTCATTGCGGTCACCACCAATATTACCATAAGCCTGTATATAATAACCAGGCTTTTGTGAGTTGGAGGAGTAGCCATTAAGATTTTTATTAGTAAGCAGCTCAGGATCAGTTATGATAGCCTGATAAGTTTTACCGGAAAGAACACGACGCAGCAACACGACATCGCCGGTCTTAAAAGTATCGCTGAAAGATTTGTTTGGTAAAGCAATGGGAGTAAACCTTTTTTTGTAAGCGCTATCATCATACAGATATCTGGGATGAAAATGACGATATAAAGAAAAAGGATTTACATTTTCTTCGTTTGTCTCATTCAGAGCATTCAACAGTTCCGGTTCATTCTCTAAACTGCCTTCATCAATATTTTCTAAAAGCATGTCGTCACATTGCTGGCAATTTTGGTGCAGGTAAGGCGCATGATATTCCTGTTCACCAGCGAAATCTTCCATTTCCTCGCTATCTTGAAGCTTTCTGACCGGCCGGGTAATGTATGAAGTATCCATTTTAAAACTTTGTGTTTGATCTAATAATTGATTAATGTTTAAAAAGCCATTGCCAGCACGGATATGATCTGCCGCAGGAAAGTAAGCCGGCAAAGGATCAAGTGATTTAAAAAGCAATTTTCTGGTTTTTTCAATACTAAGCCGGTGAGGCAGGCATTTTTGAAACAATAAGATTAAGCCGCCTGCAACGTGAGGCGCGGCCATACTGGAACCACTTTTAACCGTCAAGCCGTCTGTTGCTTGAGCAGATGCTGCCGGAGCTGAACGTGCTGCCAAAATTTTATACCCGGGAGCCAGCAGATCGGGTTTGGATCGGCCGGTAACTGTGGGGCCGGAACTGCTGAAACGAACAACAGGTTTTAAACGATCATTATGATCATAAGCTCCCACGGTAATAGTTTGTTTGCCATTACATACCGAACCTGTAGTAGTGTACGATGAGCTTTGACGCGGAGAAAACTTTGCCTGACTTGCATCATTACGTTCAATATATGCATTAAATGAGCCGTCTGAAACTTTTGTACCCGTTAATTGTATAATCCATTTGCCTTTAAGAATGGAAACATCAAGAATAACGTCAATATGGTTGAGCCCGGTATTAGGTTCTTTTGAGCGGTGAAAAATATAACCAACAGGATTATTGCGATAAGAAATCTGAATATCTTCAAAGGGCTCAGTATCAGCTACCATTTCACCATCCGGAGCAATAAGGCACAACGAAAACTGGTCGGAACCGGGATACCATATTTCAACTTCGTCTGGTGAAGAATTTATCCGTGGAATATTCCATTCTATATTATATGTTTCATTTTGCCTGATGGTGTATTGCAGGTGGCAGTGCGCGCTATAGTAATTACCAACACTTTGCACAATCGCATAACCATTATTTTTGCTCAGAAAATTATCCATGGCAATCTCAACTAAAGATTTGCCGGTATGAGAGTCGCCGTGACTGCCTAAACTCATATTAATAACACAGGGAGCATCCTGTGCAGTAGTGCGTATAAAATGTAAACCTTCCACCAAGCGAACAGAGTCACCTAAAGCCAGGTCAGAGCCATTTACAAAGTTATTTCCCAATTGAACTCCGATATAAGTAGCTTCGGGAGCAACTCCGCCTTCACCAACGACTGGTGTGCCTGTGGCTATATCCATAACATGAGTGCCGTGCATACCGGCACCAAGTATATCAGTTGCACCCGGATGATAGCCTAATGCTTGGTAAGGCGTATCAGTTTGAAGAGTCTGATTGATTTGTTTCTGCCAATAAAAACAACCATAACCATATTCATTATTATCGTACGGGCCGTTTTGATCCCAAATACATTTAAACCTCGTGGAACCATCAGGATTGCGTAAATTGGAGTGGGCGAAATCGAAGCCCCAATCCACTGTACCAAAATAAACACCTTTGCCGGTGTAAGGTGTCTTAAAACGGCGGGATGGATTTGAAACACTTACAGCAGAAATCAATTCAGTTTCTTCCTTCTGTAGGGGTGCAGGAATAAGGCGTGGTGCTTTTACAGAAAAAGTGTCGGGTGAGTTATATACTTCCAGTAAATGTTTTCTTCTCACCCGACAGGTAATAACATCTCCAAACTGCGTAATTACTTTACAAAACGGAGCATTGATTTTTGCATCTTTTAGCCGGATCAACAGCATTAATTCTTCCTCAGGGTCGCCATTCAATATCAGCTTTAGTCGGGAGTCCATTTGGCATTTTTAAAAGAAATTTGTTCCAAAAAAATTATTGAAGATTACTTTTTTTGACTTTTCTTATCTTCCTTTTCAGCTGCAGTATTGTAGGTACCAGCAGAAGTATCAGCAGAAACGACAGACTCTTTGCTTACATCTGGATTCTTAGCACCATCAACTTCCGGTTTTTTATTTTCAATGAAATTTATGATCCTGTTTATTTTCTCTAATTGTTCCTTCTGGAATTGGAAATTCTGCTTAATAATCTCGCTATTACTAACAGATGCGACAAATTCATCTGCAAATCTTTTTGCATTCTTGCTGATGCTAACCTCATCAATAATCCTGTCACTTTGAGTTTTCAGTTCCACAGACATAAGCTGAACTACATCGCTGCTGCTAATAGAATTTATTAATTCATCCCTTATATAGGCAATTAATTCATCTGTAAATCGCTTTCCGTCGCTGCTTGTTCTGACTTCCTGAATAATTCTTTCACTTTGTTTCTTAAGTTCCTCAGATTGAAGGATAGAAACAAATAAAGGCATCATTTCATTATTCATACTATTATTTTTTATTCATCATCATCATCATTGGAATCATCATCAGCATTGTGTTATCATTGCTGTTGTTTGCAGTGCCGGTTTTGTTATTGCCCATTAACAAAACCATCATTAACATCATCATCATACTATTATCGCCATTAGCTGAATTGCCGTTCATCATAGCGGGCATCATAGTAAACAATAAAGTTTTTGTTAAGTCTACCTGAATAGGATCCTGACCCTGTACCAGCTCTATTGTATCTTGTGTTCCCGATGTAGAAGGTACTGCAGGAGTTTTCACAGAGCCATCAGGATTTTTTACCTCAGCTGAACCTGATGTGGCAGGAGTACCTCTATTTATTTTTAAAGCAGCAGTATTCAATGTAGGCTTGTTAACTAATGTGCCCATCAATGACATCATAGTAGTACTTGACATAACATTGTCCTGCGAACGGTCTTTTCTGGCAATGCTTTTAACCACTTTCTCGTAACCATCGTCGAGCCTTTTTATTGAAGATGCAATCGTAAGACTTGACTTTTTGAGGTCGTTAACCTGGCTGGAAATACTGTTTAAACTGCTTCTAAGCTCTGATTTCGTAACTAAGTTTCCATTTCCAGCTGAGGTTGGTACATTCCTTCCAAAGTTAGCAGGTCTGCCCAGGGAGGAGGGAACTTTCATAGGACGTTTTCTTTTGTTAAATAAAGCCTCATCATAATTGCCTTCATCGTAGCTACCTTCATCATAAATCCCTTCATCCAATAGACCTTCGTCCAGTATGCCTTCACTCTCGCGCATGTCGAAATCTTCCAAAACTCTGTCATAATAACTTGCCATGATTTTTTAATTTAATTGTTAATTGATTTGGATTTGTTGTTTTTAAGTTTAATAATTACCGGTTTAATATATAAATCAAAGTATTGCTGACCGGGAGGGAAATACCCGGGCTTGCCTCTTCCTTTGCAATAGTTGCAGTTGACATCTTCTCCCCAGCATTGCGGGCAAGCACCTACAGCTTCTGCTAATTGATCTAAATGCTCAATCAATGCTTGGTAGTTGTCTTCCAACTGCTGATATTTTTGCAACAGGTTTCTGTTGATGTTCCTTTGCTTACCAAGAATAGCTTCCAATTCATTCACCCGTGCAGAGTCTGTATCTGTATCTGTGCTATCATTATCACTATCGTCCTTTTTCTGTTTTTGAAACTGCCGGATCAACGACAAAGAATCAGTTAAATCTGGTCTTGAAGCTTCTATTTGTCCTAAAAGTGTATTGAAGTCCATAAGGTTTATTTAATAGGCTATAACATCATAGTTTGGCAACAGGGAGTTTTCGTAATTGCTTACATCCTCTATTATCGATTCAATATAGGCCTCTCCTTCTGCTTCCGATTCGATTTGTAAATAGGGTGAAAATCCGGCATTGTCAGCTTCGATAATTGCATTGTCAGTTAAATGCTTTAAGGCTTCTAACATTTCCACATAGCTGGTTGATGTAGCTGAGCCATCCTCTTTTGGTATTTGTAAACCGGTACCAACACTGCCCGTTACTATGCTTGATAATATGGATTGCAGGAGCGGAGTGCTTTTAAGAAAACTTAAAAGTTGGGCTGAAGCTTGTGTTTGATTGGCAGACGCTGCACCATTGTTTCCTGCAATATTTGCTGCTGTTTGCGCTACGTTTGATGCCACATTAGCAATTCTGTTACCTGCACCGGGAGAAACTGCGTTGCCCACCTCTCTTCCCATGTTAATTATACCTGGCACTGCACCTCTGTAGTCACCACCGGCTATAGAAGTAGCGGCTTGAGCCGCATTAGAAGCTATCCGGGCAACTTTGTCACCAGCTCCGCGGGAAATGGCATTCCCTACATCTCTGCTTACATTTACCAGGCTTGGCACCGCTCCGCGGTAGTTGCCACTTGCTATAGAGGAGGCCGCCTGACCTACGTTAGAAACAAATTGATTTGGTTTAGTTTTCGTGGCTTTACTTATAGCACCAGCGGCGAGATTACCTGCGAAACCTGCAGCAGCACCTCCCAATGGTCCGCCAAATGCAGTACCGACAGCACCAGCTACTGTTGGGAGTGCCGCAGTTATCACCGGGGCAACCGTTGAAACTGCCTTTTTTAGCCAACTTCCTAATCCTTCCATAAGGCTTTCAGCTTCTGAAGGACTTAATTGAGCAATTCTTTGGTAAATAATATCTTCTAATTCTTCATCAGAAAAATCCTGATAATCTTCAGGAAACAAGGTTCTTAAGCCAGTTCTATATTCATCTTCTGTTAGATAAATCCCCCGGTCATGCAGATCTTGTAACATAGTTTATTTATTTATAAATTATATGATTATAATAGCTGGATTATTTTTAAATCCATCGAATTTTGTAGCATTATTAAAACTCCTGTTACTGTGGAAACAAGAGCTTTTATTTTATAAAATTTAAAATATTTGTCTCTTACTCTATAATTGCAGGATAAGTACCGATAAAGTAAAAAAGAGTATTAATATGTATTTCGGGGGGGGTATTAAAAATCTTTCTTAAACATAAAAACAAAAAAAGACTTTTGCAACAACAATAATGTAAAAGGCTTAAACTCTTACGTGAACAGCAATTTCAAGCACGTGAAGATTCTTATATTATTTTCCTATAGAGTTAAAAGCGGAATTGGAAATAGAATGTTGCAGTTTTATTGAAATCTTAAAATCAAATTCAAAAGTTTGATCATTAAAACTACCTCCTGAGAGTCTGTGTAGGTTTATTGCACAAAAACGACCAATACGCATAAATTGATCTGAAGGCAAATAAGTTAAAAAATCTTTTAAAGTATTATTACGTATTGTTTTTTTTACTTTATCCCCTGACACTATGTGTACTTTGACTAAATGGTCACAACTCTCTATCATAATTATATCTTGAGGGTGTGCATAAACGAATTCTCCATTTTTTATAAAAAGGCGCAAAATGTCTGATCTGTTAGCTGAAGTTTCTTGCTCTCCTTTTACTTCAACAACATCTGTTGACTCTACATTAGTTCCAAGTATAGAAGTTTTATTTGCTTTACTTAAGAAATTGTCAGCGAAGTAATTGTCTCGAATATTTAAGCTTTCATCATTAACAACCTCCTTTCCGTTATTTGAAATCCTTTGAGTACTGGTTTCACGAGGGCAAGAAGTGATGTTAGTAATTTTAAAATTATCGAACTCGCCTTTAACTTGAGCTTTTAACTGGAGAGACTGCAATGGTTTATTCTGCATAAAATAGAAAGACAGCAATGAATATAAAAGATTAAATATTATTTAGAATTTTTAGATATTTAGAAGCATTTAGGGGAGGACAGTTATCTAAATAATATAGATAAACTTAATATAGATTTCTGTAAAGTCCTAACTTTTTTCATATTATTTTTTTAATACTTCAAGAGTTAGTTGCTTATAAGATGAATTATCCATTAAAATAACATTTAAGCGAGTTTATACAATTTTGATATTTTTAATTGTAACTACTTAGGTTTCAAATTTAATTAAAAGGGTAAGTGCTTAAAAAACGTTTTGAGTGTTTTTTTGATTGTAGTATCAATTACAGAACGTAGAATAGCGAATTGTCTTGCGCTGCCTACCACTCTACTTTGCTGTATTTTCTGCTAGATAGTCTTGTATAGAGGTAATACTCTTTGAGTTGTGCGTTTGAGCAGATTATCAATACTTCCTTCGCAAATAGACAGTCCAAATATGTCCTTGAGCAAAACTTTTATTCAGTGATAGGGCATATGCTGGTAAACCGACAAATAACTTACCAGTGCACCTACGTTATAGCCGTATTGTATGAGGCTTTCGGATTAGAGGGAATGTGTCGCTTCAGAATTTTAACATCGTTTCTAAATGATGTTGTTGATTTATTCGAATCAATGAAGTTGGAGCTAAAACCGCGCAAGCGTTAAAAATAAATCTTTCGAATTCATAAGACAATTATAACTATCATGTTCATTTTTATGTTTACACTTAATTATTCTTAGTAATTTGTACAAATGTTATTTCTAAAATAACGTTATTTTCTAATTACTTATCCAATTTTTAATTGTTAGGGATTTTTTGCTAATTTTATATTAGCAAAAACACTTAATAAGTTATTCGTGAGTTATTCGATAGTTACTTGTATAAATAGTTGATATTGTAAAAGTTAAAGCAGGCATTCGAATCTTGTCATCCCGACACAGATGGTATCTTTTTCAAAGAAAAGCTCGTAAAACTCAAGGTTTACGGGCTTTTTTAGTTTTAGCCCGCCAATTTATATCAAACTTCTTCAAAAAAGTTGCGACAGATTCGGTTACAAGCGAGACTGTTCTAATTTCATGTAACCGAATTTGGACTTAAGTATTTGTAAAACAAGCAGTTGAAGAAGTCATATTTGACCTTTTTTGGATGCTTTTTGATGTGGTTTTTACCCTGGATCGAATGCTTTCTGAGGGGTAAGAAATCAAAGTATTTTAAAAAAAATAATCTTCACTTGATCTTACCACACTTTAAAATTATTTAAAAACCTACACCATTTCTTACCATTTGATAATTTATTGTTGAATAAACATTTATACGTTTATGACATGAATTAATCGTCAATACTTTATCTGACAGATTAGGTTTTTTAAAGGCATGTGAGATAAAAATAACTCAGATTTAAGCGGTTGAGGTTTTTTGCTCAACCACCCAATAATCCGCTAACAGCTCCGCTTGTTTCAAAACTGTATCAATTGCTTTTTGCTGCTTATCAGGGGGATAGCCGTGTTTGGTCAATGTTCGTCTGACGATTACCATCAGTTTTGCTCTGGCACTTTCTCTTATTGTCCAGTCTATTGTCGCGCTCGATCGTATTTTTTCGGCTATTTCCCGTGCAATATCACGCAGCTGTTCATCACCCAATACTTGAACAGCACTATCATTTACTTCTAAAGCGTCATAAAATGCAAGTTCATCTTCTGAAAGGTGCATCTCATTACCTCTTTTATCTGCTTCTTTAATATCTTTTGAAAGGTCTATAAGATGTTGAATAATTTCTGCTGTAGTAAGCAAATTGTTTTGATACTTCTTAATTGCTTTTTCAAGCATCTCTAACAGCGCCCTGCTTTTAACAAGATTTGTTTTAGCACGTGCTTTTATTTCATCATTTAATATTTTTTTCAAAAGCTCTAATGCAAGGTTCTGATGCTTCATTCCCTTCACTTCCAGCAGAAATTCATCTGAAAGAATAGATATGTCAGGCTTATTGATACCTGCTGCATCAAAAATATCAATTACCGCTTCACTGCTTACTGCCTGGTCAACTATTTGTTTGATCGTAGTCTCTATTTCTGCATCTGATCTTCCTGTGCCCGTTCCTTCAAACTTTGCCAGTCTTGCCTTTACTGCCTGCAAAAAAGCCACTGTATCTTTTATTTCCATTGCATTATCATCCGGCATAGCTAATGCAAAAGCCTGGCTTAACAGATTTACTTCTCTTATAAAACGTTCTTTGCCATCCTGTAATCCAAGTATATGTTCCTCTGCCTGCAGTATAATAGATAGCTTTTCTTTTGAATCGCCGGTAAAGAAACGTCTGAAGTTAAACCCGTAACTATTTTTATAATAAGCTTCAGGCTCTTCAACCAATATATCTTTTTGTGTCCTGCTTTCTTCTATAAACATTTGCTGCACCACTTCCAGTTTTTCCAGCATCACTTCAACAGCCTTTTGCAAATCTTCTGCAGGTGAACCTTTACCACCTGCATCTGAGTAAAAAGACAAAGCTTCTTTCAGGTCTGATGCAATGCCTAAATAATCTACGATTAAACCTCCCGGCTTATCTTTAAATACCCTGTTAACCCTCGCTATTGCCTGCATCAGGTTATGCCCTCTCATTGGTTTGTCAATATACATAGTATGCAAATCAGGCGCATCAAAACCTGTGAGCCACATATCTCTTACAATTACAAGCTGCAAAGAATCTTTTTCATCTTTAACCCTTTCTGCTAAATATTTTCTTTCCCCTTTTGTTGTATAGTGCTTCTCCATTTCAGCGCCATCAGCACTGGAAGCTGTCATAACAACTTTTATGGTACCTTTTGCTAAGTCATCGTCATGCCAGTCTGGTCGCAGTGCAGCGATCTCTTTATACAACTCAACTGAGATGCTTCAATAAATACGGACAGTAGAGTTGCTTAAATTAGCAATTCAAATGAAAGAAAAAAGTACAGGTGCCAGGCGTCGAAAGTATGATGCTTCGTTTAAAGAAGAAGTATTGAAAATGG
>JAABUS010003853.1_pt1 | contig 23094 bp, 21 predicted proteins | sample 5560161 | NCBI WGS metagenome assembly JAABUS01 (sample SAMN10711885, study PRJNA513376) | rock metagenome | isolation source: Antarctica rocks | place: Antarctica: Victoria Land, Trio Nunatak nord | collected 2016-01-04
CGGACGCGCAGTTGGACGAGGTGTTGTGTGAGGCACTGAACGGGTTGGCGAACGACACGGAACGAGTCAAGTCGCTCACCAACCAGCGCTGGCTCTATGCCAATGCCTCATCCTAAATCAGTATTACGCCTGCTGGGAGTGGGAAGTGGCGGTGGACGAGATCAAGACCCGTCATCATTGGGCGAAAGGCCGCCACTACCGGGAAAACCACGTTGTGTTTATGTCCGGATGTCAGACTTCATGCGGTGCCGTCATGCGCGAGATGTGCGATGATGCGTGCGGGTGGGGAGAGACGAGGGAGTGACGCGGCGCATGGATGACGGGATGGGGCAATGGCTGGCGGGGCGGTACCGCCTCGACCGTCGCCTCTCGACGGATACGGCGGGCACGGTCTATGAGGCGTGGGATGGGGAGCATCTGCTCCGCGTTTTTGTGCGCATACTCGTACCCGCGGTCCTCGACGCACCAGATGCGTTCGACCGCTACGCGCGGGAGGTCGCCGCACTGCGCGCTATCGCCCACCCTGGCATCATCCCGGCGAGGAGCATCGAGCGCGATGGCGGGACGGTCTTTCTCGTGCTCGACATACCGCCCGGCGCGTCGCTCCGCGCGGTGTTACGCGAGCGGGACGCGCCCTTCACCGCGCGCGAGTCGGCGCACATCCTCGGCCCGGTCGCCGACGCGCTCGACATGCTCCATGATTCCGGAATCGTGCATCGCAACGTGCGGCCCGATACCATCACCATTCGCCCCGACGGCACGGGCGCGCTCGCCGAACCGCTCATCGCACCGGTGATGCGGGATGCGGACGTGCTCGGCCTTTCCCCCTATCTCAGCCCAGAGCAGGGGAGCGGGCAGACCGCCGGGAACGCGGCAGACACCTACGCCCTCGGCGCGATGCTGTACGAGATGCTCACGCTCGCGCCCCCATTCTCCGGCGAGCACGCGCCGCCGGAGGTCCCGGAGCAGCGGCGCGTGTTGTGGGAGCAATTGCACATCGTGCCGGTCGCACCGCACGCGCGCAACGCGCTCCTGCCGCGTCGACTCGATTGGACAATCCTCAGCGCGCTCCACCGCGACCCCACCGCCCGGCCACCGAGTGCGACGGATGTGGTCGCCGCCCTTTCGACGGATGCGCGACCACCCGTCCGCCCGACGACCACGTTCCCGCTTAGCGACGAAGTGACCGCCGCCATCGGCAATCTGCCACCCGGTGGGGCGGGCACGACGGCAACGGTGGCGCGGATCGCCGGCCCCGCTGCGTATGCGCCGCCGTACGATGCGCCGCACACTGGTGTCGTGCCGGAAATCTCCGGCGAATACGCGCGGGCGGGCAGGCGACGGTCGGTGGCCGTCCCCGCGCTCGCGGTGCTCACGGTGCTCGTGCTCCTGAGCGCGGCGGTGCTCGGCACGCTCGTCGTCCGGCGCAACATGACGCTGACGGCGCAGCAGGACCATTACGCGGCGGCGGACGCGGCGCTCGGTCGCGGTGACTACGATACCGCGATCGCCGAGTTCGGCGCGGCGGGCGCGTACCGCGACGCACCGGCACGGGTGCAGGCAGCGCAAACCGCGAAGGACGCGCAGGCGAATTACGATGTCGGTGTGGACGCCTTCAATCGCGAGGATTTCGGCGCGGCGGCGGACGCCTTCGGCAAGGCGGGACCCTTCCGCGATGCGCCCCAACGCCGCGTGGACGCCCTCCGGTTGGCCGATCAGCAGCAGGCGTACGCCGAAGGGGAGGACGCCCTGACGCGCGAGGATTCCACGACGGCGGCGACCGCCTTTGCCCGCGCGGGGACGTACCGCGATGCGCCGCAGCGGGCGACGCAGGCGCAGACGTTGATCGGGCAGCAACGGCAGTATCAAACCGGGCAGGATGCCGTCGCGAAAGAAGATTACTCCACCGCCGCCGCCGCATTCCGCGCCGCCGGTGCGTACAAGGATGCGCCGCAGCAGGCGACGAAGGCCGAGACGCTCCGGGGCCAGAAAGCCGCGTACGACGCGGGCGTTGCCGCCGCCGCGCGCGAGGATTATCGGGCCGCGCGGCAGCAGTTCGACGCGGCGGGCGATTACAAGGACGCGAAGGCCCGCGCGACGCAAGCAGATCAGGAACGCGACCTGCTCGCCCGCTACAACAGCGCGCAGGCGCATCTGAAAGCGTCCGAGTGGAAGGATGCGTACACCGATCTCCAGGCGATCAAGCGGGTACGCCCGGATTACCGGGATGTCAGCGCCGTGATCGGGCACCTCGAAAACGACGTCGTCAATCCGACCGCCGTGGATGTGTTCGCCCTTTTCAATCAGCGCGCCGGGTTCAAGGAGGCGTGGGTGCCCGTCAACAACCTGATCGGGCAGCCCGTCACGTGGCTTTATCTCCAGAACCGGCAACCCACCGCGACCGATAACCGTGCCGAGCAGATCGGCGTGGTCTCCGTCTCGCTCGTCGCCAAGCAGGGAAGCACGACCGCGCTCAACACCGACCTCCCGACGCTCGTGACGGGCGGCGCGCCACCCGACCGCGCCACGCCGCGTCCGGGGGAGAAACTCTTCGCCGTCACGGACAAGGGGCAGACCTTCGAGGCGACGGAGTTCGGCAAATACCGCGTCCGCCTGACGATCACGGACCTCGCGCCCGGCCAGAAAGCGGCGGGTGACACCACGACTGCGCCGCCCCTCACCCGCCTGACCTTCGACGTGACCCTCACACCCAAGGTGGGATAAGAGACATGGGGAGAAACCAATTGAACCGCAGAGACGCAGAGAAGACGGAGAGACGACGGGAGAAAGGAAAGAAGGAGACTTCTCTCTTGTCCTTCTCTGTGCCCTCTGTGTCTCTGTGGTTCATTCGTTTTGGTCCCGCCATCGTTGACTGCTCGATGCCGAGGGCGAGGGCATGAATGAGCGGCGGCGGCGGGTGATTGTCGGCACGGTGACGGGGTTGGTGATGCTCCTGATGATCGGTGTCGTGCTGAGCATCGCGTTGCGCGACCGGGGCACGCTCCCCTCCGCCCCACCGCAGGACACGAACCCGACCGGCCGGGAGACGCCGCGCAGCAACTTCCCCAGTTTCCCACGCGGGGCGACCGCGACCCCCGGCGCTCCGCCGACCGCGACCGTCGCGCCGCCGCGTGGCACCGTCGTCTACGAGCGGGACAGCACGGTCTACCTGCTCGTGCTCGGTGGGCAGGAGCGCACGCTCGTCCCCTCCGGGCAGCAGCCGAAGATCGCGCCGGACGGCTCCCGCGTCGTCTACATCGGGCGCGTCAACAGCGTGGAGACGCAGGTGCTGCTCGTTGATCCGCGCTCACGCCAGCTCTCCCTCGTGACGGACAAGGCACGCGCCCCGGCCCTGCCCGCGTGGTCGCCGGATGGTCGGCGCATCGCCTTCCGCGCGGCGGTGGGCGACACGACGGAGATCTTCACCGTCAACCTGGACGGCATGGACCTCCAGCAGGTGACGCGCGGCGCGACGCGGATAGACGCGGCGACGCAGCCCGTCTGGGCGGCGGACGGCGCGGCGATCTTCTACAAGAATCAGGGCGACGGCGCGTTCTACCGCGTCCCAGCGGCGGGCGGCATGTCGACGCGCATCCACGCGAGCGACGGCGAGCAGTACGACCTCGCGCCCTCGCCGGATGGCGCGTCGCTCGCCTTCACGCAGCGCAGGCGCGGGGAGCAGGAGTTCACGCTCTCCGTGATGAACGCCGACGGCTCGAACGAGCGGCACGTCGCCGTGCTGCCGACGATCACTGCCGCCCAGCAACTCGGCGGGGTGGCGTGGTCGCCGCAGGGCACCGCGATCCTCGTCGCCAGCGGCGGCTCGTTCCGGCAGGAAGTGTGGGACCTGAAGAGCGGCAAGCCGACCACCGCCATCGCGTACGGCGCGTGGCCCTCCTGGATCGCCGCCGAGGTTGCCGCACCCTAGAAGTGGTTGTGCGGTGGTTGTGCGAGGGATGCGTCGCGTCACACAAGGCGTCGCAGCGTCTCGCAGAATCGGGCGATCTCGGCTTCGCTGTTGTAGTAATGGACGGAGGCGCGGACCATCGCGGTCAGGCCGCGCGCTTCCATGTCCGGCCGTGTGCCCGCGACAGTTGTGTGCGAGACGTTGATGCCGCGCCCAAGGAGGGCGTGCGCGAGGGCGGCAGGCTGCTGGCCGTCCACGGTGAAGGTGACGATGCCGCACTGCTCCGCGCCGGTGTCGCGCACGGTCACGCCGGGTATTTCCCACAGCGTGGCGCGGAGCGTCGTCGCGAGCGATTGGATGCGCGCCCATGTCGCGGCGTAGAGGTCGAGGAAGGGCGGTTCGAGCCGCTCGATCATGCCGCGCCGGACGTAGAGGAACCCCGGCCCGTCGCGGAGAGCATGTCGCACTCGATCTCCGTCACATCGACAGGCATCTGGCCAACGGACTGGCAGGCGTCCGGCAGGTAGGGGATGTCCGCCGTCCACATCGTCTCAGCCAGAAGTTCCTCATCGACATCATTCTGGCGGATATACCGATCAATCTCCGCGCGGTTCCCTTGATAAAACGCGAGCACTTCCTCAATGTCTGCATGGCTGAGATGCGGTAACGCTTCCCGCACTCCCTGGACATCCTTGTAGAGTCGAGACATCAAGACAACCGTGCGAACGGAAACGCGCGTCCCCGCCACGACGGGTTCGCCGCTCTAGAATCTCAGGGTTCCGTACAATATGTTTGAATGTTTTCGGTCGTGTAACCATCGCCTTGCGCCCCATTCCATCCGACGTGAAAACGATACATGGTGTAGCACCCGTCATCCTTGAGAATGAACCACCGCTGCGAGGGCAAAGAAGGCGTCTTGCCGCACGGCGGTTAGTGCGCTGTTGAGGCCGGAGGTGCTCGGCACCACGAAGAGGCGGCACCCGGCAATCTCACCCGTTTGCGGGCCATAGCAGATCGGGCCGCGCGCACCGGTGAGATTCTGATAGACACGCGCGCCGTTGCAGCAGAGCCAGCGAGGGCGGTACCGCGCCATCTTCTCCACGACCCGCGCGCGACCCGCGCGGTACACCGCATCCGGCACATCATCCGCGCGGCGCGAAGGGCGGTCGAAGAGGTCGGTCATGCCGATGCCGAACGACGGCAGCAGCGTATCTTCCGTCGGGTGCAGCAGGCGTGGCGTCAATTCCACCGTGAAGAGCAGCGGATAGAAGCGGTTGCCGGGATGCGCGTAGTAGTGACCCGTCTCCCCCGCGCGGATGCTTGGATTCGACCCCATGAAGACGACATCCAGCCTCGGCGCGAGGATGTCCGGCAGACTCAACAGATCGGGGAGCGACGGGTACACCTTCATCGGGAAATGATAACACCGAGGACGCAACCCGACGGCTTGACAAAGCGTAGATGGAGATGTAACATGGTGACGCGCCGGAGAGTTACAAGTTACGAGTGACGGCGCAGGGACAAAAAGGAGCAGCACGATGCAACATGACGAGCACGAGACACGCGGCAACTATGGCCCACGGGGCGAGCAACGTGGGCCGCGAGAGGCGGGCGACTTCCGCGCCCAGTGGGCGGAAGGCGGGCCACAGATCCCTTGGCCGGAGATGAAGCGGCGGATGCGCGAGGCGTTCCGCGAGGGGTTCCGACCCGGCGACCCGGAGTGGAAGCGCTTCTTCAAGCAGTTCTTCGATGGCGAGACGCCCAACGGCCCGGACAACCGCCGGTCGAACGTCCTCAGCCTCCGCGTCGATGACCGGACGCTCGCTGCGATCGACAGCCTCGTGGAAGCGGGCCTGTTCAGCACGCGGGCGGAGAGCGCGACGTGGCTCCTGCAGGCGGGCGTCGCGTCCAACACCGAGTTGTTCGAGCGGATCAACAACACGGTTTCGGAGATCCGCCGCCTGCGCGAGGAACTCCAGCGCCAGATGAACGCCGCCACCGGCGCGCCGCCGACCCCCGAGGGGGACGGCTCGCACGCGCAGCAGGAGCAGCACGACTACCACGGGAACGACCAGCACACGCAGCAGATGTAGCGCCTGCGGATGCGGCGAGGGAGGGGCGGCACCCGCCCCTCCCTTTTTCGTGCCCGTAGAATTTCCCTCACGCACCTCCCACTTCGCTGTCCCGTCATTGTCGCGACTCAGCACTCGGCACTCGGCACTCGGCACTCGGCACTCGGCACTTCCCTAATGCATGCGGATGCCGCCATCGACGAGGATCGTCTGGCCAGTGATGAATCGGGCATCGTCCGAGGCGAGGAAGATGACGACGGGGGCGACATCATCCACCTCACCGGTGCGCTTGAGGGCGGCGAGCGGGGCGAACTCCGCGCGCACCTTCTCCGGCAGCGGCCCGCGCTTGGAGTGGATGAAGCCGGGGACGACGACGTTGACGCGGATGCCGTGCGGCCCAAGTTCCATCGCCAGCCGCTGGCTGGTGCGCCAGAGCGCTGCCTTCGCGCCCGCGTACGGCGTGCCGACGAAGTAGCCGGGGTCGGCATCCTTCGCGACGCCGGACGCGAAGTTGATGATCACACCCGACTGTTGCGCGACCATCACCCGCGCGGCGGCCTGCGCGAGGAAGAACGGCCCCTTGAAGTCCGTCGCGAGCACCGCATCGAAGGTCTCCTCCGTCACGTCGAAGAGCTTCGCCGTGTTGAAGGCGCCCGCATTGTTGACGAGGATATCGAGCCGCCCAAACCGCTCAACCGTCTGCGCGATGAGCCATTGCCCCTCCGCGACGACGCCGACATCCGCCTGCAATGTCTCGGCGCGTTGGCCGAGTGCGCGCACATCGGCGGCGGTCCGCTCCGCGCCGTCGCGCGAGTTCCGGTAATGCACCGCGACATCCGCGCCCTCCCCCGCGAAGGCCCGCGCGACCGCCTGTCCGATCCCCCGCCCCGCACCTGTCACGAGCGCGACCTTCCCCGCCAGTTTGCCTGTCTCTCCTCCGTCGCCCACGTAGGTACCTCGCTGTTCCAACCGATCAACCGCTCACGCAACAGCGCCAGTCTACTGCAGCGGGGATGTGTCACCGGAGACGTTCAAACACACAAGCCGTATACGGGCGACGGATCGCTCGTGCCTGTTGGTTTACGGCTTCTTCGGCACGGCGGAGGACGTATCAGGAGCGGTGAACACCGTTGGTGGCGGGAGAGGGGGAGGCGGGGCGATCGTTGCCAGCCGCTCGCCCTTGATATCCTTCCGCCTGGCGACGATGCGGTACGAGAACGTCCCGCCACTCGTGCCGCCCCCGTGCTCCTGCACGGTGAAGCCGTCAGGACGATGCGCCGTCACGGCAAGCCCTTTGCTTGCCGCGTCGTGCGAGACTGGGAAGACGTGATAGTCGTCGGTATGCACGAACGCGGCGAAGTCGGGATCGAGCGTGATGTCCGCCTTGCCGTTCGTCAGCTTCCCCCGGCCGTAGTCCGCGAACCACGATTCCGTTGATTCCTCGCAGTAGAGCGCCCGGTACGTCCCGTCCTGCGGATGCTTGGTCACCGCGTTCTTAGGCGCTCCGTAGACCTGCAGCGCTCCGATCACCGCCACATCGCCATAGAAGACCCCCGCCCACGGCCCCGCGCTTCCCGGCGCTCGCCCGATCAGGCCGATACCCCCCGCAACCTGAGCGTAGCCGATCAGGGCGGCATGGCCGTCGGTGGCCGAGGTATAGCCGATCAGGCCGTGGCCGGCGGTAGACTGCCCCTGCACGCCCGGCCCCTTGGTGCCCTTGCCGAGCACGCCCGCGTTGCCATTGGTGGCGCTGCCGCTGCCCTCGACCGAGCCGATGATCGGGGAGCCGCTGGCAGAGACGCCGTTGACGCCCGTGCCGCTGGCCACGTCGCACTGTCCGAGCACGCCGACCCCATTCGCGCCCCCGGAGAAGCCGAAGGCGCCGGTCCGAGACCCGGTACCAAAGACCCCCGCATTGGGCGTGGCGGTGGAGGGAACGCCGGTAGAGCCGGAGAAGCCATAGACCCCGGTGCCGCCGAGTGCGTCGCCGTGCACGCCCGTTCCACCAGAGCCATTCGCCTCACCGAAGAGGCCGATGCCGCTCGCCACGTTCGCCTTGCCGTATACGCCGGTGCCGTTGGCGTTGTTCACCTGACCGAAGACACCGTAGCCACCACTCAGGCCAGTTACGGACATCGGGTTACAGATACCCTTAACCGCGCCCGCCCCATTATCGGATGCCCCATAGACGCCGCTGCCACCCCCGTAACCGTACCCAATAACGCCAACCGATCCGTCCGTCGCCATGAACACCGCCGCATCGCCGCCCGTCGTAGTCTGGGGCGGTGCGGAGATGGGACCCACTGTGTTCTTGAGGATGAAGCGGCTCGTTTCGGAGAACGCGTTGCCCGCCGTCAGCGGATCATTCGTGTTTGCCGCGACGGACTGGGCACCCTGCTGCGCGATGAGGCCCGTCACCAATGCCGCCGCCCCCGCGATCAGCCCCCGCCGCTTGAGCGTCTGCGGTGCATCGTCAGGCGTCTCGAGATGTGAATCTGTCCGGTTGCCCACGGTCATTCCCCCTTCGCTATACCCCGAATACGGTGGATACGTCAATACTCCAACGAACGAAAAGCCGGGGCGGTTTCTGAGCGCGCACAGAGACAGTATCCTTTCCTTTGTGGACGCTTTTCGCGATGACTTGCTCTGTTTCTGTGTTCCGAGTAAGATACGCGCGATCAGGTGCATCCTATGGACATCGACGCAACATCGGGCCTGCCCCGCACCATCTTTGACGGAGACGGGACGGTCACCGTGCAGCGGCGAACGGGCGCGTGACGAAATTGACGATCAGGAGGATACGGTGCGACTTCGGACGTTGCTTGGGACACTCTTGTTGCTTCCGCTTCTGCTTCTCTCGTTTGGCCCCACCTTTCTCCCATCCAGCGACACCGCCGCTGCAGTCGATCCGCCGGCCTCGTGCTCGACGCAGACGACGAAGTGCGTCAAGGGGCTGCTGCTCGCGTACTGGCTCGACAACGGCGGCGCGGCTCGGCTCGGCTTTCCCGTTTCGGATGAGTTCGACGAGCCGACGATGGACGGCAAGACGCACCGCGTCCAGTACTTCGAGCGCACGCGGCTGGAGTATCATCAGGAGTTCATCAACACCCCCTCCGTCGTGTTGCAAGGGTTGATCGGGCGAGAGCAGTTCGCCGCCCACTACCCGGCGGGTCGCCCCGCGCCCCCCGCCACGGGCGACCAATGCTTCGCGGAGACGGGGCGCTGCATCACCGGCGGGTTCCGCAACTACTGGCAGCAGAACGGCGGCGTCGTGCAGTTCGGCTTCCCGCTGTCGGACGAGATCGACGAGCCAAGCGGCGGCCAGACGGCGCATGTGCAGTACTTCGAGCGGGCACGCTTCGAGTACCACCCGGAGGCCGCCGGGACGCGGGGCGAGGTGACGCTCGGACTGGTCGGCGTCGAGGCGCTCGCCGCGAAGTACCCGAACGGCCAGCCCGCCCCGGCGACGGGCCTCGCGATCAACGTCTGGGCAAACACGAAGGCGGGGATGCCATACCCGGCCTCCGTCGCGAACCTCGCCGCGCGCATCTACGTGCCGGACGAGTTGGCGGGCAACGTCACCGTGATTGACCCGTCGAACTTCCAGGTAATCGACCGCTACCCGACCGGGCGCACCGCGCATCACGCCAGCCCCTCGCCGGACTTCGCGCACCTCTACGTCGAGAACATGGGATCGAGCACCCTCTCGGAGATCGACACGCAAACGGGCAAGTTGACCCGCAACATCGGCGCGGCGGTGCCGTACAACCTCTACTTCACAACGGATGGCACAAAGGGGGTCGTCGCGGCGGAGCCGCAGAACAGCCTCGACTTCTACGACCCGCAGTCGTGGGGCCTGATCCAGCGCGTGCGCATCCCCTGCTCCGGCGTGGATCACATGGACATGTCCGCCGATGGCCGCTACCTGCTCGTCGGCTGCGAGTTCGACGGGCAGGTGTATAAAGTGGACACGGTGAACATGCGCATCCTCGGCAGCGTCCGCGTCGGCGGGCAGCCGATCGATGTCAAGGTCGCGCCGGACGGCTCGGTCTTCTACGTCGCGAACCAGACGCGCAACGGCGTCTCGGTGATCGACCCGATCGCGATGCGCGAGATCGCCTTCCTCCCCACCGGCGCGGGCGCGCACGGCTTCGCGGTCAGCCGCGACACGAACTACCTCTACGTCGCGAACCGCCTCGCGGGGACGATCTCCGTGCTCGAATTCGCGACGAACACCGTCGCCAGCACCTGGAACATCGGCGGCAGCCCGGACATGGTGCAGGTCTCACCGGACGGCTCGCAACTCTGGACCTCGGGCCGCTTCAACGGCGAGGTCTACGTCGTGGATACGCGCACCGGCGAGTTGATGCAGCGCATCCGCACCGGCATCGCCCCCCACGGCCTCAGCTACTTCCCGCAGCCGGGCGTCATCAGCATCGGCCACAACGGCGTCTACCGCTGACGGAAGTAGCGAGTAGCAAGTAACGAGAGGTAGGGGTCGCATCCTGCCCTTTCGGCAGGATGCGCCACTTTCGGCATCGCTATGCGAACAGGCGCAACATCGCGCGTTGCTCGTCCGTAAGCAGCAATCGCCTATTGTTCTGCGTCGGGTAAATCTCCGCCTCATCCCAGCACCGACGCGGCATACTCGACGCGACACCGAGTTTCGAGCCGCGTGAGGCAAGTGTGTTTACAATTTCATGCGCATCGAACAAAAATACGAAGTGGATGAGCCACGGTCGGTGTGTGCCCCGCGACGAGAGTGCTGCCGATCGCGGTCCTGTAAGCACGAGATACTCGTCGGGGAGATGAGCGGGGGTAAGATCGAGGAGACTTTCAAGTTTCGCATACCATTTGACATTGACGCTGCGGCCAGCGAGCAATCCGGTAACGAAACGCCCGTCAATACCTTTCGCGACGGCGGATCGCTCCAGAACGATATCGAAGATGGCTGAAGCGATGTATTCGCCGACGTGACCGATCTGTGCGGGACGACCGACGACTTGAGCGATCTTTTCGTCAATGACATGCTTCTCTTTCAGCAGTTCAGCAAGCCGGGGGAGATCGTGCATGATGCGCCTCCTTGCAATGAACATGCGACCCGTCGAGAAACCGGGCGCACGGCTCTGCGCCCCTACGAATCAGGCGGCACCGCTCAGGATTTCGGAGAGGAGGCGGAAGTCGATGTTGCCGCCGGAAACAATGCAGACGATCTTGCCGCCGCCCGCCTTGCCGGAGAGAGCGACGGCGACCGGGCACGCGCCCGCGCCCTCGGCGATCACGCGGTTGCGTTCGGCGAGCAGGCGCACCGCGCCCTTCATCTCGTCCTCCGTGGCGGTGAAGGCGCCATCGAGCAGGGCGGAGGCGTGCGCCCACATCTCCGGGAAGACGACCTTGCCCGCGATGCCGTCCGCGAACGACGGGGTGTACGGGATTTCGACCGGCTTGCCCGCGTCGAAGGCCGGGGTGAGCGGAGCGGCGTTCACCGCCTCGGTTGCGTAGACCTTCGTCTCCGGCTTGAGGGCGCGCAGGGCCGTCGCGATGCCGCACGCCAGTCCGCCACCGCCGTACGGGACGAGCACTGTGTCCACGTCCGGCAGGTCTTCGAGGATTTCCAAGCCAATCGTGCCGTTGCCCGCCATCACGCGGTCGTCGTCGAAGGCGTGGATGAAGGTCGCGTCGATACCGGGGTAGGCCCGGGTCTCGAACGTCCGCCACCAGGTGTCGAACGGCACAGGGATGACCTCGCCGCCCATCCGCTTGACCGCCGCGATCTTTGTCGCCGGTGCGGTGTCCGGCACGACGACCCAGCAGGGGATGCCGAGTCGTTGCGCCCCGAAGGCGACGCCCTGCGCCATGTTCCCCGCGCTGGCGGTCAGCACCCCGCGAGAGAGCGCCTCCATCGGCAGCGCGCGCATCGCGTTGTGCGCGCCGCGCAACTTGAAGGAGCCAATGGGCTGCAAGTTCTCCAGTTTCAGGTACACCTCGGCGGGCGCGTCCGGCAGCTGTAGCCGCACGAGCGGCGTCCGCACCGCGACCTCCGCGACGATTGGCCGTGCCGCCCAGATATCCGCCACTGTCACCATTGCGCGCTCCTCTTCCACTCTTCATCTTGTTGACGCCATTCTGCGGACGCTGATACAGTGTACCTCGTCGATTACTGCACATTTGCACAAAGTGTCCGCGCCGCCTTCACCATGGAGATCGGTTCACATGGGTGAATACATCGTTCGTCGCCTGACGAGCATGGTCCCGGTCCTGCTGATCGCCAGCGTGATCTCGTTCGGGATCCTCTATATCCTCCCCGGCGACCCCGCCATCGCCGTCCTCGGGGAGAATGCCGGCAGCCGGGCGACGTATCAGGCACTTCGGCATGACCTCGGCCTCGACCAACCGATCTATGTGCAGTACGGCAAGTGGCTCGGCCGCGTCGCGCATGGGAACCTCGGCACGTCCATCCGCACGAACGAGCCAGTGACGAAAATCCTGCTCCGGCGGCTGCCGGTCAGCCTGTATATTGGTTTCGCGGGTTTGCTCGTCGGCGTGGCGATCGGGCTGACGGCGGCGATCATCTCCGCGCTTCGGCCGGGCAGCAGGCTGGATGTTAGCGCCTCCGTGTTCGCGCTGGGCGGCATCGCGCTGCCGAGTTTCTGGCAGGCGCTCATCTTCGTCTATGTCTTCGCGGTGCTCCTCCATTGGGTGCCGCCGAGCGGCTACACCGCGCCGTCCGCGAATCTGTCGCTGAGCCTGAGGCAACTCGCGCTCCCGGCGATCGTGCTCGGGACGCACTCGGCGGCGGTCATCATGCGGCAGGGGCGCTCGGCGCTGATCGAGGTGCTGGGGCAGGATTACATCGCCACGGCGCGCGCCAAGGGATTGAGGGAACGGCGCGTGATCGTCCAGCACGCGCTGAAGAATGCCTTCATCCCGATCGTGACGATCATCGGCCTGCAAACGGGCCAACTGGTTTCCGGGGCGGCAATTGTCGAGACAGTCTTCGCGATCCCCGGCGTCGGGCGCGCGGCGGTGGACGCGATCGCGAACCGGGATTATCCGCTGCTGCAAGGCGCGGTGCTCATGCTCGCGCTCGCCGTGATGGTCGCGAACCTGATCACCGACCTGACCTACGGCTATCTCGACCCGCGGATCCGGTACCGATGAGCAGCGAGAACCTGCGTCTCCCGCCGCACGTTGGCGTTGAGGCCACGGCCCTCCCCACCGCCCGTCAGGCCGGGCCGGGCCGGGTGCGGTGGCACACGTTCCACCGCATACTCGACGTGCGGCTCGCGGGGGCGGGGCTGGCAATTCTGGCAATTGTCCTCCTCTGCGCGCTCCTCGCCCCCCTGATCGCGCCGTACGACCCGACCGAGCAGGATTATCTCGCGCTCGCGGAATCCCCATCCGTGCGGCACCTGCTCGGCACGGACGATCTGGGGCGCGACGTGCTTTCCCGCATCATCTACGGCGCGCGCGTCTCCCTCGAGGTGGGCATGATCGCAGCGGGGATCGCGCTCGGCATCGGCGTCACGCTGGGGCTGCTCGCCGGGTTCACCGGCGGCGCGACGGACACCGTCATCATGCGATTCGTGGACGCGGTGCAGGCGTTCCCCGCCCTGATCCTCGCGCTGGCGATCACCGCCGCGCTCGGGCCTGGGATCGGCAACGCGATGATCGCCATCGGCTTCGTCTCGATGACGACGATCGCACGGCTGACGCGCGGGCAGACGCTCTCCGAGCGGGAGCGCGAATACGTCGCGGCCGCGCGGGTGATCGGCGTCCCGCCGCGCACCATCATGGCCCGCCACATCTGGCCGAATGTCACCGCGCCGATCATCGTGCAGGCGACCCTGCTGATCGCGACCGCCATCGTTACAGAGGCGTCGCTCTCGTTCCTCGGCGTCGGGGTCGTGCCGCCGACCGCGAGTTGGGGCGCGATGCTCCGATCAGGCTCCCTCTATCTCGAGACCGCACCGTGGTTGGCATTCGCACCGGGGATCGCCATCTTTATCACGGTGCTCGCGTTCAACTTCGTGGGTGACGGATTGCGGCAGGCGCTCGATCCGCGGCTGAAAAACCGAGGGGGCCGCTGAGCGTTCGGTGACCGGAAAGGGAGGGGAAGGATGCCTACAGGAGCACAAGTCTCGCGCCGCGCCGCGCTGGCCGGTATCGGCGGCATCGCGGCGGCTGGTATCCTCGCGGCGTGCGGCGGGTCGACCGCCGCCCCACCGACGACGGCGGGCAAAGCGCCGACCACAGCGGCTATCGTCCCGCAGATCGTCACGTCGGCAGTCGCCACATCCGCGAGCGCGTCGGCGGTAGCGCCGACGGTGGCGGCGGCATCGGCGGTGTCGGCGACGAGCGCCACCACGACGAATGCGGCGGTGAAGCGCGGCGGTCAACTGCGCATTATGCAGATCAACGACTTCGTCTCGATGGATCCCATCTTCGCGAGCGGCCCGACGGCCAGCGCCTGCTACGACTGGCTGCTGGCATGGCGGCCGAACGCGCAGGGCCAGTTCGGCGTCCAGCCGATGCTCGCCAAATCGTGGGACATCTCCGGAAACACGATCGTGTTCAGGCTGCGCGAGAACGTCAAGTTCCACGACGGGTTGCCGCTCGATGCGGGCGCGATCGTCTGGAACCTGAAACGGATGGTGCAGAATCCCAAGAGTTTTGCCGCCAATTACCTGCCCGCCGTGGACAAGGCTAACCCCGCGCAGGCGCTCGATCCGCTCACCGTCCAGCTGAACCTCACCCGCCCGAGCGATGCCATCCTGAGTTCGCTCAGCGACGCGATCAACAACACGGCAATCGTCTCGAAGAAGGCGGCAGACGATCACGGCGAGGATTGGCTCAAGTCGAACGCGGTGGGCACCGGCCCCTTCAAGTTCGTCAGCTTCGCCTCCGGCGACAAGCTGGTCGTGACGAAAAACGAGTCGTACTGGCAGATGGGCACGGATGGCAAGCCGCTCCCCTACGCCGACGGCGCGACGTACCGCGTGATCATCGAGGCGACGACGCAGTTCAACGAGATGCGCGCGGGCACGGCGGATTTCATGCAGAACGTGCCGGGTCGCAACGTCGCGGCGGCGCGGCAGATCGCCACCGCGCGTTACATCGAGTCCCCCTATGTCGGCTCCAAGCGGCAATTCTTCTTCAACGCCGTCAAGCCACCGTTCCAGGACAACCTGAAATTGCGTCAGGCGATCGAGTACGCGATCGACCGCGACGCGATGGCGAAGGCGCTCGGGCAGGGGATCGGCATCCCGCTCCCCTACGAGTTCGTGCCGGGCGCGATCGGCTACGACAACACCGTGCCCGCGTATGAGTTCAACCTCGACAAGGCGAAGGCGCTCATCAAGGATTCCGGGGTGACGCTGCCGCTCACCGTGCGGCTGACGGCGCACAACCGCGAGATCGATACGCAGCAGGCGCAACTCATCCAGGCGATGCTCGACAAGATCGGCGTTAAGATCACCCTCGACATCGTCGAGCGCGTCGCGTGGGGCGAGAAAGTCCGCATCAACAACGATTTCGAGATGGCGACCCGACTCAGCGGCGTCGCGGTGGACCCGACGAACGACCTGCTCGTCACCTGGGCGGAGGGCGGCAACTCCGCCTATAGCCGCGCGAAGGTGCCCGGCCTGCTCGACACGCTCAATCAGGCGGACGCCTCGTACGACGACAAGACGCGGCAGCAGTTGTTCATCAAGGCGCAGAACCTGATGTACGAATCCGCCTGGTTCGGCTACATGTGGTTCGAATTGGGCAACTTCCTTGTGGACAAGCGCATCCAGGGCTTCCCCAACATCTGGGGCTCATTGCGCGAGTCGGAGTGGTGGATTAGTCAATAGTGACGGCAGCGTGGGCGTCGGCCCGCACGTGACGCAGGCCGACGCCCACACTACCGAAACTGACGCGGATATGGGGACATGCATGAAAGGACATCGCGCGTGAAAATCACCGGCATCACCACCGAGGAGTACCGCTGGCCGCGCCACAAGCCGATCTCGAACGGGCTGCACACGTACACCCATTCCGGCCTCGACCTCGTCAAGATCGAGACGGACGAGGGCATCACCGGCATCGGCCTCGGCGGGGGCGGGTTGGTCGGCAAGGCGACGATTGAGCATCTGAAGAAGCAATTGATCGGCGAGGATCCGATCGATGTCGAACGCCTCTGGCACAGGATGTGGGTCCCCAAACTGATCGGTCGGCGCGGCCTGACGACGCGCGCGATCAGCGCCATCGACATCGGCCTGTGGGACATCCGGGGGAAAGTCGCCGGTCTGCCGCTCTACAAACTGCTCGGCGGCTTCCGCGACCGCGTGCCGACGTACATCGCGGGGGGCTACTACGAGGAAGGCAAAGGGTTGAAGGAACTCCAGCAGGAGATGCGCGACAATATTGCGATGGGCGCGAAGGCGATCAAGATGAAGGTCGGCGCGGTCTCCATCCGTGAGGACGCGGAGCGCGTCAAGGCGGTGCGCGCGGCGATCGGGCCGGATGTCAAGCTGCTGGTGGACGCGAACTGCGCCTACCGCTATTACCAGGCGATCCAGTTCGCGAAGCGGATCGAGGAATACGACATCTACTGGTTCGAGGAGCCGGTGCAGCCCGACGACTACGAGGGGCACCGCAAGCTCGCGGAGGCAACAAGCATCCCGATCGCCACCGGCGAGAACGAGTATACGCGCTACGGCTTCCGCGACCTGATCGCCCACAACGCGGCGGCGATCCTCAACGCGGATGCGAAGGTGCTCGGCGGGGTGACGGAGTTCATGAAGGTCGTCGCCCTCGCGCAGGCGAACGACCTGGATATCGCGCCGCATGGCTCGCAGGATATCCATGTCCACCTCGTCGCCGCGATCGCGAACGGGCTGATCCTGGAGTTCTACCGCGACAGCGTGGACCCGATGTGGGGCAAGACGTATCATCACACGCTCCGCCTCAACGATGACGGCACCGTCAGCCCGCCGGACGTGCCCGGCATCGGCGCGGACCCGAACTACGAGGCGCTCGCTCCCCATCGCGTCGGGTAGGATATGGTGGCGTAGGCTTCGGCCTGCGCGAGAGATCGCAGGCCGAAGCCTACGCCACCGGGAGGCATGATGGTCCGCATCACGAAAATTCACGCGGCGACCGGGTCGATGCAGTCGGATATCCGCAACGCATACGTCAACTTCAACGAGATGACGACCTCCGTCGTCGCCGTCGTCACGGATGTGACGCGGCACGGCAAGCCGGTGATTGGCTACGGATTCAACTCGAACGGGCGATACGCGGCGACGGGCCTGCTGCACGAGCGATTCATCCCGCGACTCGAACGGGCTAGGCCCGAATCCCTCGTCACCGACGCGGGCGACAACCTCGACCCGCACCGCATCTGGCAGACGATGATGACGGGCGAGAAACCGGGCGGGCACGGCGAGCGCGCCGTCGCGGTCGGGACGGTGGATATGGCCGTCTGGGACGCGGTGGCGAAGATCGAGGACAAACCGCTCTACCGCATGCTCGCGGATCGCTACCGGACCGGCGAGGTGGACGCGCGGGTCTTCGTCTACGCGGCGGGTGGCTACTATCAGCCAGATAAGAGTCTGCGGTCGTTGCAGGATGAGATGCGCGGCTACCTCGACCTCGGCTACACCGTCGTCAAGATGAAGATTGGCGGCACGTCGCTTAAGGAGGATTTGGAGCGGATCGAGGCGGTGCTTGCCGTGGTCGGGGAGGGTTCCTCGCTCGCGGTGGACGCCAACGGTCGGTTCGATCTGCCAACGACGCTCGCCTACGCGGACGCGCTCGCGCCGTACAATCTCCGCTGGTACGAGGAGGCAGGCGACCCGCTCGACTACGCAATCCAGGCGGCGCTCGGACGACACTACACGCCGCCCATCGCGACCGGCGAGAACCTCTTCTCGATGCCGGACGCGCGCAACCTGATCCGCTACGGCGGGATGCGCCCGGATCGCGACATTTTGCAGTTCGATCCCGTGCTTAGTTACGGCCTTGTGGAATACCTGCGCACGCTGGATATGTTGAAGGAGAATGGCTGGTCGGCGCGCCGGGTCATCCCGCACGGCGGCCACCAGATGGCGCTCAATCTCGCGGCGGGCCTCGGGCTGGGCGGCAACGAGTCCTACCCCGGCGTCTTCCAGCCCTATGGCGGCTTCGCGGACACCATCCCGGTGGAATCGGGGTACATCCGCCCATCGGACGCGCCGGGCATCGGCTTCGAGCAGAAAGCCGCGCTCTTCGCCGTGTTGCGGGGCGTGGCGGAGTGATGAGCGGGCAGCAGATGACGACCGGCACAAACGACGACCCGACCCCACCACCCTGCCCCTACTGCGGGTACACCCTCCGCCGCCCCACGGAAGGCGCGGCGACCACGACGACGCATCGGGAACAACTCGCGCGCCCGGAGGACGCCGAGACGCGGGCGCGGGACATCAACATCGGCCTCGCGCTCGGTCTGGCGGTCGTCCTCTTCATGGACATCGGCGTCTTCGTCCGCCGGGAATTCACCCCATTCGGATTCATCACGAATGTGCTAATTGCCGCCGCATTCACCGTCCTGCTGCCACTCTGGTACTGGCGGATGCGCGTCGACACCGCCGCGACGAACGCCGAGGGGTATGTCACCTACCAGCGCCGCATGGAGGCGTGGCGTCACACGTACTATTGCGCCCACTGTGACGCGATCTTCCACCGCAATTAAAGGCGCGCTGACGCTGCATGTCCTATCCGATATTTCTCCTGCAACCATTACGTACCGGTGTGTCTTTTCGCTATCCAACGTGGATGAGGAACCGGAAGTCCGCGACATTGTTGCGCGCGCCGCTGACCCGCACGACGAGCACGGAGTATCCCGGCGATGCGGGCGCGACGAGGGTTGCCTGTCGTTCGGCCTGCGTCGTGGGTACGGGCGCCCCGCCGCGAAGGGTTGGGTATTCACCCTCACTCGACCCGACGAACGGGTACGCGAACGTCGCGATCGCGGGGACGGTGTTCGCGCCGAGATAGGAGAAGATCAGCGCGCTCCCCTGCGGCACATCCATGGCGTTAAGCGGCACCGGCCCGCCGTACCGGTCGTAGAAGGTGTACTCGCCCCGCGTTCTTCCCTTCCCCGGTGGGGAAGGGGCCGGGGGTTCGGGCTGCTACGCCAGCACCGGCGTCCGCACGGCGGCGTGCACGGCGGCGACACCGTCCGCGATTTGCCGGAGCACCTCGGGCAGGATCGCCTGCGGGCCGTCGCAGAGCGCCTGCGCGGGGTCGTGGTGAATCTCGACGATCAGGCCGTCCGCACCGGCGGCGATGGCGGCGAGCGACATCGGGGCGACGAGCGCGCGGCGGCCCGTGCCGTGCGACGGATCGACGATCACCGGCAGGTGCGTCAGGTCCTTCAGGAGCGGCACGGCGGTTAGGTCGAGCATGAAGCGCACGATCGGGTCGAAGCCCCGGATGCCCCGCTCGCAGAGCACGACATCCTCGTTCCCCTCCGCCATCACATATTCCGCGCTCATCAGCCACTCCTCGATCGTCGCGGAGAAGCCACGCTTCAGCAGCACCGGGCGACCGGAGCGGCCTGCCTTGCGCAAGAGCGGGAAGTTGGACATGTTGCGCGCGCCGATTTGCAGCATATCCGCGTACTCGGCGACGACGCCGACCTGATCCGGCTCCATCACTTCGGTGACGACGGGCAGCCCCGTCTCCTCCCGCGCGAGGGCGAGCAGTTGCAGCCCCTCGACACCGAGGCCCTGAAAGGAGTACGGCGAGGTGCGCGGCTTGTACGCGCCGCCGCGGAGCATCACCGCGCCCGCCGCCTTCGCCGCCCGCGCCGTCAGCAGCAGCGGCTCCTTGCCCTCAACGACGCACGGCCCTGCCATCAGCACGGGAGTGCCGCCACCGATCAGCACGTCGCCGATCCTGACGACCGTGCGTTGCGGGTGGAACTCACGCGAGGCGAGTTTGTACGGCTTCGAGATGCGGATCACCATCTCGACGCCGGGCAACGTCTGCACCCGGTCGAGGAGGTCCTGCGAGGGCGCGCCGCCGAGCACGCCGATGACATTCCGCTCCGTCCCCTCGATCACGCGGTAGCCGTGCCCCGCCGCAGTGATCACACCGAGGACATGCTCCAGGTACCGCTCGTCCGACCCCGTCCGCATCTGCACAATCATCGTCCCGTCTCCTTCTCCTTGCGTGAACTGACCACCACAGCTCGGCATCACACACGTCACCATGCGGTCCGCTCCCCTCATGTTCCCCCGATAGTCGCAAGCCCCGCGCACAAAAAAACAGCGGGCTGGATGCCGCTGTGTCTGCCGGTGCCGCCGTCTGGTTCGGGAGAGGGTTCGCTAGTCGCGCGTCACCACCCCGGCCGACAACACCGGCAGGGTAAAGTACGCATAAAACCCGTAGGAACAAACCACCAGTTTCATCACGAGAGCTACGGTAGCAGATGCGCGCGGGGAAGTCAACCGCTTTGGGAAGTAGACCGTAGTCGGTAGTCGGTAGTCAGAAGGGATGCGCGATACGACGTATCAGGCTTCCAGAGTCTCCATGTTCGATAAACACTCCGCTTTTCGCTGACTACCGGCCACCGACTATCGACAACTGTCTACTGTCTACCGTCTACTCTCCCCCTGCTATACTACCCCCAGTCCACACAAAGGGGGAAGCGGCATGGTCACGATTCATCTGCGGCTCCGGACATTGGTCTACTTCGGGCTAGTCGCGTTCGCGGCGTACCTGATTATCACGAAACTCTTCGATGTCGTGCTGCTCATCCTCGTCAGCCTGATCTTCCTCGCCACGCTTGAACCGGTGGTAGAGAAGATGGAGCGCTCCGGCCTGCCGCGCGGCATCGCGATCCTGATGGTGATGCTGATTCTCGCGCTCGCGGTCGCGGCGGTTGGTTTCCTCGTCGTGCCGCCGCTGATTTCGCAGGTGACGGATTTCCTCTCCGGTCTGCCGGACCTCGCGAATAAGGTGCGGGACCTGTTGCAGCAGCACGGCCTCGGCAACACCTTCAGCCAGCAACTCGATCAGATCTCCGTCCCATCGAACCTCGCCAGTTACGTGCTCAGCACCAGCTCGGCGGTGGCCGGCTTCCTCGCGACCGCCGGGACGATCCTCATCATCTCGACGTACCTAATCCTCGACGCGCGCCGCCTCGATGGGGCGCTCTACACACGCCTCCCGCACAAGTACCACCACCACGCACGATACATCCTCGCGAACCTGCAGGAGGTCGTCGGCGGCTACATCCGGGGGCAACTGACGACCTCCGCGCTCATCGGCGTCTTTACCTTCGTCATGCTGCTCGTGCTGCGGGTGCCGAACCCGCTCCCCCTCGCGCTCATCGCCGCCCTCGGCGATGTCGTGCCGGTCATCGGCATCTTCATCATCCTCCTGCCAATCGTCCTGACCGCGCTCACCGTCTCCGTGCCGACGGCGATCATCGTGATCGTGCTGATGAGCATCTACATCTGGCTGGAGAACAACGTCCTCTTCCCGAACGTCTACGGGCAGGCGCTCTCGCTGCCGCCGCTCGCCGTCTTCCTCGCCGTGATCATCGGCGGGAAACTGCTCGGCTTCGCCGGCGCCATCCTCTCGCTGCCGATCGCCTCCGCGCTCGTCGTCATCGTCTCCTACATGTGGGATGTCCACACCGGGCGCGTGCCGATGGAGATCGAGGAGGACGAATCGCCTCAGGTAGTCGTGGACAAGGCGGAACAGACAAGCACGGTCGTCGCCTCCACCACCGATTGAGTATCGCGAAGTAAATGGCATGAACGAAACGATGGAGGGATCGGATATGAGCGAGCGATGGACGGACGTGCGGGTCGCGGTGGTGCAGGCCGCGCCGGTCATCATGGATCGGGACGCGACGATCGAGAAGGTGCACCGGCTGACGCAGGAGGCGGCGGCGAATAGCGCGCGACTCGTCCTCTTCCCGGAGGCGTTCATCCCCGCCTACCCGCGCGGCCTGAGTTTCGGCGTCGTTGTCGGCAACCGGACGGACGCGGGGCGGCGCACCTGGGCGCGGTACAACGCGAACGCGGTCGAGGTGCCGAGCGCCGCCACCGAGCAACTGGGCCGCGCCGCGCGGGAGGCGGGCGTCTACCTGACGGTCGGCGTGATCGAGCGAGACCGGACGAGCGGCGGCACGCTCTACTGCACGCTCCTGTACTTCGGCCCGGACGGGCGGCTCCTAGGCAAGCACCGCAAACTGAAGCCGACCGCCGGGGAGCGGCTGATCTGGGGCGAGGGCGACGGCAGCACGCTGCCCGTCTTCGACACCGAGATCGGCAAGGTCGGCGGCCTGATCTGCTGGGAGAACTACATGCCGCTCGCCCGCATGGCGATGTACCGCAAGGGCGTCGAGCTCTATCTCGCGCCCACCGCCGATGCGCGCGACGGTTGGCAGTCCACCATCCGGCACATCGCACTGGAGGGGCGCTGCTTCGTGCTCAGTTGCAACCAGTACATCACGAAATCGATGTACCCCGCCGATCTCGAAGGGCTGGAAGACCTCGACGACCAGCCCGAAGAACTCTGTCAGGGTGGGAGCGCAATTGTCTCGCCGCTCGGCCAGTACCTCGCGGGGCCGCTCTACGGCACCGAGGGCATCCTGTACGCCGACCTCACGCATGACGCGATCCGCGAAGCGAAGTTCGACTTCGACGTGATCGGCCACTACGCCCGCAACGACGTCTTCTCCTTCACCGTCAACGAAGTGCCGCAGACGAGCGCGACGGACATCCAGGACGCGAAGCCCGCTGCCGCCGCGCACGAGGATGCGCCACTCCCCAGCCGTTGAGTGCGTCATCTCTCTGTCGATCCGACGAGCCACGCCAACAGGCTGGATGCCCCGATGGGGCGGACGCTTTCGTTCGCGACCGCCTCGGGCAGCGCCCGCCAACACGTTCAAGGGCGCGGGCGAGGCCGCAGAACTGTCCATACATTCGAGTCGTCACGCCCACCCGCCTCAGGGCTTATGCATTCTCGGTGACCAGCAGTGGTAGACGTGGAAGCGCGCTTCTTTGGTAAGATTTTCGTCTCTCAGGCGAAAAACCCCATCAAAGGAGCGCACCATGTCATCTACGCACGCTT
>JAABUS010003854.1_pt1 | contig 23067 bp, 1 predicted proteins | sample 5560161 | NCBI WGS metagenome assembly JAABUS01 (sample SAMN10711885, study PRJNA513376) | rock metagenome | isolation source: Antarctica rocks | place: Antarctica: Victoria Land, Trio Nunatak nord | collected 2016-01-04
CAACACACACACACACACACCCCACAGCACCTGCAGAGTCCATACGACACAGCAACCCCTCAACCGAATCCGTCCTACGCATACAAATCGCTCCGAAAACACTCACTAACATCCTCTCTCTCCGTCTTCTACAGCGGCATCGAGGGTCTAACAGGCGAATGCATCGACATCGCCAGAGTGGGCACCTACTTCGCGGAAATCGACCTCGATGGCGTTACCATGCGGTTCTTTCGTGCACCTTGCAGTGTTGCCTCCTTACAAAATGCCGGGCCGTCGATTTGGAAGGGCAATGAGTGGAATCAGATGTGTCAGATGGGTGGGGATGTAGGCTGGCAGAGCTATGTCATCTTTAACAATGGTGATGGGGGATGGTGATGATGAAGGGGTGGTGATGGGGTGATGCGATCTGTAATGTTGAGGGTAGGGGGCGGGATTGTGTCCAATGTTGCCTTGGAAAGACTGGAGGTTTCTCTTCTGCATTTCTTGCTGGGCGCTGGATCCGAGCGAGTATACTTTGCACTTTTGACTGCGCTTTGCTTGCACTGTTCGTCCTCAGAGAGATGATAATTGGATGTTAATTGGTCGCATCATCTTGTGTGACTTTTAGCTCGGCAGTAGCATCGCCCTCTTATTCAGGTAACATGGTCCGCATGTCTTCCCCAGGACTTGAATCAGGTGTCCGTGTACGTTCAAAGACATCAAAGCAGGCGCAGACAAAGCATCTGAAACAGTTGAGAACGCTGTCCTGTACCTTTGCACTTCCATGGCAAAGATTCTGTTACGTGTTACTATAAGCTTTATGCGTTTTGGCAGTTGCAAATATTTCCTGCAAAATCAGCGTCACCAGAGTACATTGAAAGCTCACTAGACCAAAGTAAATGCCATGATCGTTCCGCTCTCATTACTATAGCGCTGATGCATGAATTGTTCGGAGGTCCATTTCATACTTGCAGATCCTGCAGACCTACAGAGATCAAGAAACGTTCAGCCTTTACCAAATCGCGTCAGGGAGCAAGGCGACGCGATGCTCAATGCCAGTTGTAGACGAGAAAGGAAGATCTTTTTATCTGGCGGCATGGAAAGGTGTACCTACAGCCAGCAAATCCCAATAGATAGATAGGAAATCCAGCGAATTACATTGTCACGACTACGACGGCGGTGACGGTACTGCCTTATGAAGAATTACTTCTTATAGCAAGCATAATTCCATATCTTTCCAGACAGGCGGCCGCCAAATACTCACAGGCACGTTCGTGTCCCTTCATCAGGCTAGCGATATCGCTTCCGTGTAAGGAGTGTCCAGCATGAGGATGTGGGGAAATAAGCCGACTCCTCTGCGGGACTAAGTGCCTTCTTCCAGGATTTTACTTCATAAGATTTGGTGTCCTGCTCGTCTCGATGAGAAACACAAGACTCGGGCAACGACGAGAGCCTCCTGGCCACAAGTGGTGTCCAAGCTGCGCACGAAAAACAACACCCCACGTTCAAAACCACTTTTTGGAAACAGCCACGAGGACGCGCTTCTACATCGGCCAAACCGTTCCTACCTTATCTAATAGGGCTTATTACTAGCCATCTTCTAACCCTAAACAAATACTGTCGGGCCAAAGCTAATGCTATTGAGTTAGATTTAGCCTATTTATACCCAAAACACGGCGTTTTTGCCAACCATGAACACGTATATAGACTATATCCTGATACCGGTAGTATCGGATAGTCGCTAGGGACAAGACTATATACTACGGGCCTAGAGCTTAAGACATACTAGAGCCTAAAGTATTTCCGCGAAGAGGCCCTTTTAGACGATAGCCGATAACCTCTAGGACCCTACTAGGGTATACTTTTTGTCATGCCAAGACCAGCTTCATGGTAGCTGCCAAGCACAGTATGCAGATCCCATACGGGGAGCATGCGGCGTGGTTGCGCCACTTACATCATAGTATTACATTATAGTTTCCGGTGCTCCGGAGCCCCTTTAGAAATAGGAGGCTTGGAGCCCTCGCTCTAACTCTTTAGAGATTAATTCTATTATTTGAACATAGAGATCATTCTCCCACCAAGGTTTGATACTTGCTTTCACATTACTATAAACACCCTAGGCACTGTGGCCTAATACTTTTATACTATATTAATACTAACTCTTAAAAATCGAAGAGATCTAGCTTAAATAAATACTATAATAATCTCTAAAGAACTACTACGATATATTAAAAACTAGATCGAATAGGATTTAATTTATTTAAAATAATATTATAGGAATATCCTCTTTATTTATATAAATATTTATTAAATTACTAGATAGACCCTCCTCTCCTCTTTATAACTAGTTAATAGTAACGATTATCGTAATAATACTACTATGAATTATTCGGGCGACGCGAGTATATATATTATAGAGTAGACTTTAATAAGAGTATTATTATAAATATTTATTAAAATAGTAAATTAAACTCTACCGTTAGCTTTATTAAAACTAGAGTAATATTAAAATTCTAATATATTGGAGCTAAATCCTCTATAGATAATTAATATCTTTTATATTATATATTATTATATTAACCCTTTATTAAATAGTAATAATAACGATATTAATATAGAATTATACCTCTTTAATATTAGTAAGAACGATTATATTAATTATAAATAATAAAATAATTTCTAAAATAACTATTATACTCTTTATTAACTACTATATTTAAAATAATTTACTCCGTATTAATAGCGAGTTTTACCTACGTTATATATATTTAATATTTTTATATTATATTTTATTACTTTAAATAAATACTTCTAAACTCTTTATTAAATTATTATAAAATTTATTCTATACCCTTTTTATTTAAACTATTTATAATTAATACTAAATTAAATATTTAGAATATTCTTTCATTTATTTCTCTTTTATTAATATAATTATTTATTAAATAAATATCTAACCTAGTAAATATATTATTAATTATATCTCCTATACTTTCGCTATAGAAAAAGAATTCTAGTTTTTTAATACTACTATTATATTATTCGTCTAGTATTACTACTTTTAGTATTTATTATTAATTATTATTTTAGTTATTACTTTAGAAGAAGTTTAATTAAACTTTATTATAATTAATTTTATTTTTTCTTTATAAAATTCCTATTATTAAGTAAATATATCTTAAAATAAATACAAGTTATTTTTAATATTTAAAAATAGTTATTTAGATAATTATATAACTTTTTAATCCTCTTATTAAAATATCTATTTAATATTCGTTAAAGAGGGACTACAAAGCGAAGTAATTCAATAATAATCTTTTAGAGTATATTAAATTTAAATAACCTATTATATAACTATTTTAGATTATTAATAAAATAGTTATAATACTATTTATTAATACTTTTTAAAGAGATATTAAAGAACTTCGTTAATATTTATAAAAGAAATAATTTTTAGAAAATAAAGAAGATATAATTTCTTTTAAATATTTAGTTATAACTCCTAAATAAAAAATACACTTTATAGAATCGCTAGAGATTTAGGTCGTTATTTAATAAATTAATAATTAAAATAAAAATAGGCCTAGTAGGACTTTAAGATTTAATAAAGAAAAATAACCTAATTAATTATAATAGTATAATATTAGAGTAGGCGCCTAAAATAAACTAAAACTCGAAGAGATTAAATTTTTCGACTTTAAGAGTAATAAAAAGGATTATTTATTTATTTTAAAAAACTAAATTATATATAAGAATATTTTTAACTTTAAGGATCGCGTTAATAATATAATTAAATAATACGACGAAGAGAAAGTATAAAGTTTTTTATTTTTATATTTTAGAGGAGTAACCTTTAAATAGTTTTTAAATAAACTAAATATTAATATTAAAATATTAATATATACCTTCGCTTATTTTAAATAAATAAGTTATTTTATTAAACGATTTAAAATAAGGACGTTAGAAGTTATATATAAACTTTATTTTAATAAATATAAATTTATTTAGATACGTATTAATAAAATATTTAAATAATATATAAATAAGATATTTAATTTAATTAGGGCCGCCGATATTTTTAGTATATATTAATAAATATTTATAATCTACGATTATATTAACTCTAATTTTAGATCTTTTATTAATTAATTTAAATTTAATATCCTATTAGATAAATTCCTTAATTAATTTAATATTAAGAAAGAATTTTAACTAGGAGTAATATAAAATAATAAAATAACTAGGTCTTTACTACTTTTTAAATTAAAGAGTTTATAATAAAACTAGTAAAATTATTTAATAACCTAACTAATTCCGATTATAATAAATATAATTACTTTAGGTTATTTCTCATTAATTTATTAATCTAGTTTATTAGAATATATTAAATATTCTTTAAATTTATTAATAACCTCATTAAATTTAACCGCTACTTATTTAATTATAAATTAGTAATAATAATACTAGGAATATACTTTTCCCTTTTAGAAATAGAAATAATTTTAATTATTAACCGCGCTAAGAGAACCGCGGGCTTATAACCGGTAGTTATAATTTTAATTATTTCGAGTAATAGTAAATACCCCTTAGGTATATAATTATTTACTATAAAATTAAAATATAAAAGAATTATTCTTAAGAAGATAATATTATAGAATTATAAATAAAAGAGTAATTTATATTTAATATTAATTACGTTAACGATTAGGACTAGGATTAGTAATAGAATAATATTTATACTAAATAAAACGAAATATACGATTTCTAGGCGATTATTAATAAAGTTTAATTTCTTTATTTCTTTAAATATTATATTTACGAGGAAAGTTTTCGATCTAGAAATATATTATATATTTATCTTAGGAGCCGAGGATAAAGTAGAATACTAGTAAAGAGATTTACCCTAGATATTTAATTATAAATATTATTTAGAAGAGTAAATAGTCTTTAATAATAAATAAGAATACGGAAACCTATTATTAAATTAAAACGAATAACGAATTACTAAAATAAAAACTTATTATTAAATTAAACTATAAATCTTCTAAAAATACGGGAATAAAATAAATATTTAGGAAATACTAATATACCGGTATTCGGGTCGGTCTAAACTCTAGAATTAAAATAAAAAAGAGTTATAAGAATATTAATTATAAAGTAAATATCGTTAATTATAAATTTATAGTAAGTTTCTTTCTAAAAATTGGAATCCGTATTATAGTAATTTTACTCTAATTTACCGGTATCAATATTAATTATTATATTATTTTCAAATATATCGTTACCTCTTTATATTTTTTCGGGAAAGATAAAAGTAGTAATAAAATAATAATCAAAACTACCTTTAAGGAAGTCTATATTATAGATAATTTTAAAGTAAGTATATTTATTAATATAGATATTATAACTCCTAAAGGGATTAATATACTAGTATTTTATTAAATAACCTATATTAATAACTTCGATATAAAGTACTCTATCGGTATCTATTTAAGAGGTATAAGTATAAACCGGCCAGTATATACTACGAAAATAAAGATTATCTCTCTATAAGTTACGGTAATTATTAAAGTTTATAAATTTGATCTACTAGTACGAGATTTTCCTTTAAACCGGTAGATACTAATTTATACCTCGTTACCGAAATTATTAACGATAAAATAAGATTAATATTTATAAAGAATGAAATCTCTAAATATATTAAAATCCTTAAGAATATAAAACTAGGTTAAGTAATCGAGATTTGATTTAATAATTATTATAATATTATTATAAATAATAATAATAATATTCGCGAGCCCGTTATATAAAGGTCCCTCTAAAAGTATAAAGAAACTTTTATTAAAATACCTTTAATAATATAATTATCGTTAATACTAGTTTATTATTTCTTAAATAATCTTTAGAAGGGTAAAATATAAAGAACCTAATTAATTCCCGACCTTTTATTCCGTTAATAGAAATAACTACTTCGATAAAGAATAATATTCTTTTAAATAATATTATTATTTATAATAAGTAATCGGAGTTAATAAAGATTGTTAATTAATTCTTTATATTTTAGAAAGAAGGAGGCTTTATTAATATTTTAAAAAACAAATAAATATATATACTACTTCGTATTAAGTAGGAAGATAGAGTATTTAAAATAATATATATTTATTCTATAAATAACGCGAGCCGGAAGATTATTAACGATATTTTCAATAAATTATAAATTCAGGGACGGTTTAAATAAATAATATAAACTACTTTATTTAATTTCTTAATCTTCGTTATTTAGACTATAAAATTGGATAGTATTAAAAGAAGTCGTATTATTATTAATATTCGAGATTAAATATTATAGTTATAGTAGATATTTATTATTTATCTTTATAAAATAATATAATTAGCGCCGTTAAAGATTATTATTAAATTATTATTATTAACGTAATTAATTTCTTTTCTTAATAACGAGTATATTTTAAAGATAAATATAAACTTATTATTATATTATATCGCGGCTAGGAAACTTTTAATATTATAATAATAAAATTTAAAAACTCGCTTACGTATATATAATAATAAATAAACTAGTTCCTATATATCTATAAAATATTCGCCCGAGTATATATTAATAATATTATAATACTCTAAAAATATTATTAAACGACTTTCTCTAGTTAGCTAGATTTATATCAAAACTTTATTTTTCTAATATATATTTAAGGCCCTAGTTCTTTAGTATTAACACTTTTATAATATTAAATATATATATCTTTATTTTATTAATATTATAGTTTTTGTTATTAATTATTTATATTATTTTTATACCTCCTTATTACTTTACCTCGTTATCACGATTTTAATACTAAACTTTATAATTTTATATTAAACTTTAACGCTCTACGGGTTTACTAGTAATTAATTAATAATTTAAAATATATATTATTTATTTATTTACGTCTATATATAAATATTATTTACGTTATTATTTACGATACCTTATATAAATATATTAACGAGGGCGTTAACTTCTTTTTTTTAAAAAGAGGCGATTTATTACGAGGTAGACTTTAATAAAGGTATTATTATAAATATTTATTAAAATAATAAATTAAACTCTACCGCTAGCTTTATCGAGACTAAAATAATATTAGGATTTTAATCTATTAAAATCAAATTCTCTATAAAATAATCAATATCTTTTATATTATATATTATTATATTAATCCCTTATTAATATAGTAATAAAACTACTACCTTTTCCCTAGTATCTTTAACGACGAAGACGTTATATATATTTAAATTCCGAATAAGTAGATTATTAAATATAGTAGATAACTAGTTTATAAAGAGAGTATTTAATAATAAAATCGTTATAAATTAAATTTAAATAGAATTTTCGTTATTTCTACTTTTATCTTTACTATAAAACTCGTTTATAGTAGTATTATAATATAGCCTTATTTAACCTAGCCTAGCCTAATTTTATTTTAAATTTAATTTAAATTTAAATTAATTTCCCTATTTCTATCTTAATATAATCGGGATAGGAAATAAATAAATATCTCGTATATTAACTCTTATTTAGATAATAGTTAGTTTTATTCTAACTTTTATTCTTTATTTTTTATTTGAGTTTATTTTTATACCCTAACTAGGTTATAATTTAATAAATTTAACTATTAATTTAATAAATATCTCGATATTAATCCCGTCTTTTTATATTATAAAAGATTAACTACCTAGTTAATACTCTTTAATATTAGAATAATTATTATAAAGAATTAACCCCTTAACCCCGAAGACCGCGTATAATAGTTCCTCGCCGAAATTTAGAATAATTTTATTAATTTCCTTAATACCTTTAATTATTTATATATTTAAATCGAGAGTAATTCTTTATTCTATAAATGTTTTTTTTACGCCTCCTCTTTCTCCTCTTATATTAGATATATAATCCTTAGTTTATATTTTTATTTAGGTAATAATTTAAGTTATATTTATTATAATTTAAATTATACTTTCACCCCCGCTTTAGGTATTCGATAAGAATACTTTTAATAATATTATTATTATAGGCCTATATTTATTTTCTTTTTTAAATACCTAGTAATCTACTTCTTTATAATCTCGAATACCTTCTAGGTCCGAAAGACTTTTAGATATCTCGGAATATAAAAGAGACTAGGATAAATTATATATTTAAAAATAAATATTAATATAATAAATATATATTAATTATAACCGTTACTCTATCGATAATAATAAAATTATTTATATAAAGTTTAAATTAATTATTAATAAAAAAGCCTTTAACTTAATATATTATTATCGAAAAATAAATTTTCATATTTTAACTAACTTTATTAATTAGCGAAAGAAATTATAAAAAATATATAATAACCCGTTTAAATAAAAGGATACTCGGAATTATATCCGAGAATTTAATAAGGTATTATATCTTTTAATAAATATTTTAACCTTTTTTCCTAGAAAAAGAAATATTCTCGAATAAAGAACGAATCTTTAATTGATATTATAAAATATAATATTAATTATACTACTTAATAGGCCTTTATCTCTTAGCGGAAAATTAATTGATAATTATATATCTTTAATAAGTATATCTATATATACTCCGAAATCGATTAAGAACTCCGGTAGATTAAATATTATTTACCTCGTTAGAGTACTATTTTTACTAAAGTAGGATAAATTTTAAAGAGATTTATTATACCTTTATTAATTTCTATCTTTATAACTCGCTTTAGTATAACGAGTATTTTTATTTATATTATTATACTAGTTTTTACTCTTTTATTTAGAGAGTTAATAAACCTCGATTCGGTTTAAATTATTATTAAAGATAAATTAATAAGAATCCCGGTTATTAAGGTTATTTATAAAAAGTAGAGGCTTTACTTCTATTATAAATTATTTAGGTATAATATAAAGTATTACGATTAAGATTCTCTCTAAACTTTAATAAATTTAATAAATTTAATAAACTAAGAGATTATTTACTACTCGACGTAGTATATAAACTAATAAGTAGGTAAATATTCAACTACTTATCTACTCGACGTAGAAATAAGTAAATAAACGGATAAATAGCGTAGTTCCTTTTTTCTATATAAATTATATATTTTCCTAATAAATAGGAGCTTCGTATTTAACTTCCTTTCAAACTTTTAATTATAGATTCTAAATATAATAGTTTATTAAATTATTAATCAAGTTTATTAAACTTATCTAGTTATATTCAACTAGTTATATAAAGATTATTATTTATTAATCCTTAATACTCCTCTTTAAGAGAATTAACCTAGGTTTTATTAATATTATATTAAAGTATTAAACGGAGAGCCTTAATATTTTAAATATATTTAGAATAAATATTTTAAAATTATAAAGAGTCCTAACCCTAAATACTTGAAACGATATTAAGAGACGTAATACTATAAAAGACGGGGACCGTATTAAGGTCTCCCGCCTAAATTAATATTATAAAGAGTATAAGAAACTTAACGATTAACTTATTTAACTTTAATTATTCTTCGTATTTAATAAGAGTATTACACTAGTTAATAAATAAACGACTTTTACTATTATTTATATAAAAGGTAATATATAGAAATAGATTAAACTATTTTTAAAATAATATATTAAAGGATCCGACGATATTAGTAATTTAGATATAAAGTTTTAAATAAAGAACTTCTCTCGGTTTAAAATTAAAATTCGTCGTATATTTAAATTTTCTAATAAGAGTAATATAGTAGTCCGTATTATCTAATATTTAATATAACGGAGATTTACGTCCGATTACTCGGTATAGTTTCAGCGCTATATAATATTTACGGATTAGGATAATACCGCTTTTATAATAATATATCGATAAGGATTAAAAAATAATATTAAAAACGAGTTTATATAAATAAGAGCCGATATTTAAAACCTCGATATATTTATAAAATAAATAATCGCGATCGACGATAAATTATATAAATATATAATAAAGAAATATTATAACGGAGGAACTAATGAATAAGGACGTTTAAGAATTTATAATAATAAATATAATTCGGTTAACCGGGTTTAATACCGCCGTAAAAAATCTAACCCGTATAATTATATATTAACAAAACTCGATTTTACTAAAAAAGAACCCGTAAAAGGATTTTAAAAAGGGGGTAAATAATAATATAAGAGAAAGAAAATAATGAATTATTATAATTATAATAAACCGGGTTATATCGCTAGGAACTATCGTTTAAAGAATATAATAAATCGATAATAATTAAATATATTCAAGAAGGAAATACCGGATAATATAACCGGATCTTTTAAGGATTTAATATAAAATAATACTTGATTTAATAATCTATTAAAGGAGTAAGAGAGTATCGAAAAAGAAATTACTTAAAGAATTTAAGAACTCGAAAAACTAGATGATAATAATAATAAAACTCTAAAGATTAACTTAAAGGAAGGATAAAAATAAGAATAAAATATGATAAATTTTAAAGAATAACTTTAAGTAGTAGACTACCTCGATAATTTTAAAATTTAATTTATTATATTAGAGAAAAAACCCGATGAATCGAAAAAGGAAAAAAGATAACCCTCTAGAATATATTATATATATAACGAGTATTACCTACGATACCGGGGGATATATTAATTAATATATATAAGCGAATATTATGAATACTATTACGATAAATTTAAAAGAGCGAAAGTATATCGCGAAATCAAGATATAATTATAGTTAGTAGAATAACTACGCTAGAGATAATTATTCGTAGTATTTAATTAAGAAAAGAGAGAACTAAATCTTCCTAAATTATAATAAAGATTAATAATTATAGTTATAAAACTAGATAAATTATAACGGGCTAAAGAGTTATAATTAAAATAAATAATATTATTATTTAATCGAAGGATTTAAAAGATATTTCGAGTCTAAGGAGTACTACGGATTCTTATTTTCGTCGGGAAAAGACTAGTCCCTTATATTAAAGAGAAATATAAAGAGATTAATAAATTAACTTTAGAATAATATTTATATTTAGTTTAGTATAATATATATATACGAATACCTTAAAAGTTAACGGATATAAAGTCGTTATAATAATAAAATCGGGAGTAAATAATAACTTTATATCTCGAAGGGTAATTTAGGTAATTAATTTATTAATTTAAGAAAAAAAAGAATAATACGAGCTTTAATTAACCGACGGGTTAAATTTATTAAATAAAAGAAATAAATAAAGAAATATATTTTTTATTAATTATTATTTAACGCTACTATAAAGAAATTATCTTCGATATAATAAAAATAATTATTTATTATATTATTCTAGGAATATTTTAATTAAAGAAATATAATCTAATAATCGATTAAAAGAAAGAAGTATTTATCTTTTCGTATATTAAAGATATTATTAATATAATATTTATTCGCCTATAAAGGATGATTATAAATAAGAAGTCGAATCGTAACCCGGTCGAAGTTTATAATACTTTATCTTCGAATAAAGATAACTTTATATAAGAATCCGATTCGATATATATTAATTAAAGAAGTTAATAGGGCGAATAAATTAAAATTTTTAAAGGTAAAAATAAACCTCCTAATATCCCTAAAAAATATAAACGATAAAAGTATCTTTTTTAGAAAGAGATAACTATAAAAATATTATTTAAATATTGACCGTAGGATTATAAAATCGAACTCGAACTAGGTAAATAATCGATATTTAAACCTATTTATACTTTATTAAAAAAAGAACTCAGAGTACTTCGCGGGTATATCGACGAGAATCTTAAAAAAAGATTTATTTAAGAATCTAAAATTATTAATAAATTATTTAATCCTTTTTATAATAAAAAAGAATAAAGATTTATATTTATATATAAATTACCGAAAATTAAACGATATTATAATAAAGAATCGATATCCTCTACTAAATATCGGCGAGTAATAGGATCGGTTTATAATAATAAAAATCTTTATATAACTAGATCTTCGAGGCGCGTATAATCTAATTCGAATAAAAAAAGAGGAGGAGTAGAAAACTACCTTTAAAACTAAATATACTTATTACGAATATTTAATAAAACTCTTCGTACTTATTAATATATTAGTAACCTACTAAATATTAATTAATAATGTTATATAAATATACCTAGATATAACGATAATTATATACTTCGATAATATCTTAATCTACTCTATTATTAAAGAAGAATATATTTAATATATATAAAACGTATTAATTTATCTATTATTAACTAGACTTCTCTTTAAATTAAAGAAATACTAGTTTTATAAAGAATTAATCGAATATTTAAATTTATAATTAGTACTAAAGATATTTATATTAACCCTAAAAAAATTAAGAGTTTTAAGGAATAATCTATTTTATATAATATTAAAACGGTATAAAGTTTCTTAAAATTTATAAACTTTAATAAAAGATTTATTAAAGATTACTTTAAAAAGATTTTATTATTAACGGATATTATAAAGAAGGATATCGGTTTTTAATAAAGGAAAGAATAATAATAATTTTTTAAAATATTTAAGGAGGCCTACGAAAAGCCGCCGGTATTATATTCCTTTTAAAGTAATAAATTAACTCGAATCGAGACCGACGCTTTAGATCTCGTAATAAAAACTTATATCCTCTAATAAAGAGATAATAAATAATACTCTATCGTTTATTATTTATAAGAGATATTATTAATAGAATAAAACTATAATATTTATAATAAAGAATTATTAGTAGTAGTATCTATATTAGAATAATAAAGAGTTTACGTAGAAAATTATTCAATTTTTATTATCTTCATAAATTATAAGAACCTTCTTAACTTTACTACTATTAAATAATTAAACCGGAGATAAATTAAATAATTAGAATTATTAAAATAATATAAATTTAAGATCTTCTATACCTTAAGGAAGGATAACGGTCGCGCCGATATATTTAATAAACGAGAAGATTATATAAGGGATAAGGACGTAGTAATATAATTAATCTTTATTTAATAATAAGATAAATCGTTAGTTCTAATACGATAACTAGTAGTAACGTTATATATCTTTATTCCTAGGATTATTAATAGTATTTAGAAAGAATACGAAAATAATACCTTAACCCGAATACTAAGAAGTTAGTAACTATAAACTAAATTATTAAAGTATAATAAGAAAACTTATCTTCTTAAAGGATATCTTAAGGAAATTATTTATAATTATTATAATAACCTAGTTTAAAAATACTTTAGAGTTATTAAAATTATAAAACTAATTTATAAAGAATACGATATACTAAAACTACGGTTATATATCGAAAAGTATATTAAAAAATATATCGAATACTAGTAAAATAGGTCTATAAGGTATTTTAAATACGATTAAATCTAATTTACTTTAATATTAAAGATATTATAAGACGACGTTATTATAAACTTCGTTATTAAATTATTAAAATCGAAAGACCCTATTATATTAAAGGCTATCGATTTTATAATAATAATTTATAACAAGTTTAATAAATATACGATAATAATATTAATTAAAGAGACTTATAGAGTAGAATAAATTACTTTTATACTACTTAATCGGTTAATCCGGGACTATAATATTCTTAGGTTAATTACTTCTAATAAGGATAAATAATTTACCTCTAATTATTAAAGAATATTAATTAATACTATTAAAATAAAACTACGAATATTAACTACGTATTACTCATAGATAAATAAATAGATAAAACGAATAAACTAAATAATAAAGACGTATTTACGATATTATATTAATAAAAAATAAAATAATTAGATAAGGCTTTTATCTATAACTTAATTAGAATTTAATAACACGTAGTTTAAAATAATAAACCTTACTTTATTTTACGAATTATAATAAATATATTAATATATTTCTTAAACCTAGGTAGGGACCGAACGTATAGAGGGCGTTAATTTATATAATTAATATAAAGGCGTTATATAAAGATATATAGGCCTAAATCAAATTAATAAATATTTATATTAAAGCGAGAGTTAATAAATATCGAAAAAAATATCTTTAATTAAAAAAGGGGGATAAAGTATATCTGTTAATAAAAAATATAAAGAGTAAAAAATTAAATAAGAAATTAAACTATATTAAAATTAAATCATTTTCGATTAAAAAGAATAAAGGACTAGTTAATTACGAATTAAATCTTTTAGCCGACGTTAAAATATATTTAAAATTTCATATCTTTTCATTAGAGCTAGTAAACTTTTTAATATCTTTATAAAATATTTTTTATTTCTAGATTAAAAAAGAAACGGAGTTCGAGGTAAAAAAAAGTATAAATTATAAAGATTAGAACTACCTTATTAAATAAAAGAGAGATAATAAATAAGAGGATATTTAAGAGTTATTAACGAATTTAATTAATTATTAAATTTTTCTAAAGAAGTTTCGGGGATTATAATATAAAAAAGTAAATCGTAAATCCCTAATAACAAGGATCTCGAAGGTATAAAATTATCGAGGTAGAGAACTTTAACTATTATATACTTTATTTTATTAAACTTTTTAAATTCTTTTAAATACTCTAATTTCTTTATATCCATAAAGCCTTTATTAAATATCTTTTATTTATAGTCCTTCAGGACTTTTTTTTATTAACGAAGTTTCTTTAATTTTATATTCTTTTAGTTAAAGATTTCGTCCGCCGTTTTTTATATAATTTTAAACTTTTTTACCTTACGCTCTAAGCGCTTTAAAGTCTTATTAATATTTAAAAAACTAATAACGAACTCTTAAAAGTCATGTTTTTTTTCTAATCCTAATATACTCCCCGTATTTCTTCGATAAAGACGATAATTAATATTTTATTCAATATATCGCGTAGTATATATAAATAATTATAATTATAAGGCCTTTAAAAATAATTGATTTTTATAAATTAATATATTACTTTATTTAACGAGAAGATATAAGATTATCTTTAAAAATATAGAAAGTTAAAATAGAAGGGTAGTATTATAATTAAAATTCTCTTTAAATCTTAATAGATTTAATATATTTAATAAACTAAAATATTATTTATTACTCGACGTAGTATATAAATTAATAAATAAGTAAATACTTAACTACTTATTTACTTAATATAGGAATAAATAAATAAACGGATAAATAACGTAGTTCCTCTCTTTTATATAAATTACGTATTTTCTTAATAAATAAAAGCTTTATACTTAATTTCCCTTAAAACCTTTAATTATAAATTCTGAATATAATAGTTTATTAAATTATTAATTAAATTTATTAAACTTATTTAGTTATATTTAATTAGTTATATATCGGTAAAGCGGTAAGACTATATAGACGAAAAATGTAAAGGATATGAGATTCATACGATAAATATATATAAAGCGCATTTTTCGGTATTATTCTAATCTCTAACTCTACGAGTATTAACCTAAACCTTAAACTTTATATATATAAAATATAACGTTAGCTTAGCGCTATATTCTATACGTACTAGTTTTTTAATACTTGATAAATACCGGTTATACGGAGCCTATACAAGAAGAGTCGAAGTACTAAATACGCATTTTCCGTATAAATTTTATATCCGTTACACTTTTCTACCTAAGTAGTCTCCCGCTTTACCGATATACGAAGTTTATTATTTACTAATTCTTAATACTCCTCTCTAAGAGAATTAACCTAGGTCCTATCGACGTTATATTAAGATATTAAACGGAGAGCCTTAATATAAAGGTTTATTTAATTAAATTAATTAACCTCCGATCTAGTATTATAATTATAATCGACGATAACGAGAGTATTAAAAAAAAGTTACTCTAGATACGGAAAAAGAATAATCCCGATATAAAGTCGCGTATTAGGACTATAAGTATTTAGAACCCTATATATACTTTTTTTTTATCAATTATATCGTTTAATTTATTAATTAAGTTTTTATTTTAGTTTATTATATAGCTCTTTAAATTCGATCCTATATTTCGTAATAAATATATAATTATTTTTTATTAATTACGGAATAATTAATCCCGAATTTAAATTAAAGTTTTAATTAATATTATTATATTAAACTACCTTTTTATTAATTATAATTTTATATATATTTAATATTTACTTCTTTGTTTTCTTCGTTATCCTTATATTATCCGACTCTTTAATAGTATATCTATTATTATAAAATATATTATTTATATTATAGAAGTAATTTTAAATATTTATAATTTTTAGGAATAACTAGTCTTTTTTATAATTAAATTTAGTTAATACCCCGTTATAATCGGTTTATTATATTTCTATTATTATGAAGTTATTATTAATTTCTCCGATAATTCCTTAATCTTCGCTTTATATTTTTATTTAAGAAATTATACTCATAGTCCTTTAAAGATTTTTATAAAAAATAAGCTTTTTTTTATATTTTAAAAAAGTTTTTAAATTTAAGAATCTTAATTCCTAGTTTTATTCGATATTTATATAAAATAAACTTTAATTTAAAAAGAGTCGTTAGTATATAAAGAGCCTTTATTATTTATAAATAATAATATTACTCTAAATAATTAATTTTAATTTAAGAAAAGTTACTTTAATTTTAGATTTATATTTATAAAAAATAAACCTTGATTTAAGAAGAATTAATTTAGTTTTAAATTTATTAGAAGTAAATTTAATCTTTAACTTAATCTAGTATTTATATAAAATAATTTAGGACTTAAAAAGAGTTACCTTAATTTTAAATTTATTAATAATAAATTTAAATTTAAAAAGAGTTTTCTTTATCGTAATCTTGATTTTTTTTTAATAAAAACTAATTATAATAATAAATATAATTATATTATTATTATTATTAAATAAAGAAAGATATTTGAATTAGATATTATAACTTAGCCTCGCTTCGTTCTAAATTCTAATATTAAAAATAATAAACCTAATACCTAGTTATTTTTAATATATATAAAATAAAATCTCGATTATTTACCCGTCTCGTTAAATATAACGAGTAAATTATATTTAATTTATTATTTATAAAAATCGATTAATTCTTAGGTATTCTAGAAAAAATCTCGACCCTAAATATTTAACCTCGTTAAAAATCTAGATATTATAAACTTAAACTTTACTTTAATTAAAACTTTAAATTAAATATTTATAATTAAATCTAGAACCGAGTTATATTTAAAATAAATAAAGAGTTTTATTTTATTTTTATTATTATTTAAAAAAAACTTTAAATTTACCGAGATAATAAAAATATTAATTTTATTAGAATTTTATTTATATAATATTATAAATTCCCAAATATTTTTTTAAGAAAAGATACTAATATTTTACTTTTATATTAATTATATAATTATATTACTAAATTTAAAGGAGGGTAATAACCTCCGTTATTTAATTTATATAATATAAATTATAATAAAATCCTAGAACTCCGCCGTTATTTAGATAAGAATTTTAATAAAGATTATATTCGGGTTAATTATTCTTATATCGCGTCTTTTATTTTATTCGTAAAGAAAGCTAGCGGAGGCCTATATTTTTATATTAATTATCGACGGTTAAATATTATTATTATAATAAATAAATACTATTTACCCTTAATCTTAAAAACCTTAAATTAATTAAATTATATTAAGGTATTTTCTAAATTAAATATTATATTTATTTTTAATCGCCTCCGCGTTAAAGAGGCTAATAAAGAATTTATAATATATTATACCCGATTCGGCTTATTTAATTATTTTATTATATTATTTAAATTATATAATAACTTTACTTTATTTTAATATTATATTAATAATACTCTTCATAAATTTCTCGACGAGATTTATATTATTTATCTCGACGATATTCTAATTTATAACGATATTAAGGAAGAGTATAAAATCTATATTAAATATATTCTTTAAAAACTCCGTAAAGCGGGGCTTTAAATAAATATTACTAAATATAATTTCTATATTACGGAAGTTATATACCTAGGATTAATTATTACTATTAAAAGAATTAAAATAAATTTAAAGAAAATTAAATTATCTTAAATTAGTCATAACTAGTTAATATTAAAAATATTTAGAATTTCTTAGGATTTATTAGTTTTTATCGGCGCTTTGTTTATATATTAATAAACTCGTTATATTATTTATAATCTCAATTAAAAAAGATAGTATCTTCGAGTAAAATATTTAATATTAAATGATTTTTAATATTTTAAAAAAGATTTTTATTTTCAAATATTATCTTAATTTATTTTAACCCCGATTATAAAATTATAATATAAATAAATAGATTTAATTACGTATTTAGGGGAGTTTAATTCTAATATAATAATTAAAATATTCTTTATTTTATAATTTATTTTTTAAAGAAGTATAACTTTATAAAATATTATTATAAAATTTATAATAAAGAGTTTATAGTAATTATTTATATATTAGAGGAATAATATTTTAAATTAAAGTAATTTACCTTTTTTATTAAAATAATATCCGATTATAAAACTCTTAAATATTTCGCTTTATTTAAAATATTATCTCGTTATTAAATAAAGTAGAGTAAATCTTTATTTTATTTTAATTATAAGATTATTTACCGACTTAATAAAAAAGGTAATAAATTTAATATATTAATATATTAATTAAGAGACCTCCTTAAAGTAGGGGATAAATTAAATCCTAAATATTAATATTAATATTAAATTATATTAAAAAGAAAAAATCTAGCCCTAGAAATTCTTAAAAATTATATTTATAATATATTATTAAATATAATAATCTTAATCTTAGTTTTAATTACTCTAGTTATATTAATAATAAATTAAAAATTCTTATCTAATCTTTCTAAATATACTATATTAGTTTATATAACCGTGATAAACTTTAATATAAATATTAATCCGGAATTATAAACCCCGTTTATATTTTACGAGCCTAAATTAAATAAAGATTAATTTATTAATTTAAATAAAGACTTATACGATACCCCGATTTATTAATTATAGAATATAATTAATTAAGTAGATTATTTCGCCTTTAAAGTTTGAAAATATTATATTCTAAAATATATTATTATAGCGGAATTCCCTTTATTAAATATAAAAATAAGGATAAAATTCTTTATTTCCGAGGAAAGAAATATATTCCGAATTCTAATAAATTATACCTTCGTTTAATCTAGTTAGTTTATAATAATATTATAAATAATTATCTAGATTATATTAAATATTACGAATTAATTAGTCGGGCCTATTAATAACCTAATATTTATATTATTATTTAACGATTTATTAGGAATTATTATATATACCGAAGAATTAAACTTTCTCGTTAATATATTTAAAAATAACTACGTTTATTACCGCCCTTATAACGATATTAGAAAGATATTTTAATAAATTATATAAATCTACTACCGCCTTATACCTTTATAAGAATTATCTATTAATATATCCTAGTTTTCGTAGACTATTTAACTAAAATATAGTATTTAATATTTATTATATTAATAGAAATAGAAATAAACGAAACCTATAATATATTTTATTAAAATATATAGAAACTCTATAAGTTACTAAATATTATATACTTTTTAATTAAACTCGATAATTATAATATCGACCTCTTCCGAGTCTTTAAAGTTATTAATAATTCTTTTATAATCTAGTTAAATTTTCCGTATTTTATAAAAACTTACCCCGTTTTTTATATTAACTTATTATAATTAATTATTAATAACTTTTTATTTAAATAAATCTAGTTTATTCGAGAATTTATAATTCCCGAAAATAATTAATATAAATAATATATAAACGATGTCTTAAATTCTAAATATAATCGTCGTTATAATTTATTTTTATTAAAATATTATATCGATTAAAAAGATTATATCGTTATATAAAAACTCTTTTAATACTTTACCCGTTATTAATAATTTATTAATAAATATTATATCTCGAATCCTAGCGCCGTTAGTCTTTATAAATTATTATAAATTGTTTAAAGATATTAATATAAAGAATCTCTATTATCTTCGTCCTAATCCGATTTTTAAAAAGTTAATCTTTATTTATATTTTAGTTTATTTCTTATTTATTATTATTACCTCGGTTATTATTCCGTATCGACTTCGACCGATATTTTATATTAATATATAAATAAATAATACTCTATAATTTAACCCCGTCGTTATTATTTATAAATAATAATATTAACGCCTAGCTTTATTTATATACCGTCGTTTATTCCTTATTTTATTCTTTATCTATTACTATTATTATAACTAAATATTCCGTATTAATTTTAATTAATAGTTTATATAATTAAATTAATAAATATTTTATTTTTTTATTTATTTTATAGGAGCTCGACTTTAAAGAGAGGGTTATTATTATAATTTAATTTTATATAATTTAATTTAATTTAATTTATTTTAAATTTAATTTAGGTTTAAACTAATTTTCTTATTTCTATTTTAATATAATCGGGATAAGAAATAAATAAATACTTTATATATTAGTTTTTATTTAGATAATAACTAGCTTTATTTTATTTTTTATTTTTTATTTTTTATTTTAATTTACTCCTATACCCTAACTAATAAATAATTAATAAATTTTATTATTAGTTTAATGAATATCTAGATATTAATCCCGTCTCTTAATAAATAGAACGATTTTAACTCGTCTAAATCCGACGTTTTTTCGAGAGAAAAAAATCGTTCTAGCGTCGTTAAGTTAGTAGCGATTAGTTAAATCCTATTATCGCCGCCGATTTAGTTATAACTTGATTTATATCTACGATCTTAAAGGCCTAGTAATATTATCGCCTACGATAGATATATTAATAACTACGATAATCGCGGCTACTAATTAATTATAATAGAGGTATTTATATTAATAACGAGGGTATCTCTATAGTATCTCTTTTAATTTATATTATAATCTTGGCGTCGATCGCGTTAATACTAGGGTTATCTCTACTCCTTAAGGGTTTATTTTAGGGCGTTCCGGCTAGTAAAACGGCTAAAATACTAAGAGTCTAAGTTAAATCTATTAAATCTAGTTTCGAGCCAGGCCCTAAAGTAACCCTAGGGTTAAGATTTACTTATATATCGAAAGACGGGTTAGATATATAAATTAATTAATTAACCGACTAAGTAACTAAGTTACGTACACGATATAGATATTTAATTATCCTAGTTAATAAGTTATATTTATTTATATATTAGGCTACGTGATCCTTCTAATCCTTTATTATAATAAATATATTAATAAATATAAACCTTCTTTATCCTTCGTAGTCTAAATAATAAAGACCTTAAAAATATTATTTATAAAAGGTAGCGACTATAGAAGGTAAATTAAAAGAATTTCGACCGGTATACTCTAATTTTATCTATATTATAAAATTAGAACGAGTTTAATAATAAGGAGGAATAATTAAAACTAGAATTTAAGAGTTTTATTTTTTATAAATAAATTACTAATATAAACTAGTTAGGGTATTATATAGAAAATTAATAAAAGAAAATAAATAAAGTCTAGTTCCTTTAAAGGGAAGATTAAATTACTATTAAAAACTTCTCGAATAAAGATATAGAAACTAGAATTAGACTTTATTAAAATACTAGACCTTAGATACTATCTACCCGCTTATTCGTATATTTATTTATAAATTTATTCTCCTCCTTCTACGTAATCGTAGTAATAAAATCCTTATACGTAAAATTTATAAACTTCTTATTCTTCGCTACGAAATCCGTATAACTATAGGAGTCCTGGTAATAAAATACCGAATTTATATTATTTATATTACTAAACCCGTACTACCCCGTATTAAATACCTCGTTTATTTTTATTCTATATATACGTCTATATTATATAGCCCCGGCGTATCGGGCGGTAATTATATGAAATCCGCGGATATATATACTATACTCCCCGTTACGAGGTTTTATATTTACGCGGTATTAAAGTTTTAATTAAAGCCGTATTAATTATTAATAGTTAACGAGGATTCGAGTAAGTTATCGATATCGAATTCGTAATTTATTTGGATTTAGTTATAGCCGACGTTTTTAACGAGATCTAAAATACTTAATTTATCGGCTATATCGGAGGGTTAGGTAAAAATTATTATATTAATTTAGTCGCCGTATTTGAGATTATAATTAATATAGTAGATATATTTAAAGTCGTTAACCTTAGCGAGAGTTAATATAAATCTTTTCAATTATATTTATACGATAGGGGAATTACGCTACGGAATAGGGAAGGGAAGGGAAGGGAATAACCCCCGCTCCCTTTCTTTCTAGTAAAGAAAAGAGCGGAAGGGAAAGAGTAAAAACTACTAAAAAAGGGAAGAAATTATTTATTATTCTTTTCCTCCTTTCCCGGGTAGGGTTAATAATATAAATAAACCTAAATATCTACCCAATACGCTTATTAGTTATATTAATCTTTATCTATATCGCGATTAATAATAGACGTTAATATACTTTAAGTCTTTAAAATACGTCTTAAATTAATAGAAAGAGGGTTTATTTCTTTAATACTATCGTAATAAAACGAGTACTTTATAAGGAAGAATATATACTTATAAATTTAATTAATACTAGTTAATATACGTTAAATTTCTCGAATAAAAGTATATTACTTAATTAAAATAGATTATAGAATTTAATATAGAACTTATTTTACGCTAGCTACGCAGTATTTATATATAAAAATCATTAAGGTTATTTATATTTAATAACGTTATTACCCGTTAGATTTATTATTAATACCGTATTAATAACGGCTCTCTAAAACGCCTCCGCTTTTCCTTTATTTTTAGATTTAACGAACTACCTATTTTATAAATAACTTCGTTAAATCGTTTAACTTCTTTATTATTTAACTATTTAATTATCGGTTTTTATATTATTATATTTAATTCGGTAATATACCTAAATTATAAAAAAGGCGAAGGATATTATTCGTTTTAAAAATTAGGAGAAGATTTCGAAGGGGATAATATAAATTATCGAATCGGGAGTATTAGATCGGA
>JAABUS010003856.1_pt1 | contig 23051 bp, 17 predicted proteins | sample 5560161 | NCBI WGS metagenome assembly JAABUS01 (sample SAMN10711885, study PRJNA513376) | rock metagenome | isolation source: Antarctica rocks | place: Antarctica: Victoria Land, Trio Nunatak nord | collected 2016-01-04
TGAAATTTTATTCTTCTTTAAAAGAAGTTCAAGGTGATTTAAGAAACAACATTGTTACGGTTGTTTCCTTGGTTCAATATTACCTGGACAGAATAAATCAACATCAGCATCTCAATGCTTTTAACGAGGTTTTTGGTGAAGAGGCTTTGCTTAATGCTTCTTTTATCGACCAAAAATTGCAAGAAGAAAAAGCCGGCCGCCTGGCTGGAATGGTAATTTGTATCAAGGACAATATTTGTTATAAAGGCCATCACGTAACGGCATCTTCCAAAATACTGGAAGGCTTCACTTCCGTTTACTCAGCTACTGTAATAGAGCGTTTGCTGGCTGAAGATGTCGTCATCATTGGCCGCAGTAACTGTGATGAATTTGCAATGGGCGGTTCCAACGAAACTTCTTATTATGGGCCGGTCAAAAATTTTAAGGATATAAAAAGAGTATCCGGTGGTTCTTCCGGCGGTTCGGCTGTGGCTGTTCAGGCAGATCTTTGTCTGGCCGCTTTAGGCACAGATACTGGGGGCTCTGTCCGTCAGCCTGCTTCATTTTGCGGTATTATCGGTTTAAAACCAACTTATGGCCGGGTTTCCCGCCACGGGATTATCGCTTATGCTTCCTCTTTTGACCAGGTTGGGCCGTTTACCCGTTCGATTTCAGATACCGCTTTGCTGCTGGAAATTATGGCCGGCAGCGATGATTATGATAGCACTTCGGCCCTAAACGTTGTTCCGCAATATTCCGCATACTTAAAAACTACCGATAAAAGAAGCATTGCCTACATAAGGGAGATACTGGAAAGTGAAGGCGTGGACGAGGAGATAAAAACGCTGATGCAAACCAAAATCCGGCAGTTGCAGGCCGATGGACATGTGGTAGAACCAGTTTCCTTTGCTTACCTGGATTATGTAGTGCCTACTTATTATGTGCTGACCATGGCAGAAGCTTCCTCTAATCTTTCCCGCTTTGATGGCGTGCATTTCGGATACAGGAGTCCGAACACAACTGATGCAGAAAGCACTTATACCAAAAGCCGGACTGAAGGTTTTGGAGAAGAAGTAAGACGACGGATATTGCTGGGCACTTTTGTGCTCAGCTCCGGTTATTACAATGCTTACTATGCTAAAGCACAGAAAGTAAGGCGTTTAATCAAAGAAAAGACAGACGAAATCTTAAAAAAGTATAATTTTATTTTAATGCCAACTACGCCGACGGTTGCTTTCAACATTGGAGAAATTGTTAAAGATCCGATTGTAATGTATTTGGAAGACATTTTTACTGTACAAGCTGCACTGGCAGGTGTTCCGGCAATTTCTTTGCCCATAGGCAACAATGAAAAAGGTTTGCCGTTAGGATTGCAATTGCTTGCTCCTGCATTTGCAGAAGAGGAGTTGTTAAGCTTTTCAGATTATTTTTTAAAACTTACTTGAGCAAGAAGCTTTTGTGAGGTTATTGTTTTTAAAATGAAAAAATATTTTACACTTATATTTTCCTTATTGTTTGTTCAATTAATAAATGCACAATCTAATAAACAAACTGATACATCTGCTTTAAACTTAAAAGCAAAACAGGTTTTTAATTTCTCTTCTGCAAAAACGTCAAAAACTGTTCCAGTTATTTTAAGGACAGATACTTTAGTCCCGGTTCCGGTGGTAGATGAATTTTTACTGAGTTCGTATCAAAATATGGTCTATAAATACCGGTTGGACTCTATTCAAAAACAGATTCCGCTGAATTATAACGAGTATGTTCAAAGTTACATTGATATTTATACTGCCCCACGTAGAAAAAGTGCAATGTCCAAAATCATTGGTCTATCAAAATATTATTTTCCTATTTATGAGAAAGCTTTCCGGGAAGCGGGCATCCCAGAGGAAATCAAGTATCTTTCTGTTGTAGAATCTGCTTTAAACCCCAATGCAGTTTCCAGGGTTGGTGCTACCGGCCCTTGGCAATTTATGTTTACAACAGCCAGGCTTTATGGTTTAAAAATGGACAATTATGTGGACGAACGCAAAGATCCGGTACAAGCAAGCTATGCAACTGCACGCTATTTGAAAGATGCTTATAACGATTTCGGAGATTGGCTGCTGGCTATTGCTTCTTACAATTGCGGTAAAGGCAACGTGATCAGGGCGATGCAAAAGTCGGGAGGAAATGATTTCTGGTCGATCCGAAATTACCTGCCTGCTGAAACCCGCGGTTATGTCCCGGCCTATATTGCGATAGCCTACGTAATGACTTATTTTAAAAAGCACGGGATTATTCCGGAGGAATGTAACTTTTCAACCAAAAACGATACGGTAATGGTGAACAAGTTTGTTTCGCTCAATAGTCTTTCCACTGCTTTGGAAATTGACCCTGCGGAGATGGCTATCCTCAACCCATCCTTTAAAAAACGGATTGTGAACGGTACGGTGGACAAACCAAAACGCCTCATCATCCCAAAAACAGTTTATGCTGATTTTGCAAATGTTTACGCAGCCTTGAATGATGCAGAATCACTGGCCCCAACGTTTGCTTCCAGGCGTGAGGAGTGGCATTCATCCGTTTCAAATAGATATTATCGTATTAAAATAGGAGAAAGCTTATCTGAAATTGCTGATCGTTATGGTGTTGAAGTGCAGGATTTGAAAGTGTGGAACCATTTGCAATCTGCTGAAGTTGTGCCCGGCCAAAAACTACTGGTAAAAGAAGCATCTGCAGAAAACCCCTCTCTCGAAAAAAAATCATTAAAAAAGTATTATACTTACAAGGTTAAGAAAGGCGATACCCTGAACTTGATCGCTGATAAATACGAAGGGACAACGGTTGAGCGCATCAAAACTTTAAATACTTTGAGGAGTAATCGGTTGCACAGCGGCATGATATTAAAAATCAACCGTGGCTAACTAAGGATATAAAGTATTGATATAGTCCCGGTACTTCTTTTACCGGGACTTTTTTAGTGCTAAACTTTATAAAAAATCTGATGAGTAAAAGCAGTAAGGTGAACAACCGGAAACAGGATGCACTGGATTATCATTCTTCCGGCCGGCCAGGAAAAATCCAGGTATTGCCCACCAAGCCTACCCAATCGCAGCGTGATCTTTCTTTGGCGTACTCGCCCGGTGTAGCTGAACCTTGCTTGCGCATTGCAGAAAATCAGGAAGATGTTTATAAATATACGGCTAAGGGCAATTTGGTAGCCGTGATCAGCAACGGAACAGCTGTTTTGGGTTTGGGTGATATTGGCCCGGCCGCCAGCAAACCTGTGATGGAAGGAAAAGGGTTGCTTTTTAAGATTTTTGCAGATATCGATGTGTTCGACTTGGAACTCAACACAAAAAATGTAGATGACTTTGTACAGATTGTAAAAGCTCTGGAGCCAACTTTTGGCGGCATCAACCTGGAAGATATCGCCGCGCCTTTGTGTTTTGAAATTGAGCGGCGCCTGAAAGAGGAAATGAAAATTCCGGTGATGCACGATGACCAGCATGGTACGGCCATCATTTCCGGTGCAGCTTTGATGAATGCTGTGGAAATCCAGAAAAAAACATTGGATACCATAAGAGTAGTGGTAAACGGAGCAGGCGCGGCGGCGGTTTCCTGTTCTAAACTTTACTTAGCCATCGGCGTGAAAAAAGAAAACTTGATTATGTTTGACAAAGACGGGCTGCTGCATCATGGCCGCACCGACCTGGACGATATCCGCAGAGAATTTTTTACAGACCGGACAGATGTAAAAACCCTTGCTGATGCCATGAAAGGAGCAGACGTATTTGTTGGTTTATCAGCAGGAAATGTGGTTACGCCCGAAATGCTGCTGACGATGGCCGCATGTCCGATCGTTTTTGCCATGGCCAATCCTGAACCGGAAATTTCCTATGAGCTGGCCACGCAAACCCGAAAGGATATGATCATGGCTACCGGCCGTTCTGATTACCCAAACCAGGTAAACAATGTGTTAGGTTTCCCTTATATTTTTCGTGGTGCATTAGATGTCAGGGCAACCGGCATCAACGAAGCAATGAAACTGGCAGCCGTAAAAGCGATTGCCGATTTAGCCAAAATGCCAGTCCCGGAAGAAGTGAACTTGGCTTATAATGCCCGGAATTTTAAGTTCGGAAAAGATTACATTATCCCGAAACCAGTTGATTCCAGGCTGATTACCACGGTTTCTACCGCTGTGGCCAAAGCTGCAATGGACTCCGGGATCGCGGGCAAGCATATTACCGATTGGGATGCTTATCACGAAGAATTGATCAGCCGTTTAGGTAAAGAAGATAAGCTGATGCGCGCTATTTCCGGTAAAGCAAAATCAGAACCGAAACGGGTGGTTTTTGCGGAAGCAGATAATTATAAGATACTAAAATCAGCACAGATTGTAAAGGATGAAGGTATTGCTACCCCAATTTTGTTGGGCAATAAAGAAAAGATCAAAGAGCTTATGCTGGCCAATGACCTGGAACTGGATGGCGTGGAAATTATCGATCCGCTGATCGGGACAGAAAATTCTGCAAAGTACGCCGACTTCCTTTTTCAAAAACGCCAACGCAGAGGCATTACTTCTTTTGATGCACAAAAAATGATGCGCAACCGTAATTATTATGGTGCATCAATGGTTCAGTTTGGTGATGCAGATGCGCTTATTTCCGGTTTAACAAGGAATTATGCGGCTACTGTTAAGCCTGCTTTACAGGTGATCGGCACAGAACCCGGCGTAAACTTAGTTGCCGGTATTTATATGATGATCACCAAAAGCGGACCGGTATTTTTTGGTGATACCACCGTCAATGTAAACCCTACGGCACAGCAATTGGTTGATATCACGGTTTTGATAGAACATGCGGTGAGGCAATTCAACATCAAACCGAGGATTGCCATACTTTCTTATTCCAACTTTGGTTCGAATGATGGCGAGGTGCCAGATAAAACCCGTGAAGCGGTACGGATTTTACATAAGCAATATCCGGAAATGATAGTTGATGGAGAAATGCAGGCCAACTTTGCCATGAACTCAACTTTGCTGAAAGACAACTACGATTTTTCTACCTTAAACGGAGTACCGGCCAATACGCTGATCTTCCCAAATCTTGAATCCGGTAATATTGCTTATAAATTATTGCAGGAAATTGGCGGTGCCGAAGCTGTAGGGCCGATTCTGCTGGGCATGAACAAGCCGGTACACGTGCTGCAATTGGGAAGTTCGGTCCGTGAGATTGTAAACGTGGTGACTATCGCGGTGGTAGATGCACAAACAAAATCCGCAGCACAAAAAAAAGGTTGATAAAAACAGTATCAAGTTTCATCAGAAAAAAACAATAAAATTTGATAACAGATGTACGATTATATCAATGGCAGGTTAGTATTTAAATGTCCGGCCTACGTCGTAATTGATGCTGGCGGCGTTGGCTATCACATCAATATTTCCCTAAATACCTACTCTTCACTTTCGGCAAACGAAAATTGTAAACTCTTTACCTGGCTTCACGTAAAAGAAGATGCACATACGCTGTATGGCTTTGCAGATGAAGGTGAAAGAAGATTGTTCCTGCACCTGATTTCGGTATCAGGGATCGGGGCAAATACCGGCAGGATGATCCTTTCTTCGATTACACCTGCAGAAATACAGCAAGCCATTATAAAAGGCGATGTGCCTTTGATACAACGGATTAAGGGAATCGGCCCAAAATCTGCGCAAAGGATGGTTTTAGAGTTGCAGGATAAATTAAAAAAAGAAGGGCCGGATTCTTTAATTTCAGTTCCTGTAAACCATACTGTTAAAGAGGAAGCTTTATCTGCATTGGTGATGCTTGGTTTTGCAAAAATTGCCGCAGAAAAAGTGATCGATCAGATCGTAAAAAAAGATGATGAAAATTTAACAGTAGAAAAACTTATAAAAATTGCATTGAAAAATTTATAATTACGATAATTCTTTTTGCTTAACAGGTGAAATTATTTACCAGAACGATGATGTGCGGCGTGTGTTATGTTATAGCTTTTGGCTGTAATACACGCGTTTTTGCCCAACAAGCATCTGCCGGGACTTCAAATAAAGGTGATACCGTAAAAGTGCAGTTGCCTGTAACCGGCACGTCATCCAGAAACAACCAGTTAAGGCAAGGCAATCTTCTTCCTGATCCTTTGAACTTAATTAAAACGGTAGAATATGATGCGGCAACCAACCGGTATGTTTTATCGGAAAGGGTAGGGAATTTGCTTTACCGCCCGCAGCGTTACCTGACTTATCAGGAGTATCTGCAGTTAAAACAAAGCAGCGATATCAAAGAGAACTGGAAACAGTTATCCGATAAATATGCCAATGATTCGCAACAGCCGGGTTTTATCCCGCAAATTAAAGTTAGGAGCCAGACTTTCCAGAAAATTTTTGGCAGTGAAGTGATTGATATCCGTCCGCAGGGATCAGCAGAAGTGATTTTTGCCGGGCAGATCAACAAAAATGAAAACCCGCTTTTCAATACCCGGCAGCGCAACCAGGGGAATTTCAATTTTGATCAGCGGATACAAATGAACGTAACCGGATCTATTGGCGATAAGCTAAAAATCTCCACCAATTACAATACCGAAGCACAGTTCCAGTTTGAAAACCAGCTCAAACTGGATTATACCGGGAAGCCGGATGAGATCATCCAGAAGATAGAAGCCGGAACAGTAAGTATGCCCTTGCCAACCTCACTTATCAGTGGGAGCCAGGCTTTGTTCGGCATAAAAACAAAAATGCAGTTTGGCAAGCTGAACGTTACTAGTATTTTATCTCAGCAGCGGTCACAAAGCCGGCAGATTACCATCTCTAATGGTTCTCAACAAGGAAATTTCAATCTTTCACCGGCAGATTACGAAGCCAACCGGCATTATTTTTTGTCGCAGTATTTCCGCAATAACTATAACAAGGCACTGGCCAACATTCCGATCATCAGTTCTAATGTTACCATTACCAAAATTGAAGTTTGGGTAACCAACAGAAGTAACACCACGAAAGATTCAAGAGATATATTAGCGTTCCTGGATTTGGGCGAATACAGCCCATACAATACTTCCTTAGTCCGCGGCGGACCTGGGTTTTCTACTTTGCCTGCAGGTTTCCAGGGGCCAGGTTTTACGCAGCAATCCAATAATCTGCTGCAAAACCTGCCAGCCAATACCCGTTTGACCAATTCAAATGATGTTGCCAATTATTTCCAGTCCACAGGTAAAACGGATAACTATGGCAAACTCACTTATGCACGAAAGCTGACTGCCGCAGAATTTATTTTGCACCCGCAATTGGGCTACATCTCTTTAAATTATCCTTTAAACAATGATGAAGTGTTGGCCGTGGCATATCGATACACTTATAACGGCATAGAATACCAGGTTGGCGAGTTATCTACCGATATTCCGGTTGATGCAACTACTCCAAAAGTGCTTTATACTAAGTTGTTAAAAAATGAATTGCTGAAAACCAGTTTGCCCACCTGGAATTTGATGATGAAGAACATCTACACTTTGGGTGCATACCAAATTAGTCCGAACGATTTTAAACTGACGATTACCCGGTTGGACGATAAATCCAGCATCGAAAAACCGATTATGGGCGAAGGGCAGAAAACAACCGGAAAGTTGTGGCTACAGCTAACCGGGCTGGATAACCTGAACCAGCAAGGCGCTAAACAGCCGGATGGTTATTTTGATTTTTTGGAAGGGATAACGATTGATTCGCAGAACGGCCGTATCACTTTTCCGGTTGTTGAACCTTTTGGTTCTGATCTGGCAAAACAGTTTATTCCGGGAACGGAACAGGATCTGATCAACCGCTATGTTTATCAGCCGCTTTATGATTCTACAAAAACTATTGCACAACAGTTTTTTCCGCAGTTAAACCGGTATGTCATCCGCGGGACGTATTCTTCTCAGGCCGGATCAGAGTTTCAGTTAAATGCTATCAATATACCGCAAGGTTCTGTTGTGGTTACAGCCGGAACCTTGCGTTTGACGGAAGGTTCTGATTATACAGTAGATTATAATATTGGCCGGATCAGGATCATCAACCAGGCATTACTGACTTCCGGGCAACCGATCAACATTAAATTAGAGAGTAACGAACTGTACGGTATCCAGCAAAAATCTTTGTACGGTTCCAGGTTTGATTATAAAATTAGCAACAAGCTCAACCTCGGTGCTACGGTGATGCACTTGACCGAGCAGCCGATTACGCAGAAAGTAAGTATTGGTGACGAATCCATATCCAATACTATTTACGGTTTCGACGGAACTTACAGCTCTTCTTCCCGGTTACTGACTAGGTTGGTGGATAAGTTGCCCTTCATCTCCACCAAAGCACCTTCTTCGGTTAATTTCAGTGGAGAATTTGCGCAGTTGCTGCCCGGTCATCCGGCTGCACTCAATTTTGCCGGTACTAAAGACGGCACCTCTTATCTGGATGATTTTGAAAACAGCAGTTCTTTGATCGACATAAAAAGTGCGGTGAACTGGCAGTTGTCGGGTACGCCGCAGCTTTTTCCGGAAGCACAGTTAGACAATGACCTCTCTTATGGCTACAACCGCGCACGACTGGCTTTTTATAATATCGACCCGATTTTTTACAACCGGAGCAATTCTTTAGCACCGCAATTGCCGGATTCCAGGAATGAATTGTCAAACCATTATGTACGGGAAGTTTTGGAGCAGGAAGTTTTCCCTTATAAACAAAGCATCACCGGCCAGCCTTTAAGTTTGCCGACTTTGGACCTAGCTTTTTATCCTAAAGTTCGCGGCCCTTACAACTTTTCTACTACTGGTATCAACCAGGACGGAACTTTGCAGAACCCGCAAAACAAGTGGGGTGGAATTTTCCGCAGGATGGACAGCAACGATTTTGAATCCTTGAATGTACAGTATATTGAGTTCTGGATGCTTGACCCTTTTATTTACAAACCTGCTTCTGCTGGAGGGGATTTATATTTCAACCTGGGAAGTATTTCCGAAGATATTTTGAAAGACGGGCGCAAAAGCCTGGAAAACGGTTTGCCTGCAGATGGTGATGTATCTAAAGTGGATGAAACAGTTTGGGGCAGGATACCAAAGTTGCAGCCGGTGGTACAGTCTTTTGATAATGACCCCAATGCCAGGGCTTTGCAGGATGTGGGTTTGGACGGCTTGGCCAATACAGATGAGCGGCAGAAGTATGCTCCTTTTATCCAGCAAATTCGTACAGCTTTGAGCCCGACGGCTTATTCACAAATCAATAATGATCCGTCTTCTGATGATTACTTGTATTTCCGTGGCCCACAATATGACGAAGCCAATGCCGGGATTTTGCGCCGTTACAGCCAGTACAATGGTACAGAAGGCAACTCCAAAACCACAGAGCAATCCAAGGCGCAGTTAGGTTTGGATAATTCGGCTTCCACTTCTTTGCCTGATGGAGAGGATGTGAACCGGGATAACAACATGAGCCAGGCGGATGAATATTTTCAGTACAAAGTTTCTATCCGTCCGCAGAATATGATTGTCGGGCAAAATTTTATTGCTGATAAAGTAACGTCGCAAGTAAAATTGGCCAACGGAACTACACAAGCTGTTACCTGGTATCAGTTTCGGGTACCTATTAAAAGTTATCAGTCCAAAGTGGGCAACATTGCGGATTTTAAAGCTATTCGTTTTATCCGGATGTTCATGACCAACTTTGCCGATACTTCTGTGTTACGTTTTGCCCGGCTGCAACTGATCCGCGGAGAATGGCGCGCTTTCAACACAGAGAACAGCACCACCAATATCATTGCAGATCCGGCTATTGTAAACCCTTCGCTGGATAATTCCACCATCGATGTTTCTACTGTTAACATTGAAGAAAACGGAAACCGCACACCGATACCTTATGTTGTGCCACCAGGCATTACCCGCCAGCGCGATTTTAACAACTACACTACCAATACACAACTGAACGAGCAGGCGTTGCAAACCACAGTTACAAATCTGCGCGACGGCTACTCCAAAGCTACTTTCAAAACTTTTTACAATGATCTGCGCCAGTACAAAGAGCTGGAAATGTTTGTCCATGCAGAAGGAACGCAACTGCAAAACGGGGATGTAAGTGCTTTTATCCGTTTGGGTGTTGATTACATAGACAATTATTATGAATACGAAATCCCTTTGCAGGTTACGCCACCCGGTACACGGGATGCAGATGGCATTTGGCCGGTAGCCAATCGGCTGGCTTTGCAACTGTCCATATTGACCCGTGCAAAAACAGCACGCAATAATGCACTGTTAAATGGGGCACCCTGGCCTTTGAACCTACCTTATACTTTTACAGACGGAACGAACCGGGTAACCATAAAAGGACAACCGGATTTGAGCAGGCTGAGAACAATCATGCTGGGCGTACGCAATCCGTATAAAGGAAACTCCTTGCCGGGGAAAGATGACGGGCTGGATAAATCAGCAATTGTTTGGTTTAATGAATTAAGGCTGACTGGTTTTAACGAGCAGGGCGGATGGGCAGCAACCGGACGCTTCAATGCTAAATTGGCTGATTTAGCCGACGTCAGTATTTCGGGCAGTAAAAGTACGATCGGTTTTGGTACGCTGGATTCCAGGATCAACGACCGGAGTTTGAGCGACAGGCAATCTATAGACATGTCTGCCAATATGGAACTGGGCAAGTTTTTCCCGACAAAATCAGGGGTTAAAATTCCGGTTTATGTTAATTATTCCAATCAGGTTATCACCCCAAAATACGATCCGGCCTCACCCGATATCGAACTAAAACAAGAACTTGCCCAGGTTTCAAAAGCTAAAAAAGATTCTATTATCAATGTATCCGAAGATTATACCGTTAGAAAAAGCATCAACCTGACCAATATCCGCAAAGTAAAAACAGACCCGAAAGCAAAAAATCATCTCTGGGACGTAGAAAACTTAAGCGCAACGTATATTTATACGCAATATGAGCACCATGATTTTATTACCGAAAATGCTTTCCAAAAAAATTATGTGGTTGGTTTGAACTACATCTACAACAATCAGCCAAAATTTTACAGTCCTTTTCAAAAAGTGATCAAAAACAATATGCTGAAATTATTTCAGGATATTAACTTCAGTATTTTGCCTTCCCGGTTGAACTTCAGCATCAACCTGAACCGTTTTTATTCTGAAAACACACTACGCAACAACGACCCGGAAAATTTTATCGCGATACCTACTACTTTCAGTAAGAACTTTTTGATCACCCGTGTTTATGGCATTGGTTGGAACCTGACGAAATCTTTACAGATGGATTTTGATGCGACTAACCTGGGCATAGTTGATGAACCAGCCGGCCGGATCAACGGTTTGAAACAAGATACGTTGTGGAACAATTTGAAAAAGTTGGGCCGTACCGTCAACTACACACACACTATCAACTTCAATTACACCACACCGATCAATAAAATCCCTGGTTTTGATTGGACGAACATGAACGTTCGTTACAGTACTCAGTTTAACTGGAACTCGCAGGCGTTGTTTTCTTTGGATAACCCTGCGTTTAACGTGGGTAATACCATCCAGAATTCTCGTACCATACAGCTTAACCCTACATTGAATTTTACTGGTTTGTACAATAAATTCCCGGTTTTACGGAAAGCAAATGAAGCCGAAAAAGGCGGATTGAGCAATTTGCTGCTGCATATTTTAACCAGTGTAAAAAACGTAAGCGGAACTTATACCCGTACAGAAGGTACATTTTTGCCGGGCTATTTGCCCAAAACCAAATTTTTTGGAGAAGACCTCAATTATAATGCGCCCGGCATTAGTTTTTTACTGGGCAGCCAGGCTGATATTCGCAGCAGGGCATTGGCAAATGGCTGGATCAGCACGGATACGCTGCAAAATCAGTTGTTTACTAAAACTTTGAATGAAGATATGCACCTGCGCGGCGTGTTAGAGCCTTTTCCGGATCTGCGGATCGAACTAACTGCTTTCCGTACCCGAAACCTGAACTATCAAACCAACTTCAAATATTCGGCTTTGACTAATCAAATTGAAAACTTGAGCCCAATCACTTCCGGCGATTACAGCATCTCTTATTTTACGCTGCCAACTGCTTTTTCCAAATCTTCGGGTATCAACAATACTTCCTCAGTTTTTCAAAAATTTTTGGATAACAGGGCTAAGGTTTCACAAAGATTAGGGGCAACAAACCCTAATTCAACCCATTCTATGGCCAACGGTTTTGTTGATGGGTACAGTGCCAGCGACCAGGAAGTTCTGGTGCCAGCATTTTTAGCAGCCTATTCCGGTAAGGATGTAAGCAGCGTTGGTGTAGGCGGATTTCCAAAAATCCCGGTTCCAAATTGGGATATCCGATATAATGGTTTAAGCAAGATACCTTTTTTAGCAGAGTATTTTGATTCTTTTGATCTAAGCCACGGTTACCGTTCTGCTTATAGCGTGAACGGGTTCAATACGTTGCTGCGCTATTCGGAAGCTAACGGCGCGGTGAACGTGCGCGATGCCAACAATGATTTCCTGCCACTGTACCAATATGCGCAGATCACGATTTTTGAACAATTTGTGCCTCTGCTGGGATTGGATGCACGGTTCAAAAACAGCGTTACCACACATTTTGAATACCGCAAAAGCAGGGCACTGAGTTTAAGCTTGTTGAACAGCCAGTTGACGCAGCAGAATGAAAGCAACATTGTATTCGGTTTTGGCTATCACACCACCAACTTTCATTTTCCCTTCGGTTTGTTCAGTAATTTACAACTGAAGAATGACATGACTTTTAAGTTTGATTTTGCCCTGACCGATAACAAAACGGTTATCTACCGGCCGGATGTGCAGGAAGCTGATATTTCATCCGGTGCAAAAAACATCACCATCCGCCCTTCGATCAATTATGTGATCAACCAGCGGTTTAACATGCAGTTGTTTTACGATTCTAACATTACCAAACCTTATACTTCTCAGTCTTTCAACACTGCTTTCACTAATTTTGGTGTTAATTTAAAATTATTGTTCCAATAAACATGCTTCTTTTAGCACTATAAAATTGGTGTGTATCATATAAGCTTAATGCTTTTAGGGTGATAAAAGAAGTATTAAAATGTATTGAATGCTTTAAAAGATTTTAATCGGTATAAGTAAAATCGCGTACTTTAAAATTACATTGTTGTTTTTTTACAAGCATAAAAAAGCCTGTTCGTAAATTATTGCGAACAGGCTTTTTGAAGGCTGAACAAATTATTTCACATCCCTTATAACTTTAGCTGCTGTGGCTCTTCCAGGCAAATAAACCTGGAAACCAAAGTTTAAACTAACGTTGTTGGCATAAGGGCTGCTGCCAAAACCAACAATGCCATTGTACTTAAGCAAAGTTTCCAAACCAATACTTGGCGTAATAAAATAAGCAAAACCAGGGCCAACGCCAAAACCTAAACCATTGGTTGAACCACCTGTCGCTGAGTAATTTTGACCTTCAATACCAATATTTGCTTCACCAAAAAAGCGGCCATGTCTTACAATTTCTGTTCCGGCACCGCTGTAAATCCGTCCTAATGCACCAATCCCGTAGGTAATGTTAGAACCATTTCCTTTCAGCGTTGCAATTCCAAAGGTTCCGTATGCACCCAATGCAACATTATCTTGGATAAACCATGCTGCTTTTGGGGTAATGGTACAGTAAAACTAGTTGGCTTGCTTAAGCCTAATTGCAGGTTTGCCAAATCGCTGCCGATTAAAACATTACCTTTTTGAATCTGTGCTTTTACAGAAAAAACCAATCCAATTAGTGTTAATGCCGTTAATGTAATCTTTTTCATAGTAGTAAATTTTTATTATTAACAATACGTTAAACAACTGTTCAGAAATTTAAAAGTTTTAGTTTTTGTGTAATTGATGACACTATACTAGCTTTTTTACAAATATTACTAAGGGTTTCAAAAGGTTAAACCAGGCTAAAAAGTTGATTTTCAAAATTTAAGGTCATGTTAGGCCGATACTGTTTTTATGCCCATAAAAACAGTATCCATTATTTCCTCCAAAAATTATTCATTTTTAAAACGTTAACTGTTCATTTTCTAACCGTGTTTTTATTTATTTTTGGGAAAAAAACAAGAACATGAATTTTCCTTCCGGGTTAAAATATACCAAAGATCATGAGTGGGTTAAGGTAGAGGGCGATACAGCTACCATCGGCGTTACGGATTTTGCACAGCATGAATTGGGCGACATTGTTTATATAGACATCAATACTGTAGGCGAGCGGGTGTCTAAAGAAGCCATATTTGGTACGGTAGAAGCAGTAAAAACAGTTTCTGACTTGTTCATGCCGGTTAGCGGAGAAGTTTTGGAAATGAACACCTTGCTGGATACCAAACCGGAACTAGTTAATTCTGATCCTTTTGGCGAAGGCTGGATGGTCAAAATTAACATTACAGATGCTAAAGAACTAGACGGGCTTTTATCTGTGGAAGATTATAAAGCTTTGGTGGGGGCCTGATGCAAAAACTGTTAAAAAACCAAAGCCTGACTTTATTATGGGCTTTGTTTATTTTATTCATCTGCTCGGTTTCTCTGGGTAAAGCAGGAGAATCGCCCATGTTTTTTAAAGGGTTTGACAAGCTTACCCATACAGGTTTGTTTTTTGTGCTGACTGTGCTTACTTTTTATGGGCTGATCCGTAAACAAGGACATATCAGGTTCACAGCTTCTATTTTGGCAATTATACTTGTAATCATGTTTTTGTTTGGGGGAGCAATAGAAATTTTACAATGGAAAGTATTTACCTACCGCAGTGCAGAATGGAATGACCTTTTTTGCGATGTTTTAGGTTCATCAATGGGGATATTCAGCGTTTTAGTTACTACACATGCCATACAATCTCAAAATAAATAACCGTTTTATGATAGCTGCTTTTGTAGCTTCGATCATGCTTTCCTCATGCGGCCTGTTCCAAAAGAAATGCAACTGCCCGCATTTCAGGTATAATTCTTACCAGCAGAAATAATTTCTAAGCAACTGTTTTTATTCCTGGCCTTTATTTTTATACCGGTAAAAGAAGCATGCTTCTTTTACCGGTATAAAATCATTAAATGTTATTTGGATTTAATTTAAATAAGGTTTAGCTTTACCGAATAATTTGTATTCATGCGACTTTCACAACTGGAAATAGGCAAAAAAGGTATCATTAAAGAATTCACAGACCTTGAAATGTCTGTCAAGCTGATGGAAATGGGCTGCTTGCCGGGCGAGGAAATCAGCATTCAACGCATTGCCCCGTTGGGAGACCCTATCGCCATTAACGTTTCCGGTTACCAGTTGAGTCTGCGCAAACGAGAAGCATTTACTATTATATTACAATAATTTGCGTTGAGGGCTGATTTAAAAGTTGCTTTAGTAGGAAACCCCAACACCGGTAAATCAACACTTTTTAATGTGCTGACCGGTATGAACCAAAAAGTTGGTAACTTTCCTGGTGTTACCGTTGATAAAAAAACCGGTTTTTGCAGTTTGGGTGATGGCCGCCGCGTCGAAATCATTGACCTTCCCGGCACATACAGCCTGTATCCAAAAAGTAAAGACGAATCCATTGTTTTTTCTGTCCTGGCTGACCGTTCCGATATCCATCATCCCGATTTGGTTGTTGTGATCCTGGACGCATCCAATTTAAAACGTAACCTCTTACTTTATACTCAGGTTGCAGATTTAAAAGTTCCGGTCATTGTGGCTTTAAATATGATGGATATGGCCAACAAAGCCAGTACTGAAATCAACATAAACTTACTTTCAAAAAAATTAGGCGTTCCGGTTGTACCCATTTCTGCACGAAAAGCCGAAGGGATTAGTGCCTTAAAAGAAGCAATCGGTTTTGCCAATGCTTTTGCTTTGCAGGAAGATACGATAGATGTAGCACAGCTTGCCCCGGGTTTGATCAGCAGTATCCGTGAGGAAATCCAGGTCGATAATAATTATTTTGCCTTGCAGTTGGCACATCAGCACGAACACCTTCAGTTTCTAACATCAAAGCAAAGCGACAGGATTGAAACGCTGGAGGAAGAACACGCTTTTCACTCACAAAAATCCCAGGCCACAGAAACCATTGCGCGTTATAATTTTATCAACGATATTTTGTTCGATACAGTTACCCGAAAAGATCATTTTGCCGAGGAAGAAAGCTATAGCAACAAAATTGATAAGGTACTTACCCACAAAATTTTTGGGTTTGTTATTTTCTTCGCTATCCTGATGTTTATTTTCCAGGCGATATTCTCCTGGTCGGCTTACCCGATGATGCTGATTGAAAATTTGTTTACCTGGCTGACTTCAACCCTTCACCAAATCCTTCCGGCCGGGCCGCTCACCAGTTTGCTGCTGGATGGTGTAATTGCCGGGCTAAGCGGCGTACTGGTCTTTATCCCGCAAATTGCCATTTTATTTGCTTTTATTTCGATCTTGGAAGATACGGGTTATATGTCGCGCGTTACGTTTATGATGGACCGGATCATGCGTAAAGTAGGTTTGAACGGAAAATCTGTTGTTCCGCTGATTGGTGGTTTTGCCTGCGCCGTACCTTCAATCATGAGTACACGCACCATCGAAAACTGGAAAGACCGCATGATCACCATCATGGTTACGCCCTTGATTACCTGTTCTGCACGTTTGCCGGTTTATACTTTGCTCATTTCATTGGTTGTTCCTAACCGCAATATCTGGTGGCTGTTTAACTTGCAAGGTTTAGCCATGATGGCGATGTATTTGTTTAGCGTTGTTTCTGCAGTTATTGTGGCTTGGGTTTTTAAATTGATTTTAAAAAGCCGGGAACGTGGTTATTTTATCATGGAACTGCCCGTTTACCGGATGCCACGCTGGAAAAACATTGGGCTGACGATGTACGAAAGATCAAAAACTTTCGTGGTTCAGGCCGGAAAAGTCATCATCGCTGTTTCCATTATTTTGTGGGTAATGGCTTCTTACGGGCCGGGGAAACGAATGGAGCAGATTGATCAAAAGTATGGCAATGCTTCTTTTACGGCACAAAAATCAGCAAATGAATTAGCACGGTTGAAAGCAACCGACAAACTCGAAAATTCTTATGCCGGTATTTTAGGCCATGCTATTGAACCGGCCATTCGTCCGCTGGGTTTCGATTGGAAGATTGGTATTGCTTTGATTACTTCTGTTGCCGCGCGGGAAGTCTTTGTAGGCACGATGGCCACGATTTACAGTGTGGATGGCAATGCCGATAAATTAGATTCGGTGCTGGATAAAATGAAACATGCTAAAAATCCGGAAACAGGTTTACCGGTTTTTACTTTCGCTGTCGCCATGTCGCTGATGATGTTTTATGCTTTTGCCATGCAGTGCGCCAGTACCGTTGCTGTTGTGTACCGCGAAACCAAAGAATGGAAATGGCCCGTTATCCAGTTTGCTTACATGACGGTGCTGGCCTACGCGGCCAGTTTTATCACTTTCCATTTATTAAAATAATTCACGATTTTACGGCGTGGACAAAACCGAGATTTTAAAAACATATTTACCCGAAGCAGCCGCTCCTATAATTGCCAAATGGATTGATTACTTTCAGTGTGAGTTTAAAGTTTCCCGCAACCGCGGAACTAAATTTGGCGATTACCGTTCGCCCTTTGGTGGAAAAGGACATCGGATTTCTGTTAATTTTGATCTCAACACCTATGCTTTTCTGGTGACTACGGTACACGAATTTGCGCATTTATATACCTGGAACCAGCATCGGCATAAAGCAAAACCACATGGCGCAGAATGGAAAACCAACTTCAAAAGAATGATGAAGCCGTTTTTTGAGCTGGAGATTTTTCCTGCTGATATTAAAGTGGCCATCGGTAAATATTTAGATAATCCGGCTGCTTCCAGTTGTTCCGACCTTACGTTGTTTCGTGCACTAAAAAATTATGATGTAAAAAAAGCATCGGTAGTTCATGTAGAAAAAATTCCGGTAAACGGTTTGTTTAAATGGAAAGACGGACGGATTTTCCGCAGGGAAGAACGCTTGCGGAAACGATACCGCTGTGTAGAAGTTAGTACGGATAAAGTTTACTTATTTAATCCGGTTGCAGAAGTCGAGTTGGTAGATGCACTACTCAATGACTGATCTTTACATATCCAACATACTCAAATCAAACTTCGGCGGAATTATATATCGCAATTGCACCAAACCGCTGGAATAGGATTGATGGTTGATCAGCATCAAATCAACTTTATCTTTTACATTTTGAAACAACAGTTTTCCGCCTCCTAAAATTAAAGGATGCATAGAAATCAAAAATTCGTCTACAAGGTTTTCTGCCATAAAAGAAGCAAGTAAATCCGCTCCGCCAAACAACCAAATATTTTTGCCTCCCTGCTCTCTGAAATCTTTTACAAATGAAACAAAATTAACGCTCCGAATCACCTTAACCCCAAAATGTTCCTCCTGCAAAAGTGTATCAGAAAACACATAAATGGTGTGGTCCTCAAAAAAACCTAAACCAACCTGGGCAATCAGTTCGTAACTTTTTCTGCCCATAAACAAAGTATCCGTATCTTCCGAAAACTCAGTCAAACCATAATCCTGATCGTTCAGGCACCAGTCGATTTCACCTTCCGGCCCTTCAATATACCCATCCAAACTGGTGGCAATGTTCAGCGTAATTTTTCGCATTTAAGTTTCTGATTTTTTTTATGTTGATAGCTCGTTGTTCATGGATCATAGCTATAAACAATGAGCTATCAACTATTCTACTCTTTATTTTTTTCCTGCCATTGCTGGCTGAAAGATTTCGGTGCTACTTCCGGCATCTCTCTAAAATGTCCCCAAGTGTTTTTAAAGAAAAATTTTAGGAAAGAACTCTTACTCTTTCCGCCAAAGTAATCGGTTAATCCCCTGCTCAAAATCCCTTTTTTCCACAAAGCCCAGCCCCAACGTTCTTTTACCGGATTTAGGTTTTGTTTAACTGAATCGCGCCGGTTCAGCAGTAATAATTTATGCAGTTCTATTTTCACCGGGCAAACTTCTGAGCATTTGCCGCACAAGCTCGAAGCATAACTTAAATGTTTAAAATCTTCCATACCTTGCATGTGCGGCGTGATGATGGAACCGATTGGGCCACTGTAAGTGGTTTCGTAAGTATGGCCGCCGATATTTTTATAAACCGGACAAGCATTTAAGCAAGCACCACAGCGGATGCAATATAAAGCTTGCCGCTGGTCTTTTTGTGCCAATAAATTGGTGCGGCCATTATCCAGCAAAATCACATACATTTCTTCAGGCCCGTCGGTTTCGTTTGTTTTCCGCGGGCCACTCAGTATCGAATTATAAACCGTTAGATTTTGTCCGGTTCCATGGGTAGAAAGCAAAGGCCAGAACAAATCGAGGTCAGCAATGGAAGGGATCATCTTTTCAATCCCAACAATGGCAATATGGATTTTTGGAAAAGTAGTGCATAACCGTGCATTGCCTTCATTTTCGGTAATGGCAATGCTGCCAGAATCCGCAATTAAAAAGTTTGCGCCGGTGATGCCAACATCAGCATGAACATATTTTGTACGAAGCAGTTCACGTGCCTTCATGGTCAACTGTTCCGGCGTAGCATCGATTGGCGTACCAAAGTGTTCGTTAAAAAGCCTGGCAATATCTTCTTTAGATAAATGCATGGCCGGCGTAACAATGTGATACGGTTTCTGGCCAAGCAATTGTACAATGTATTCACCCAAATCTGTTTCTAAACTTTCAATATGGTTTTGGGTGAGGAATTCATTTAAGTGAATTTCTTCCGTCACCATGGATTTGGATTTCACTACTGTTTTTGCACCTGCTTTTTGGATGATGTTCAGGATTTCTTTGTTCGCTTCTTCTGCATCATTTGCCCAAATTACTTTTCCGCCGCGGCGTTGAAAATTGGCTTCAAACTCAGGCAAAAGCTTGTCTAAGTTTTCCATCACTTTCCATTTGATCACGTGCGCTTTGCGTTTTGAATTTTCCAGGTTGGCCAAACGGGTAATTCCGCGGGCTACCGCAGCATCATATTTACCAATGTTATAGTTGATAATGCCGCGGTGTTTTAAATCAAAAGCTTTAATTTCAGCATTGGCAATAAAATCTTCGGCAGTTTTGGTCATACTTTAAAATTTATGATTTAGCACTATATTGAATTATAGGTTACTACTTTTTTTTCCTTAAAAAAAATATAAGTTTGACTGAAATAGCTAAAAATGACAACAAACATTGTAGCTATAATTTTCGATGGTGTAGGATATATTCCTAAATGTTCTACGAATATTTTAAGTAAAACATAATTCAAAAAAATACAAATAATATTGACAGTTATGAATCTCGCTAATTGTCTTTTTCTGGTTAAACCAGATTGTTGGAAAACAATATAACGGTTTAAGTAAAAACCGGTAGTAAATGAAATACTAAAGGCAAGTATTAACGATGCTACGTGAGGACTCATGGTAATTTGGCCGATATGAAAATCATGTTTTTTAAAAATAAAATTGTAGCTTATCGTAAAAAGGCAAATATCAAGTGCTGTATTAGAACCACCACAAACTGCATATTTAAACGTTTGTAAGGGAATTATTCTTCTAAATGGTTTGTAAAATAAATTAATAATATTGATAATATATCGCCGTATTAGATGATGTAAATTCTTCATGTCAAACGGAGATTTGTAGCATAATCACTTGTTGAATTTTATACCGATAAAAACAGCATTCAAACTATTAGCTTTCCGGCATATCGTTCCTAACATCTACTACCGGGCGTTTATCACGGTTAGCCAGTTCCCAACCGGTATAAAAAACCAATTGAGCCCTTTTTGCCAATGCCGTAAAGTTGATTTTGCTGACTTCATCTCCTGGTTTATGATAATCTTCGTGCACACCGTTAAAGTAAAAAATAATCGGAACACCATGTTTCGCAAAATTGTAATGATCGGAGCGATAGTAAAAGCGGTTCGCATCTTTCGGGTCATCGTATTTATAATCCAAATCCAGTTTGCTATAAGTTTGATTTGCTTTTTCGCTGATGTCGTGCAGTGTTGTGCTTAACTTGCTGGAACCGATCACATAAATATAATTTGCAGAATCCGGTTTGTTCTTGTATTCTTCCCCTACGCGGCCAATCATATCAATATTTAAATCCGTAATCGTTTTTTCCAGCGGGAAAACCGGGTGGTCGGTGTAATATTCTGATCCAAGCAAACCTTTTTCTTCGCCCACATTCCCCAAAAATAAAATACTTCTGCGCGGGCCGTGTCTTGCTTTTTTGGCTTCGGTAAAAGCCCGGGCAATTTCCAGGATTCCGGTTGTGCCCGAACCGTCATCGTCGGCACCGTTATTTACTTTATCTGTTCCGCTGGTGGTTAATCCGATGTGGTCGTAATGTGCAGAAAAAACCAACACTTCATCTTTTAAGTCCGTTCCGGGAAGATAACCCAAAACATCTACTGCTTTTACGTCAGTACGTTTATTAGCAAAACTGGCTAAAAAATCAACTTTTACAATCACCACTGGTGTTCTGTTCACACCTGCTTTTAAAGCAACATAATCTTTTCCTGTTGATTTTAACAGTTCATCGGCAATAGCTGTGCTTACGTGAAAAACAGGAACACTCGCTACTGCAGTTCTATTTTCTTCTTTAATGTTTAAACGCGGACTGGCAATACTTCTGCCAAAACGCTTAAGCAAAGCTGTAAGGTCACCATTGACTGCCAGTATAATTGCTGGGTTTTTACTTTGAAGGTTCCTGAAAACTTTTAAACGTGCCGTTGTCATATGGACTTCTGTGTTTGGCGTTTTACCATCTTCTGGTTTGTCTTCATTTATCCATAACACAACTTTGTTTGTAAGATCGGTAGTGCCCAACTCGACTTCTGTACCAAAACCTACAAATACTACCTCTTTGGCAGTTACGTTTTTATCAGGAACGGTCCCATTAGGGATAAAATCCTGCCCTAAGGTAAATTCTTTTCCGTTTACTGTAAATGCTGATACCATCAAACTGCTTTCTTCCAAAGGAATATTTAAGAAATAAGAACCTTTAACCGGAGCTTGCAAACCCAGGTTTTTGAATTCGCCTGCAATATAATTGGCTGCTTTTTCTGCACCGGGCTTTCCGGTTTCACGTCCTTCAAAAGCATCGGAAGCTAAAATACTTAAATGCTTTTTGGCATCGGCAGCAGTTATAAAAGCCGCAAACTTTTGCTGTACCGGATCAACCTTTTGTGCTTTTGCACAACTGATCAAAGCAGCAGGCATCAAAACGCACAATAGTTTTTTCATAGTTAGAGCCTGTTTAAATTTTGTCCGATTTATTTTGTATGCTTCTTTTACCACCTAAAAAAACATAAAATTCTATGCTTTTTGTATCAATACAGGATACGTTCACAAACTTTATATGCCTAAAAGAAGCACTGTGTTTTTTTCGATATAAATTTAAACAGGCTCTTGGTTTCTTTGGTTTCAACATGAAATTTTGTTCACACGGTTTGCATGTCGGCCGCCTTCGAATTCAGTCTCTAAAAAAGTTTGTGTAATTTCCAATGCTTCTTTTATCGATATAAATCTTGCAGGCAAGCAAAGTATGTTGGCATTGTTATGTTTTCGTGCCAGTTTGGCCAGTTCTATGTTCCAGCAAATAGCAGCACGAATGCCCTGATGTTTGTTTGCGGTGATGGCAATACCGTTCCCGCTTCCGCAGATTAAAATCCCTAAACCAAATTCATCGCTTTCTACAGCAGAAGCAACCGGATGGGCAAAATCAGGATAATCTACAGAATCGGGGGAATAGGTTCCGAAATCTTTAATTTCATGGTTCTTCAAAAAAGCGGTTAAGGCTTCCTTATATTCAAATCCTGCGTGGTCTGCACCGATAGCTATTTTCATTGTGATGATTTTTATAAGATAAAAATAGTATCCCTTCTCCGCCCAAATTTATGAGGACATCAATTCATCGCGCTTAAGTTGGCGGCGTTTATCAACCGCTGCTGCCACAAAAATACTGGCTTCAAACAGTAAAAATAACGGGATACTTACCACCGTCATAGTCAGCATATCCGGCGTTGGCGTTACCA
>JAABUS010003857.1_pt1 | contig 23050 bp, 16 predicted proteins | sample 5560161 | NCBI WGS metagenome assembly JAABUS01 (sample SAMN10711885, study PRJNA513376) | rock metagenome | isolation source: Antarctica rocks | place: Antarctica: Victoria Land, Trio Nunatak nord | collected 2016-01-04
AAAAATCAGTTAGGTTTTTTGTACTTGTTTTAATTGGATGCATTTTCCACTATTCGCTTCTTGTATTTTTACCATTTTATTTTGTTAATGTCAATGTAATTAACAAAAAAGCTTATATAACGGCAATTGTAGGTGTATGCATTGCCACATTTGCAGGATTAAATTTTATAACAATTATCCAATACATAAGACTCGGGTTTCTTTCGGATAAGATAACAGCTTACCAATTAATGCTTGAAAAAGGCATGTTTGGAGATATAAGCTTGATTAACCCATTGCTATTTTTAAGAATTGTTATACTTGTTTTTTTTATAGTTTATTCAAAAGAAATGGTTGTAAAGAATAAATATTCTATTATAATCACCAAAGTTTATGCTTTTTCAATTATAGCTTTTATAGGATTAAGTCCGTTGCCCGCTATTGCAGGCCGGATAAACCAATTGCTTGGGGTTGTTGAAATAGTATTAGTACCTTATGGCATTTATTTATTAAGGCCTAAGTATTTAGCAGTAGTGCTATTTGTTATTTTTGCACTAATGATTATGTACAAACAATTATATTATAGTGATCTAATGAATGGATACTTTAATTAATATCAGAAATAGTGGATAAAAGGCAACATAAATCGGGAGTTATTGAATACTAAATTGATAAACAATGTAAATGTTATTTATCGGAAATTCCCACAGTCAACATTTACCAACAACTTGTTTAATTGATAAGTAAGTTAAAAGAAAATTAACATGGTATCAGTTTGTATTGCAACTTATAATGGAGAAAAATTTATTAAGAAACAAATTGAATCAATTTTAATTCAACTTGAAGCTGATGATGAAGTAATTATTTCAGATGATAAATCTACAGATAACACTATTCAAATTATAAATTCTATAAATGATGATAGGCTTAAGCTATATGTAAATAGAAATTCATCCGGTAGACCAACAGAAAATTTTCAAAATGCTTTAGAAAAAGCAAATGGTGAATATATTTTTTTGGCAGATCAGGATGATATATGGTTGGAAAATAAATATCATAAATTAAAGAATTTGTTAAGTATTTATGATCTGGTAACTAGTGATTCTATAGTAGTGGATGAAGATCTTAATGAAATAATACCATCTTTTTTTGCTAATCATGGATCCAGAAAAGGGATTTTAAGAAATGCTATTAAGAATTCGTACTTTGGTTCTTGTATGGCTTTCAGAAGTCGGATATTAGATTATGCGTTACCGTTTCCTAAATCAAAAGAAATTGGCCATGATGTATGGATAGGGTTGATTGCTGAAATGACTGGTAAGGTTTTTTTCTACAAGGAGCCATTAATTTTATACAGGAGACACTCTGCAGCTGTAACTTCTCATGGAATTAGTAGAAGTAAACGAAGTATTATCGCTAAATTATTTGGAAGAGTAATTATGATGCAGCATGTTTTTAATTTTTATATTAAACATAAATGGAAAAAGGCTTAGTTTCTATTATAACGCCAATGTATAACGGCGAACGCTTCGTTAAACAAACAATCAATTCTGTTTTAAATCAGACTTATCCAAGTTGGGAAATCATCGTTGTTGATGATGGGTCTAAAGATATAGGGCCTGAAATTGTGAATGAATATGTTATTAAAGATTCGAGAGTAAAACTCGTTAGTCAAAAAAATGGAGGTTCAGCATCTGCAAGAAATAATGGGATCAGGCGTGCTAAAGGCCAATATATTGCACTGTTAGATGCCGATGACACCTGGAACCCAGATTTTTTGGAAAAACAACTTAAATTGATGAAGGATAAAAGTGCGTTATTGGTTTACTCATCTCATACCCGGATAAATGAAAATTCACAAGAAATTTTAAAACCTTTTATTGTACCTGAAAAGCTAACTTATACAGATTTATTAAAAAGTTGTTCAATATCATGTTTAACCGGATTATACGACACCGAAAAGTTTGGTAAGGTGTATTTACGGGAAGATATGAAAAGCCTCCGGGATGATTACGTTTACTGGCTTGAAATAATTAAGAAAGTAAAAGTAGCTTATGGCAACAAAGAAGTATTGGCCAATTATCGGATATTAGGATCATCAGCAAGTAGAAAAAAGAAAAAAGTTATCCTGCCGCATTTTAAAGTTTTCTATAACATTGAGAAATTAGGGCTGATTCGAAGTTTATATTACTTGGGAAATTGGGCTGTAATTAGTTATTTTAAATATAGAAAATAAGAGCTTCACAATCAACATGAGTATTTTAATAACTGGTTCGTCAGGCTTCGTTGGCCAAAATCTATTAGATTATCTTAAAAAAGATTACGAATGCAATTCCTTTAATAGAGAGCGCTTGAATACAGTTTCTCAAAACTCAATTGATCAAAATGAAACCGTCATTCACCTTGCTGGCAAAGCCCACGACCTTAAAAAAGCTTCCAACCCCGAAGAATATTATCAAATCAATTTAGAACTAACTAAAAAGCTTTATGATGCCTTTTTAAATTCCAACGTAAAAAAGTTTATTTTTGTAAGTTCTGTAAAAGCTGCTGCTGATAGTGTAGATCATATACTTACAGAAGAGTATGATCCCAATCCGCAAACCCATTACGGGAAATCCAAGTTAATGGCAGAGCAGTACATTCAAAGCCAGCCGTTGCCGGAAGGGAAATCTTATTACATCCTTAGGCCTTGCATGATCCATGGGCCGGGGAATAAAGGAAACCTAAATTTATTGTATCAAGTTGTAAGAAAGGGAATCCCTTATCCATTGGCAGGGTTTCAAAATAAGCGGTCTTTTTTAAGTGTAGAAAATCTATGCTTTATCATAAAAGAACTTATCATCAGGGATGATATCGCAAGTGGTATTTACCAGATTGCAGATGATGAAGCACTATCTACCAATGAAGTGGTTTCTATATTAGCTGCATCCTTAACTAAAAAATCACGTTTGTGGAATATCTCCCCACGGTTAATCACTTTTTTTGCAAAAGTTGGTGATACCCTGCACCTTCCTTTAACTACTGAGCGATTAAGTAAACTAACAGAAAATTATGTAGTCAGCAATGCAAAAATAAAAGCTGCGATAAACAAAGAACTTCCTTTGACTGCAAAAAAAGGTTTACAAACAACCGCTGCTTCTTTTAGTAAAATATAATTTATGAGCTTATTTACAATTATCAGTAGCTTATCAATTTTGTTTGTATCAGAGCTTCTCTATTTTAAAATTGCAGATCGTTATAACATCATTGATAAACCCAATCATCGAAGTTCGCACACTAAAATAACGATACGAGGCGGAGGAATTATATTTCCATTTGCACTTCTTACATACTCGTTGTACGGCAAAATAAATTATCCATATTTTCTGCTTGGACTCTTACTAATCAGCTTAATCAGCTTTATAGATGATACCAAGGAACTAAGCAGTAAAGTGCGTATCCTGTTTCACTTGATAGCTGTTGCGTTAATGTTTTACCAGGTTAACATGTTCATGCTTCCTGCCTACTGGGTTTTATTAGCTTTGATATTTGTAATTGGTACCATTAATGCCATCAATTTTATGGATGGTATTAATGGCATTACAGGCGCGTATGGATTAGTGGCTTTAGCTACGTTATACTATATCAATTTTTTTACAATCCAATTTACTTCTGCTGATTTATTGCTTATTGCCATATTAGCGGTACTTGTATTTAACTTTTTTAATTTTAGAACAAAAGCTAAATGTTTTGCCGGCGATGTAGGCAGTGTAAGTGTGGCCTTTATTATCATTTTCTTTATATTACAGCTAATTATCAAAACCGGAAATCCAAGCTATTTTGTCCTGCTACTACTTTATGGATTAGATGCTGTTACAACTATTTTATTTAGATTGATCAGGAAGGAAAATATATTTAAAGCACACAGAAGTCATCTTTATCAGCATTTGGCAAACGAAAGGAAAATTCCTCATTTGCTGGTTGCTTCCCTTTATGCAATTATTCAGGTTATTATAAATTTTATATTGATAGCGTTTATATCCGGTTCTGTATTTCATTTAGCTTTATCTGTGGCTATAACAACGATGGTTTTTATTGCAGTTCGTTTCTTTTTAGAAGGACCGGACAAATTAACAAGGCTTGTTTAAATTATTTAATAAAAAATCAAATACTGTTTTTATCTGCAAAAATCCTTGTAGACTGTTTGAATTGTATGCAACTACTTTTCTATGCTTCTTTTACCACCTAAAAATCACTATAAACCCTTTTACTTCTTGTATCTGTTTAATAAAGAATCTATAGGCATAAAAGAAGTAGTATAATTTTTTTGATAGAAATTTAAAACACACTCTTATTAATAATGGTATTTAGTATAAAAAATAGCAGATATAAATTTGTATAGTAAAAGAAGCAATAACTAAGCTGGACTTTAGCCATTTTCGTTGTAATTAAATGATTATCAGTTTTTTATTAAAAAACCATGATTATCTTAAAATATTGATTATCAATGAATTATTATAAAAATGGCTAAAGTCCAGCTAAGAAGCAGTTTAAAATTTGCTTAATTAGGTTTCCGTGCTTCTTTTATCACCTGAAAAATGGCAAGCATTTGGTTTCTGTGATTGCAGCCGGCACCAGTTTTTATAGGGTAAAAGAAGCATTCGCATTTTTTGTATCAGTTTAAACAGGCTTTAAGCTTGATAAATTTTTAGTGTACCCTAAATGTAACAGTAGGTTATGGTATTAACGTATAGCTAATATTAAGAAGATGGAAAATAAAGTTTTTAAATTATATTTAATTTACATACTGTTTGTTTGTATAACTTCGTATTGTATTTAAAATTTCTTCATGTCTCGTGCTATTTAAAAATAACTTTGTTTAGTATAAATCTTAAGCTACGTTTTGTTGAAGTATAATAATTTCTACCCATGACTACAACTGCCTTATTCAATCAATTAAATATTGTACCACGTTGGATTATCTTTACCCTTGATTTATTAATTGGCTGGCTGTCTTTGACAGTTGCTTACATAATCAAATATAATTTTGATTTTTCACAATTGAATTATGTACAGTTTAGTCGAAATATTTTAATCTTAACTGTAATAAATGCAATAGTTTTTTTTATAGTAAAAACTTATTCAGGTATCATCAGATATACGGGCGTGCAAGATTCTTCCAGGATTTTACTGGCAGTGCTTATTAGCAACAGTGCTTTTTTTTTATTAGATATAATTTTAGTTGCATTTGCTAAACCTCCACTCATTTCCGGGAAAGCATTAGTTATTAATAGCATAATTTGTTTTATACTAATGGTAACATATCGATTTCTGGTAAAATACTTTTTTCATTATGTAAAAAACTTAAAATTAGATAAGAGAAGGGTGATAATTTATGGTGCAGGCCAGGCAGGTGTAGCTGCTAAAAGAACTTTTGACCATGATTATAAAGTCAATAAAAACATTATAGCATTTGTTGACGATGACCAAAGAAAGGTAGGAAAGATGATTGACGGAATCAAGATTTTAGACGCTAAAAGTTTATCTTCCTTGATAGAAGGGCATGAATTGGATGAAATAATTTTTGCCTCTTATGCCATACCTATTGATCAAAAAAATAAGCTGGTAGATATATGTCTGGTGAACAATATCAAAGTACTCAACATTCCCCCTCATGATGTATGGCCAAGCGGAAAATTGCAACCTACACAAATCCAGAATATCAACATTGAAGATCTTTTAAACAGGAAATCTATTCAAATTGATATATCAGGTATTCAAAACCAATTGAAAGGAAAAAGAATATTGATAACTGGTGCTGCCGGTTCAATTGGCAGTGAAATAGTAAGGCAGTTATTAAAGTTTAATACCGGTTTAATCATCATGTGTGATCAATCAGAATCAGCCCTGCATCACATGTATTTGGAAATTGAAGATACTCGTACGGAGTCTAGTTTTCATGCTTTTGTTGGCGATGTAAAGGATGAAAATAGGATGAACCATCTGTTTGAAACGTATAAGCCGCATTATGTTTATCATGCTGCTGCTTATAAGCATGTCCCTTTAATGGAAGATAATGCTTCAGAAGCTATAAAGACAAACGTATTGGGCACTAAAACCATAGCTGATTTGTCTTTAAAACACGGCGTACAAAAATTTGTAATGATTTCTACAGATAAAGCCGTTAACCCGACAAATGTTATGGGTGCTTCAAAAAGAATAGCAGAAATTTATGTACAATCATTAAACAAATCGATTGACAGTAATAATTTTTGGTTTAAAAATGGTTTAAGTCAGTTAAACAATACTAAGCCAATTACGAGATATATTACTACCCGTTTTGGTAATGTATTAGGTTCCAATGGTTCTGTTATTCCGCGATTCAAGGAACAGATAGAAAAAGGTGGCCCGGTTACAGTAACACATCCGGAAATAACCCGATATTTTATGACCATACCTGAAGCTTGCCGTTTGGTTTTAGAAGCGGGCTGTATGGGCAATGGCGGTGAGATTTACATTTTTGATATGGGTAAATCTGTAAAAATTATTGATTTAGCCAAACGAATGATCCGGCTGGCCGGACTGATTCCTAATCAGGATATAAAAATTGAATATAGCGGGTTAAGGCCGGGCGAGAAACTGTTTGAAGAATTATTGAATGATAACGAAAACACGATGCCTACCCATCATGAAAAAATCATGATCGGAAAAGTCAGGGAGTATTTAATTGATGAGGTTGAAAGCCAAATTTACGACTTGATAAATCATGCCAAAAATAATGATGATTTACAGGTTGTAAAAATCATGAAACAGATTGTACTGGAATTTAAAAGTAAGAATTCTATTTTTGAAGAATTAGACCTGATAACAAAGAGTAAATAAATGATTAAAAACTTACTTTTCTTTATATCCATAATTCTGATAACTTCCTGCAAAAAAAATGTCAGCAGTGAAGTAGAAGTTTACAACAATAACTTTGAAAGCAGCAATTTGTCCAATATCCAAAACGGGCAGATCAGCCAGTTTAATGGGTCTGCCGTACTTGGACAATACAACAACGGTAATTTCATTTTAACAGTTAGTAACCTGCCCAAGCATGATCTGGTTACCATATCTTTTGATTTGTATATCCATGATAGTTGGAATGGCAACAAGCTTGCACCAGACGGCCCGGATATTTGGGAAATGCTGGTTGATGGAAATCCATATATCAATACTACATTTTCGAACGAGCAATGTGGCGTAGGCGGGTTTTGTCCCCCTCAGGCTTATCCTTTCGATTATCCTAACAATTACCATAATCCTAAAACTGGTGCTTATCGGACTGATTTGCCAGGTGCATGCAGCATGAAAACCAATCCCAACGGAACAACACAGTATAAAATCGAAAAAACTTTTACACATTCAAACAACAGTTTATCATTGCAGTGTTTAGATAAATTGGTTCAAACCAACACACTTGACCCAAAATGTGATGAAAGTTGGTCTGTAGATAATATCACCATAAAAGCAATCACCTTGTGAGAATTATAAAGCTAACAGCAATTGTTGTATTGATCATATTTGCACAGTTAACCGTTCATGCGCAATCACTGCCTGTTGGTACTGCTGCTTTAGAAGATTATTACAGAAGGGCACAGTTGTTGGGCAGCGCAGATTCCGGTGTTTCTTTTACGGTCCGTCCGCTTTTTCCAAAAGAACCCCAAAAAAAGGCAGATGTTTTTTATCCTGATAGTACCGAGCAACGCTATAATATGTTCAATGCCAACAGCTCCTGGCATAGTAAAAATAAAAGTTTAAGCGTACTTCTTTTACCCCTATCTTTTCAGACCCAATTTAATTCCGATCATCCTTATGGATGGAACGATGGTGCGATGATTCCTGCTAAAGGTTTGCAAACCGTATTAAGTGCAGGTGTTTTTGCTAAATATGGCCTTTTAACAATTCAGTTCAGGCCTGAAATTGTTGTAGCTGAAAATGCTGATTTTGATACATTTAATAAAAATCATTATGATGTGATTTTTGCCAGGTATTATGATATTTATAACAATATAGATTTGCCTGTACGGTTTGGCACAAGTAGCTATGCCATGGCTTATTGGGGCCAAAGCAGCATCAGGCTGAACTATAAATCTTTATCTTTTGGTTTATCTACCGAAAACCTGTGGTGGGGTCCGGGCATCAGAAATTCTTTGCTGATGAGTAATACCGCTCCCGGGTTTAAACATTTGACCTTAAATACATTAAGGCCAATAAAAACAGCGATCGGATCTTTTGAAGGACAACTGATTGCCGGAAGATTAGAAAATTCCGGGTTTCCGCCTTTAGAGCCTGACCATAGTTTTTTTGGTACTGATTTGTATGTGCCTAAACCGGATAATTGGAGATATTTGGCCGGGATTATTTTAACCTGGCAGCCAAAATGGGTTCCGGGTTTGTTTTTAGGGTTTGATCAAAGTTCACAAACTTATGGAAAGGATTTAAGCGGTATTAAAGATTATTTACCTATTTTTTCTTCTATAAAAAGAGTATCCGCTCCTGATAACCCGATCAATAAACAAGATCAGCGGAGCTCAGTATTTATGCGCTGGATTTGGACGCAGGAACACGCAGAAATTTATTTTGAATTCGGCCACAATAACTATACTGGTGATTTAATGCAAGCATTATTATCGCCAGATCAATCACGGGCTTATATATGGGGACTTAGAAAACTGTTGCCTTTCAATAAATCCCGTAATGAAAATATTATGATTGGTGTGGAAGTTACGCAACTCCAGGAAAATTCAATTGATAAAATCTTACAAGGATCAGAATGGTATGTGAGTAAAAGTATAAGACAGGGTTATACTAATCATGGGGAAGTATTGGGTGCAGGAATTGGCCCCGGCGGAAATTTGCAATGCTTGGATGTAAGTTGGGTAAAAGGACTGAAGAAGCTGGGTCTGCAATTGGAGCGTTATATTCATAATGATGATTTTTATTATTATGCATATGAAGACAGTAAAGATTATACCAGACACTGGGTAGATTTAAGTATGGCCTTTAATGGTGAATGGAATTATAAAAACTTAATTTTTAATGCTAAAATTCAAGGTATTCAATCTTTGAACTATCAATGGTACCTAAAGCAAAACCAGGGAGACCCATATTTTGTAAATGGACTTAATGTATTTAATTTACAAATTCAGGCGGGTGTTACTTATCGGTTTTAATTTCATAATTTAAACTTGCTTAAATTAAATTCAGAGAAACTACAATACTTCTTTTAGTCCTGAAAAATTTGTGTTGTACCCTATTTCTATAACGAAGTGTTAAAAATTCACCATTTATTACAAGATAAAAGAAGTATCAAAATATGCTGAACAAAATTTAAACGGGTTTTTTTTAATGAGAAATATATCTTTTACACTAAGTATTATAATTGCCTTTATATGTTTGCAATTATGTCAAAAAGCAAATGCACAATCACTTCCGGTTGGCACACCTGTTCTGGATGATTATTATAGAAGAATGCAGTTATTAGGGAAAGTGGATTCAAATATCTCTTTCACCGTTCGTCCTGTTTTTCCTGGTTCCTCATCAAAAGTTAAAGATGTTTATGATCCTGATAGTACCTTAAAGAACGATCATTGGATTAAAGCTGGCTCGGTTTCTTTTGCCAATAGTTTAGGGACTTTTCAAATTTTACCTTTAAGCTGGCAGCAGCAATATAATTCTGATCATCCTTATGGTTGGAATGATGGTGCCATGATACCTGCAAAAGGTTATCAAACGATGATAAGCGGCGGTTTTTATGTAAAGTTTGGTCCACTAAGCGTGCAGTTGAGGCCAGAGTTTGTTTATGCCGTTAATTCCCAATTTAACGGATTTGCAACTGGCCATTCTGATCAGGATTTAAAAGTTTACTACAATTATTATAATCAAATAGATTGGCCGGAACGTTATGGTAATGGCTCTTATAGTAAAGCATTTTGGGGACAAAGCAGCATTAGATTAACTTTTGGCCCGGCATCAATCGGGTTGTCCAATGAAAATATTTGGTGGGGGCCTGGCATTCGTAATTCATTAATATTGAGTAACAATGCTCCTGGATTTAAGCATATTACACTTAATACCGTTCGTCCTATAAAAACCTATATCGGATATTTTGAAGCACAGGTAATAGCCGGACGCCTGGAAGATTCTGAATTTCCGCCTCTTGGAGTTACAACCTTATCAGACGGAACAAATCTACTTGCTCCAAAATCAGATGATTGGCGTTATTTTACCGGGTTCAACATCAATTATCACCCTAAATGGATTGCGGGATTAACGCTTGGTTTAACAAGAACTTTTGATTCTTATCAGAAAGATGTGAAAGGTTTTAGTGGCTATTTCCCTTTCTTTACTGCTTATTCAAAAGTAATTGCTGGTATTAATGGCGACCCATTCCCACGTGATCAATATACTTCTTTATATGCCAGATGGTTACTTACTAAAGCACAGGCAGAGGTTTACTTTGAATATGGTTTAAATGATAACTCTTATAATTTGAAAGACTTTATTGGTTCGCCTGAGCATTCAAGAGCTTATATATTTGGCTTAAGGAAGATGCTTCCTTTACAAGGTAAAAATGATCAACATATTTTATTTAGCGCAGAAATTACCCAACTTTCACAAACGCCTGATCGCTTAGTAAGAAATGCAGGTGGATGGTACACACATTATCAAGTAACAGATGGCCATACAAATCAAGGACAAATTCTTGGCGCAGGAACAGGGTCCGGTGGTAACTTGCAATCTATGGATGTAAGCTGGGTATCAGGATTGAAAAAATTAGGAATAGGATTTGAACGTCACGAACACAACATCGATTTTTACAGAACAGCTTTTCCTAACATCAACGGCAACAGCAGAAACTGGGTTGATTTTGCCTTTGCTTTAAATGGCGAATGGAATTATAAAAATCTGATATTTAATGCGAAACTTCAGGAAGTAAAATCTTTAAATTACGAATGGGTATTAAAAGATTATGTTCCGGGTCAATATTATATACCACATAACGATGTTTCTAATTTTCACGGAGAGCTTGGGGTAACTTTTAGATTTTAAGGATTTTTCCTAAATAATAGGGCATAAAAACAAAATAATATACCGGCTAATAAGATACCTGATAGTATAGCTACTGAATATTTAAGCTTGTTTTTCTTCAATGGCAGCTCTGGCTCATCCACAATTTGAACCGTTGGTGTTTCCTGGGCCAGCATAGTTTTACTTGATTCTAAGTTTTTAACTGTCTCAGAAAAAATAGTTGTTAAAACAATTTTATCACGTTCCCTAACTTCAACATTTGCATTGGCAGTTGTATAAGCCGGGTTCAGGTCTAAAAGGCTTTGGTTGGCAGCCGATGCAGCGTAAGTTTTGCGGTTCAGTATCTGCCCGATACTGTCTGCCCGGTGCTGCAAACGTTCTACATTGTTTCTCAACCTTTTGGTTTTGGTACTAATGAAAAAGTCAGTGGATTGCTTGATCATCCGGGTACAAAATAGCTGAGCCAGCTTTTCGTCTTTCATCGTGGCGTTCACTTCAAAAAAACCTAATTTTTTATCAGTCTTTGCTATCCCGAATTCCCCTGATAAAATAAGTGTGATCATTTCGTGCAACAAACTATCCTGGATCCTGGTATCGTGGATGCCATGCAAAGGAAACCGGATGATCTTTCCGTCCGTACTGTATTTCAACCACTTTTTACTAAGCTTATTTACTGCTGCGTACTTGTCTGCAAGTGTTTGCGAACTATCGTAAGCTGTTAATAAAGTTTGTTGGATAAGTTTATGGCTTTTAATCAATTCCTGCACGTTATCACCGGCCAATACACCGCTGGCACCGCCTAATCCATCCAGGTTGAAACCAAACTGGCCGGCCAAAGAAGCTAAACCGCCTGCACTTCCTCCTGATTTTGAATCATCTACCACAAACGTTAACCTTGCTGTATAAGTAGGTTCCCATAACCAGGCAGTTAACGCGCCAAGTAAAGCACCAAGGATTAAAACAATGGACAGTGTTTTTTTAAATTGAAAAACGTATTTCACATCATTAAGCCGGTCCTGGAGCAACTTTTTAAAAGAAAACTCCGGTTCGTAAGGATAAGACAGGTTTTCCTGGTCCATTGTTATTTATGTAAAATCGCAAATAAACTTACCAAAGCAGTGAGAACAGGTGCAATAATAACTGCTAAATCACCAAAACCTACTTTAAATTTACTATCAGGGGTTTTCTCCGGAACTATAATTTTACTTCCGGGTTTTACAGAAGGATAATTTCGGAAGAACAAAAACCGCCTCACAGGCTTATTCAGGCCATTTGGATATTTAATGTATGCTCCTTTTAACCGTGCATTTTCTCTGATGCCACCGGCGGCATTGGTATAATATTTAAACCTGCGATTTTCATAACTCACAAATTGCGGATTGTTGACTGCTCCGGAAACTTCTACATAAGAAATAACGCGTGGGACATAAACGCTGTCCCCGGGTAACAAAATAGTGTTTTTATGAATTTTCTGACCATTATTCGCGCCGCTAAAATCCAAGCTCAACCGTACTCCTTTTCTATAAACTTGTGCATTTTCGAGCGAGCCGTAAGGCGTAATGCCGCCCGCTCTTTTTAAGAAATCTGTTACTGTTTCATTTCTTGTTTGCACTGCATAATCACCAGGAAATAAAACTTCACCTTTAACACTGACATTGCCCAACGGACGATAGTTGACCAAACGCGGAATGTAAATATAATCCATCGGCTCCAACTCAATTTCCTGGTTTGTGCTGGATTTATTGTCCATGTCCACCACAAAAGTAGATACCAACTTATTTGCAACACTGTCGGATTCGTTTTTAATAATCCGGGATACTTCCACATGATGGTCGGCAGCTTCGTTGTCAAATCCGCCAGCCATTGCAATTACATCCGCCAAACTTATTCCTTTTCGGTAAGTAAAAACTGCCGGATTGCGTACATAACCACTGACTGTAATCTTTTGGTTTGGGGTAAACAGGCTTCGGTCTAAAATCACAACAGAATCTTCCCGCAACAAGGGAATATCATTTCTACCGTTAATAATATCATCTGGTTTAAAGGAAATCGAAGTCTTTTCCAAGTTTGGAAGTGTCCTTTTGATCAGTCCGCGTTCCATATAAGCTTCGGGTTTTAATCCTTGCGCAGTTTTTAAAAGAGAAGCTAAAGTAAAGCCAGCAGTAAGTTCGTAAATCCCTGGCCGGTAAACAGCACCTTCCAAAATAATTCTGTTGGTATAACGATTGGTAATGGCACCAATTTGAACTAAATCACCATTGTGCGGAATGAAATTTGAAAACAAATTAGCCGGTACATCTTTCACTTCGCGTTCCAATGTATTGATCTGGTCCACTTTTGCAATCCCTTTGTAGGCAATGTCGGTGTACCCACCGGCGTATCTGATCAGATCATCTAATTGCTCGTTTTCTTTCAATTCATAAATTGCCGGCCTTTTTACTTCGCCGGTTATACCAACCCGTTTTTTATAAACCGGAATCCTGATTACGTCCTGATCTTCCAGCCGGATATTTCCATCCAATAAACCCTGCTGCAAAAAAGTATAAAAATCTACTGTTCTATAAACTTTGTTGTTTCTGATCAGCTCAATACGCCTTAATGAACCATTGAAACTTGAGCCGCCGGAATTGTATAACGCATTAAATAAGGTAGATAAGGAGGAAAGCGTGTAGGAACCCGGCGTTTTCACCTCGCCAATAATCGTAATTTTAATACTTCGTGTGTTTCCTAAATTTACCGTCAGGTTTGTTTGCCCTGAATTTAATGCCGGATAAACTTTCGTCATTTTAGCTTTAATTAAAGCCGTGGCCTGCTCAATCGTAAACCCGTTTACATATACAATCCCCGCATAAGGGATTTGCAGGTTTCCCTCCGGACTGATCTTGGATCGAACGCTGCTTTCATTTAAACCAGTCAATAGCACAATTACTTCATCGCCAGGCCCTAAAACATAACCTTTTGGGGTTGCCACGCTAAAGTTTGGTTCAAATTTGATTCCGGTTTGATTGAAAAAATCTGTACCATAAATATTAAGCACAGGCAGGGCAGCAGGAGCGGGTTGTAGCTTAGTTGATCTGGGGGCAACAATGGTGTCGTTAATAGCCCTTGAAAAATCTATTTTTTGTTTTTCCGGGGAGGGGGATGCTTTGTTTACCACCTTTTTGTTCAAGCCCAACAATGTTACCCTGTTTTTTAATTCTTCTACTTCGCCGGGCGCCATTCCTTTTTGGGCCAGCACTTTGTAAGCGTCCTGCTCGGATATTCCTGAATCCTGTAATTTTTTCCAGGCCTGTGTGATTTGTTCATCGGTCAACTGACTTACTTTGATGTTTTGAATATTGCTCATAGAAATCCCCTGAGCCACAGCTTGTCTTGAAAAACCTAAAAACCAAATAAAAAATATATAGAGGACGTAATGAAGACGCATGAAAAGAAATGAGGTTAAAATTAAAACATCGCTGCAAATCTAAAATATTAAAACGGTTTGAAGCCAAAGTTGGAAACGGTTAAATTAACAGGAAATATATTTGCAAGGCAGTTTTTCTAACGGCGGCAATATTCAAATTAGTATGGAAGTTTATTTTTAACATGCTTCTTTTATCACTATAAAATATAGGTTTCTTTTTAAGAGCCTGTTTAATTTTGTCCAGTCTGTTTTTCATGCTTCTTTTATGCCATAAAACCTTTAAACGTTTTGTGCTTTTGGCTAAAGCCTGTTGTTAGTTCTCCTTTGTCCACGGCCTAAAGGCCGTGGCAATTACAGCCCAACTATAATTGCCATCCGGTTTCGTGGTAGGCATATATTGGAATTGGCAGATACAAAAAACAGTATAAAATAAGGTGCTAAAATTGCAACAAGGTGCTAAAAAATTGCCACGGCCTTCAGGCCGTGGATTGTATAAGTCCGGGTGTTGGCTTTAGCCAAAATATATAAAATAAAATTTAAACAGGCCCTAAATGATGCAATACTGATTTTTATGTGCTAAAAGAAGCATCCGGATTTTAAAGGGAAGGAATAAGCTTTTGCAAGCCAGCAAAATGCTTTTTGTTATCAATCAACTGATGAATGTGATGCTCGGCATTTTTGCCCATTTTCATAATTAATCCTTCATCGGCAAATAACAGTTGGATCGCGGCAGACAATTGTTCGGCATTGCCTGGTTCAAACAACAACCCTGTTTGATTATCGATCACCATTTCCGGGATGGCGCCGATGGCAGAACCGATGACAGGTTTCCCCAAAGCCATCGCTTCCACAACAGTAAAACCTAAAACCTCGTACCATTCGGAAGCACAAACCAAAAATGCTGCCCCGTTTATTATTTGCAGGGTTTCTGTCTTGCTTTTTTTGCCCAAAAAACTAACATTGTTGAGTTGATCGGTTTGCTTTAAATCTTTTAATACTTCTTCTTGTGTGCCGTCACCAATTATTTTAAGCGGAATGTCCGGGCAAAATTTCATCGCTTTTAATACCGTTTGTGCGCCTTTTATCTTTTCCAGCCGCCCTGCAAAAACAATGTATTTTTCACCCTCCGTTTTTTGTGTTGATTTTGCAGCCTCAATTGCTGCATAATCATAACCATGATAAAGCTGTACCAATTTATCTTGGAAGAAGTTGAAAGCTTTAAATTTTTCATACAAAAAAACGGAAGGACAGATATAACGATCAACAAAAGCATAATAATTGAGATATTGATGCACATAGTTTTCCAAGGCTGCAACGGTGCTGGCCAGATAAGATCCTTTTTTGCAAGTATGGGTGATACAATTATAAAAAGTCCCGCCAAAACATTTTTCGCAAATCTGACCATGACTGATGAAGGTACTTTCCGGGCAGATTGGTGTGTATTCGTGCAAAGTCCAGATGATGGGGATATTTTTCTCTTTTAAAATCTTTAAAATTGTTGGTGTAATATAATGATGGATGACATTGATGTGGGCAAAATCTATTTTAACAAAAGCCAGAAGCTTTTCCAGCTTTTTCTGCGCTTCAAAAGAGTAAATGCTTTTCGTTACTACTTGTAAACCAGTTTTTAAACTTCGTTTGTTGAGTTTTTTATAATTAATGTTTTCAATAAAGTAATCCGAATAAACAGAAGGGTAATTCCGGTCATCTTTCATAGAAAACGGAATAACCTGATGCCCTTTTTGCCGGTACAAATTTGTTACGTTTTCTACATACGTCCAATCTCCCCCGCTTGGGTACCACGTCCAGTTGACAACAAGTATATTCATTCAGTTAATTTTTTAATTAATAGCGAAGATTGCTCATTTTTCAGTTAAAAATAAAATAAACAAAAGCCAAAGATGCCCGTATAAATCACTAAATCGGTATAATTTAAATTTATAAAAAGCAGTTTAAGCAACAATATACTTCTTTTACCGGGTAAAAATCGGAGTGGTTTTTTATGTTTATCTTGCACATACCTAAACAAAATTTATAGTGATAAAAGAAGTATGGTGTTCAGTCTCTTATATTTCTAAGTATTAGCGGATATAAGATTAAAAGCTTTGATAAAAGTTAAGACTAATTAAATTAACTGTGTTTTAAAAAATATTCTGGTTTGTATCAAAAAAAGTTACTTTTGAGGTGGAGGCATAGCTATACAAATATCCTGCCCTCATTGGAAAACCTGCCGGGGTCAACCAAGATAGCATTAACGTACTTATGAAGAAGAAAATTTACATTGCGGGTGCGGGTGGAATGTTGGGTGAAGCTTTTTACCGCATTTTTAAAGACGAATACGAAATTAAGTGCACTGATAAAGATGTAAATGAAAAATGGCTGAGCTTTTTGGATTTCAGGAATTTTGAAAAGTACAAAAAAGAAGTAGAGGATTTTAATCCGGATTATCTTTTTCATTTAGGTGCCTATACCGATCTCGAGTTTTGCGAATGCAACCTGGAGGATACTTATCTTACCAACACCACGTCTGTAGAAAATGCTGTTTTTATCGCTAATAATTTGAATATACCTTTGCTTTACATCAGCACCGCGGGAATATTTGACGGCAAAAAAGATTTTTATGACGATTGGGATGAGCCAAACCCACTTGGGCATTACGCCCGTTCCAAATATATGGGCGAACGGTATGTACGCGAAAATGCAAAAAGATATATCATTTGCCGTGCAGGCTGGATGATGGGCGGCGGACCGGATAAAGACAAGAAATTTATCAACAAGATCATTAAGCAACTGGCAAACGGAAACCGCGATTTGCACATTGTAAATGACAGGGACGGCACACCCACTTTTACCGTTGATTTTGCAAAGAACGTAAAGTTGCTGATCGAAAAAGAGTACTGGGGCCTGTACAATTTAGTTTGTAACGGAGAAACGAACAGGATTAAAGTTGCTCAGGAATTAGTAAAAATATTAGGGTTGGAACATGAAGTTACGTTTCATGAAGTTACCTCCAGTTATTTTAAAGATACTTATTTTGCACCGCGGCCGCCTTCAGAAAGACTGATCAACAGGAAGTTAGAGCTGAGGAACATGAACATTATGAGGGATTGGAAAATTGCATTGAAAGAATATATTGATGATTATTACACAGATTATTTATTTGAAAAAATTTCTTTTGTAAAAATTTCAATATAATTTCCTGATTTTATTCTTAGGCCATGCGTATCGCTGCTTTTGGTTTCCGGTCAATCCCTCCTGCAAAAGGTGCTGCCGGAGCAGATAAATTTGCCATTGAATTATTTCCAAGATTGGTTGCCCGAGGCCATCATGTTGTTGCTTACAACAGAAGATATGCTGACGTATTTGTGGATGTAAATGAATACAAAGGCGTAAAGATCAAAACCATCAAAACTACCAGTAAAAAAGGGTTTGATACGTTGTGGCATTCCTTCCGAAGCACTTTCGATATTATTTTTCATAACACTGCTGATGTTGTGCACATCCAAAACGGTGGAAACAGCATTTGGGCTTTGCCGCTGCGCCTGTTTGGAAAAAAAGTATTTATCAGCCAGGACGGTGTAGATTGGAAACGGGACAAATGGCCCTGGTACGGCAAACTGTATCTAAGGTTCTCCGCCTTTATCACCGCTCATTTGCCTAATGAAGTTATCTTTGATAATGTAATTGCCAAGAAGCTTTTTGAAGATAAATTCGGCAAGCAGTTCAAGTTTATCCCTTTCGGAAGTGAGATCGAATCTTTTGAAGAAGATAGGGATGTATTGCAAAAAAACGATCTGCAAAAAGGGGAATATTACTTATTTATAGGCCGATTTATACCCGATAAAGGATTGCATTATTTAATCCCAGCTTTTATCAATTCCAAGACAAGCAAAAAATTAGTGATGATTGGTGGTTCGCCAAACCCTTCTCCTTACGAAAAACAATTGCAGGATATGGCCAATAGCCAGGTATTATTTCCAGGCTATATTTATGGCAATGAAGTAAATACATTGATCTCTAACGCTTATTGCTATATCCAACCTTCTGATGTAGAAGGGCTTTCGCCAATTGTTTTGACTGTAATGGGTTTAAATGTGCCTTTGATCGTAAGCAATATTGAAGAGAACGAATACGCTGTCCTGGATACGGCGCGCATGTTTAAAAAGGGAAATATTGCATCTTTAACTGAAGAGATTAATTATTGCGAAGCGCATTACCCGGAAATGTTGTCACTCGCCAAAAAAGCCCAGCAACGTGCCTTGAGTATTTTTAATTGGGAAAAGGTTGCAGATGAACATGTTGATGTTTTTTTAAATAGTTAAAAATTATTTATAATACAATTAAAGCATAGTTCAATTCTAAATTAAGCTGTTAAAACTATAGCAGTGATCTTTTTATACTGATATTAATATTACCTTGAGACAATTAGGGCCTAATCCATGCTATTTAATTCCATTCAATTTGTAATATTTTTTATAGTAATTACATCATTATTTTATCTTTTACCCCACAGGTTTCGTTGGTTATTACTTTTACTTGCAAGCTGTTATTTTTACATGTCTTTTGTGCCTGTTTATATTCTAATCTTAGGCTTTACAATAGTCATTGATTTTTTTGCAGGTTTATACATTGAAAAAAGTTCAGGACACAAAAGAAAACTGTTTCTGATAATAAGCCTAATAGCAAATATTGGTGTTCTGTGTGTTTTTAAATACTTTAATTTTATAAATGCTAATATCAGTTCTGTTTTAACATACTTTGGCTATCAAAATCCTTTCCCCGGTTTAACTATTTTACTACCTATAGGGCTTTCCTTTCATACTTTCCAGGCAATGAGCTACACGATTGAAGTTTATCGTGGTAACCAGTGTGCAGAAAAAAAAATAGGGATATACGCACTATATGTTATGTTTTATCCACAATTAGTAGCCGGCCCGATCGAAAGGCCGCAAAATTTACTCCATCAATTTTATGAAAAGCATCCCTTTGATGCTGTAAAAGTAAGCGACGGTTTAAAGCAAATGCTAATCGGATTTTTAAAAAAATTAGTAGTCGCAGACCGGTTAGCTATTTATGTAAATACAATTTACAATAACTCTACTGCCCAGTCTGGTAAATCGTTGGCTTGTGCAACCATTTTTTTTGCATTTCAAATTTATTGCGATTTTTCTGCTTACTCTGATATCGCTATAGGTGCTGCTAAGGTGATGGGCTTCGATTTAATGAGAAACTTTAACCGGCCATATTTGGCTACTTCTATATCGCAATTCTGGCGGCGATGGCACATATCATTATCAACATGGTTTAAAGATTACCTGTACATACCATTAGGTGGCAATAGGGTAAATAATAAAATAATGCAGTTCCGTAATTTATTAATTGTGTTTTTGATAAGTGGTTTATGGCATGGTGCCAACTGGACTTATGTAATATGGGGGGCTTTAAATGGATTTTTACTGATTATTGAATCTATGTTTCATGTATCTTTAAAAAGCTATAATTGGATAATGACCATCATCAAAACAATAATTACATTTTTACTGATTTGTATTACATGGATATTCTTTCGTGCATCAAATGTTGGCAATGCATTTTTTATTTTAAAAAAGATTATAAAATTTGATGGCTCTTTTGATCCCGGTAATCCTAAAGATCATTTTTATTACGCTTTTGTAGCTGTATTTTTTTTAATCATTTTTGAAGTTATAAGCGAGTACAAACCAAATCTGTATAAAGCTTTACCAAATAATAGTATAACTAAATACAGTTACTATACAGTTTTGGTAGTAATCATTTTGCTCTTTGGTGTATTTGGAGGCGGCCAGTTTATCTATTTTCAATTCTAAGTAATATGACTGTTGCAGTAAATAATAAGATAAAGTTTTTTTTATACAAGTTATTGATTTTATGTGGTGTTATAATTGTTACTGATGTTATTGCAGGGTTTGCATTGAAAAGTTTGTTTTATAAACAAAGAAGCGGAAAATACTTTACTACCTCCCATGCCTTGTGGGATTGTAAAGAAGAAATATTAATCTTTGGAAATTCTCATGCAGCCCAGCACTTTAATGCGCCCTTAGTTAAAAAAAAGTTGGCTAAAACTGTATTTAATTTTGGTAATCAGGGTCAAAGTATGCTTTATATCTATCCACTTATAAAATCAATTTTGACTTATCATAAACCCAAGTTAATTATCTTAAATATTGATTATAATGAATTGCATTATGATGTAACGGACTATCAAAGATTGTCTGTTTATTTACCATATTACCATTACAATTCAGTGATTGATACAGCTATTTCCCTGGTAGGGGCTAATGAGGGATTAAAGGCTATATCTTCACTCTACAGATATAATTCAACTATTGGATATGTATTGTTAAACACCTATAACCAAGCCTATAACAAAAGTATAAATAGCCTTGGCTATGATCCAATTATTGGGAATATGTGTACACTTGATAAAAAAAACAGTATCAATGAGGAAAATCCATTCAACAGAAAAATTGTTTTTGATACCTTAAAAATTAATTGCTTGATTAAACTTGTCCGCCTTATACAAGCAAAGCATATCAAATTATTAGTAACTACAACACCTTTATTTCAACACGATGCGGCTGAAAGTGATGTATATAAGGATAGGTTAAAGGAGACATTAAATAAATTGAATGTAGATTATTTGGATTACGGAAACAACACCAGTTTTAAAGAAAAATGTGATCTTTTTCATGATGTATCACATTTGAACACAACAGGTGCTGATCTTTGGACAAACGTTTGTATCAATTATATTAAAGACAAGATTCTGTAATTCAAATTAAATTTCTTGTATTCAATTGTACTGACCTGCTTTTTTGAATACTTCAACTATTTGTTGTGCTGTTGATTGCCATGAAAAATCTTTCAATCGTTCTTGTCCTTTAATAGCCATTTCTGTTCTTAAATGCGGATCTTTTAATACGATATTTATTTTCTCGAAAATATCATCTACATCAAATGGATTAAATGTTAAAACGGCATCACCGCCCACTTCCGGCAAGCAAGTATTATCTGCTACCAGCACAGGCAAGTTATATTCAAAAGCCTCCAGTATGGGTAAACCAAAACCCTCGTTTATGGATGGAAAAACATATATCAGTGCATTTTCATATAATTGCCCTACTTCCTGGTCGGTTAGATAGCCTGTGATGATTACTTCAGATTTAAGTCCGTTGGTTTCAATAGCATCTAAAATCAACCCCTGGTCATTTTCCAGTTTGTTTGCTGGTAGCGGGCCTGCAAGCACTAATTTTAAATCAGGATAACCAGTTTTTTTTATCTTGTTAAAGGCATAAATCAAAGCTATAATATTTTTCCTTTTGAACATTGACCCCACATGCAAGATGTAATTGGATGGCATAATATCAAAAGATTTTGTGATTGGGACTTGCTCATTAACATTTTTCTGATAACTTATTCTTTTAGGGCCGTCAGGTACTACAATTAATTTGTCAGTTGGGATTCCCATAAAATGTGCAATCTGCTTTTTTCCGTGAGAAGTTGCTGTAATAACGTATGGACATCTTCTTGCCCCTGGTGTAGTAGTGTTTTTATAAACCCACAGCCATAATTTCCCGTATTGTTCTGGTGATTCAAAACAAAATGCATCATGAATTGAATGGATAGTTTTATAGCCCAAGTGTATAAAGGGAACACAATTGTCAACACAAAAAACAATATCACATTTTTTGGACCAGGCTTTTACAGGTAAGACAACTTGTTTCCATATTTGGTATCTTGCATGTTCAGCCCACTTTAACAACTTGTTTCTACCTGTGTAAATTGGAACAGAAGTATCCAGAAAATGAAATTGAATATCTTTGCTATCCATTTTTTTAAACTCCCTGCATAATTCTTCTAAGTAAGTTTTAATACCTGTTTTAGCTACTTTAAGATCACGCACATCTACTCCAATGGTTAGTGGTTTTGTCATATTGAATTCTTCACAGATTGATAAATCTTGTCGGTTTTTGGTAATTGCAACCCATATTTTATTGTAAATTTAACGCATTGTTTACAGTTTTTTAGAGCCTGTTTAAAATTCGTTCGATATATTTTCTATGCTTCTTTTATCACCTAAAAATGTCTCATTTGATTTTGGTTTATTTAAATTGATGCACACATTAATTTTTGTAGGGTAAAAAGAAGCATTGGAATTAATCCTGAGTTTATCCAAGGATCTTGTATAAACTTAAACAGTCCCTTAAAATTATGTTGGATTTATTTTCTATACTTTTTTCTCACCTGAAAAATATAAAATTGTTGTGTGTTTTTTTATGGATACCAACTATAAGTTTATAGGCATAAAAGAAGCATTATAGTTTTTTCTGACAGCGATATAAACAGGCTCTTTTTATTCAGGGTTTTTATTGTAATTATTTATTTCTTCTGCGATCAATATATCCAATACATCAAAAAAAGATTTGTTGTATTCCCACTTTAACAGGGTTTTGGCTTTGGTGTTATCGCCATACATATCTTTAATATCTGTTGGCCTGAACAATGCAGGGTCTTCAACAAGTTTTTCCTTTTTTATACCAAAATACTCAAAAACGTAATAAATAATATCTCTCA
>JAABUS010003858.1_pt1 | contig 23049 bp, 19 predicted proteins | sample 5560161 | NCBI WGS metagenome assembly JAABUS01 (sample SAMN10711885, study PRJNA513376) | rock metagenome | isolation source: Antarctica rocks | place: Antarctica: Victoria Land, Trio Nunatak nord | collected 2016-01-04
GCTCATCGACCACGGTGCGGATATAGGAATAGTGCGCTGTCTCGTCGTGCCCGCTGAACGGCGGGAAGACGAAGACGAGGATCAGGGCCTTGGCAACGTAGAGCATGACGAGCGCGGCCAGGAATCGTTGGTGGAGTGGAAACGCAAGCAGCCGCGTCCGTGTCCGCGATGCAACGGCAGTTCGGACTGCGATGGGCTCGGACGGTCGAATGGGTGCGGGTCCAGCGATCTCGGCCATTTCAACCCCGCCGATCCAGGTCCTTGCGTCAGCGTCTGCAACCCACGCCGAAGACCGTGTGGAGTACCAGGCCGGATCATTCCGGACCGAAGCAGTGCACTCGCCGCCGGCCGCGAACGGGGCAAAGCAGGACGGCTTCGTTGCCGCCCCACCGTCTCTATGCTACCCGATCGACGCGGGTGTCGGTACCCGCTTGATCTCGTGATAGTCCTTGTCGGCGTTGACCTGGTCGAGGTCGTGCTTCTCACCGAGGATGTTCTTGGCCGCCAGAAGCCCGGTCTCGATCGAGTGATCGGTATTGTTGTACCGGAACGTGCCGTAGCGGCCGATGATCTGCAGGTTCTCGAACTGGGAGATGAAGTCCTTGACCTTCTCGACGTGCTTCTCGTACCCCGAGATGTAGCTCGGGTAGGCACGCGGGGCCCGGATCGTGAAGCCGCCGATGACTTCGTCCGGCTTGACGAAGTCGAGGTCCTCGTCGAGGTAGCGGACTGTGCGCTCGACCAGCTCCTCCTCGGTCATGCCCCAGATCTGATCGCCGAAGGAGCAGAAGTACTCCACGACCAGCGACGTGAACTCGTCGCTCGGCACCATGGCCGGGCTCCAGTTCTTCGGTTCGTGCCAGCGTCCAAAGAGAATGTTCTTGTCGTGGACGTAGAGCCAGGTGTCGTGCGTCACCTGCCGCTTCTTGATCATCAGGTTGACCGTGATGACGTTGCGGTACGTCAGGGACTTCGAAGCTTCGATGACATCGGGCGGCGCGACGGGGTCGATGATCTGGGCGAGCAGGGTCAGCGGGATCGATGAGATGAACTGATCCGCCTCGATCGTCTGCGGCCCGTTCTCGGTCGAGACGGTCATGTGCGTAATCCGGTTGCCCTCGCGGTGCACCTTCTCGACGCCCGTGTTGAGCCGGATGTCGTTGCCCCAGCCCGTGATCTTGTCGGCCATCCGCTCGGAGAAGCGGCCGAACCCGTCCCGCGGGTACATGAACTCGTCGATCAGCGAGACGACCGCTCCCTTGGAGGGAATCAGCGCGTCCTTGACCGCGGTCATGATCGACATGCCCTTGGTGCGCTGGGTCACCCAGTCCGCGCTCATCCCCGAAGGATCGACGCCCCAGACCTTGGTCGAGTAGCGCTCGAAGAACTGCTTGTAGAGCATCGGCCCATACTGCAGGACGTAGCCGTCCTTCATCGAGTTGACCTCGATAGGCTTGATCCGGTTCTTCACCTGAGTAATGCCGTAGTCCGCCATCGCCCGCGCCGCGAAGACGGGACCCATCTCCTTGAGCGCGTTACCCACCTTGAGTGGATAGTCAACGAAATGACCGTCGAAGTAGATTCGGCTGATCCGGTTGACCCAGAGGAGCTCGTCGGCGATGACCTCCTTGAAGAGGTCGTTGAGTTCCTCGTTCTTCGTGAACCAGCGGTGGCCACCAATATCGAACTTGAACTCACCGTATTCGGTGTCCTTGTGGATGGTTCGCGCCAGACCACCGACGAATGGAGCCCGCTCGACGACCGTGACCGGCACTCCCGCCTTGCTCAGCACATAGGCGGAGCACAGACCGCCTGGACCGGCTCCCATGACGACCGTAGTGGGACCTCCCGAGCGACTCAGGTTGGTGTCGTCGGCGCTGGCTGAGTCCCGCGCGTAACCGGAGCCATTGGCATACTGGCCATTCTGCATCTGAAGTCGGTCCCTTTCACGGCCGGTTCGCCGTAAGCTGCCACGAGTTCGTCTGGTCGACCCTAGGGGCCTCGAACCGCTGGGTCCCACGGGAACGCTCGCTTCGCAGGAGTACGTCGTTGGTGTTCCGACGCACGATGGCAAAGGCGTCCAGGGGGCTGCAAGGTGATCGAAGTTAACGCCAGGTGAGGCGGCGCGATTGTACACCAGGTGGACTTCGGCGCGGCCCAAGCTGCCCGACCCATGCTAACGATTCTGCCATGGAGTAATCCTGGTGCCCATCGACTGCGAGAGGCGTGGGCGGCCAACTGGCCAGACCGCGGCCACCGTGCAGGAGACAACCGCCGACCCGAGGACGAGGGCAAACCAGATGAGCATCAGGACGACCGATCGATTGGCACTGGCGGACAGCCCGATGTCATACCCGTTCACCGCTGCTTCGAGGATGTCGGCGGCGGTTAGCGTCGAGTAGCTCTGGATGCCCCAAAGCGTCACGACATCGTCGACGTTTCGGGGCCCCCGCTCCAGGGACAGGAAGTAGGTACGACCCGCCGAATCGGAAATCGGATCGAAGTCGACTGATGTGCCGATGTCGGTAAATGCCGACTTCGCCGCTGGAATGTCGGCAGCTGGCACGGAGAACGGGACGTGTCGCACGACCTGCTGATCATCGACGGACTCGATCGTCAGCATGAAGTCATATTTGTCTCCAGGCACCGATACGCTGTAGGCACGCAAGTCGAGCTTGACGCGGTCGAATCCTGGGTAGTTGGGGCGCACCTCGCCGCCCAGGATCGCGATGTTGCGGTCGAAGTCCACTGTCTGGACCGATCCGAAGGGCGCCGAGTGCCGAATGCTGAGTGGAACCAAAGCGATGAGCAGGGCCGACCAGACGCCAAACACGATGCCGGTGGCAATCGCGGCCCAAAGGCGCCGGCTGGCGCGGGCGTCCCTGCTGATCCTTCCCATCATTCTGGCACCACGAACTCACCCCCCCCTGGACCAACGTAGTACGGGATGACGAACTCGACGGCGACCAGCAGGTTCAGGATGAGGAGACCCAGGAGGATCGCCAGGGGAATCGCCCACCGCCAGCTGGCGGGGACCCAGGCTCCGAAGCCCAGGATCGTGAACAGCGCGAACGCGAACATCGCTGGGAACGCGAACCGGGCCTGGGTGAACTGGAGCGTCCCGACATAGAGGACGCCAAAGACCATCAGTCCGATGGCCGACGCGCTGAGAACAAGACACTTCGCCTGATAGGTGTCCAAGATGGCCGGCAATGTTGACACCCGCCAGGAGAGTAATTGCCGGAGGATCAGCGCCAGACAGCCGAGCGCGGCGACACCCCAGCAGAGATAGACCACGAGACTCATCGGTGCGTCCCAGGGGATTTCCCGCCAGCCGTAGTTGCCCCAGAAGTCATCCAGGCGCCCCCGCCAGAAGACCGGTGACAGGATCATCTCCCGGTACGTGCTGGCCGAGAGCGCGTAATCGCTGACCTGCGTGAGGCGCGCCGACCCGGTCGGGTCACCATAGAGCCGCTGATTGCGCACGAACCAAGGCAGGATTGCCAACAGGGGCAGTGCGACGATCAGGAGTCCGTCGACGATGACCGATCGGGAGCGGTGCCCCCAATTCCACAGATGAGACCCCTGACCACGGAGCTCCGCGATATGTGTTATCAGCAGACCCAACACGAAGACGGGGATGATGAGCCCAAAGCTCACTTTCGTCCACAGCCCGGCGGCGGAGATGAGACCGAGCGCCAGCGAGCGTCGCCACCCGAAACCGTCCTCTACGCCGCGGAAGGTGAGGTAGCACCCCAGCGTCGCGAGCAGGATGACCAGAATATCGTGATTGACGATCGCCGCCTCGAAGGAAAACTGCGGCTGCAGGGCGACGAAGACCGGTACGCCCAGCCGAACACTGATCTCACTCGGGAAGAGCTGCCGACCCGTCAGATAACAAAGCAGGACGACCAGTGAGCCGAGCGCGACCGAGACGAGCCGGAACTCCAGCAGTGTTCCAAGTGTGTCCCCCGGCAGAAGGCGGCTCAACGCCGCGAGCGCGAGGTGATACAGCGGCGGCTGAATGACCTCACTGTTGAGTGGATAGTCGGCGACATACCGGTCATACGCTTGAGCAGCCGGCGGAAGCTCGACATCGCCGACGATCCCGACCCCGTCGCCATCCGCCAGGCGCTGGGCGTACCAGAAGTGATCGACCTCATCGTGACCGCTGAAGGGTCCGATGATGATGACCAGCAGAATCTGCTTGACGAGGAAGAAGAGGAGTAACGCAGTCAGCCACGGTCGGTCGGCGGGAAGCACGAGTGCCCCAATTGACCGGGGGAGCCTGGAGACTGGGCGGCTTCGACTCGTCGGGTCCGCTCCCGAATGTCCGACGACCGGCAGAGCCACTCCGAGGTGATCGCCAGGCGGCCCCGCAATGCCCGAGTGCTCGACCATCATGAGCGATCAGGATCGCCAGGTGACGAGGTTGTTGACGGCGAAGTTCCAGATGGCGGCGACACCGGCCCCGAGCAGACTGGCGATCTGAAGGTGAACGCTCAAATTGTCGGTGAGCAGGATCGCCACCTCGAGATTGATGAGCAGACCGATCGAGTTGATCGGCACGTAGAACATCATGCGGCTCAGGATCGAGCCGCGCCCGCGATCGTGCCAGGTCCACATCTCGTTGAGGGTAAAGGTGACGACCATGGAGACGGCGATCGCCACGACCAGACTCGGCCTTGCGTGCCACGAGGCAAGGTTATGGAAGACGAAAACCAGGACCTGCTGGGTAACGAGACCGATGGCTCCGACCAGCAGAAACTTCTGCAACCGCTGGACGACGTTGAGCATCCGCACCGCCGGCTCTGGCCACGTTCGGGTCGAGATCATCAGGACTCCCCGACCACCGCCGAGCGGTGGTGAACTGAATCGGCAGCATCGAGGTTCGACGCCATCGCGACGCTGCCCGTGGCTTGAGCGATTTCACGATACCACGGGGCTCTCGGCCCGTCGTGATGTCCGTACATCCGTTCGCGCGGAGCGACCGGTAACTCGCGCTAATGGAGGCCGCCAACGAGCCCCATCTCGAGGGCATACGCCTGAGGGCCGGCCACGGCTCCAGAGATACGATGGGATGCTCCGTCGCTTCCGAACGGAGGCGTAGCGTTTGGCTTGTCCGATGCTTCTGGCGTGCCACCGTCGGGCTGGGTGAGGTCGAGGAGCGCCGCGTCTACCTGTGAATCGCCGGCCGCGTCCAACTGCTGGCTGGAGGTCGTCGGGCCGTCCCCGGGAATGAACGGCAACCGACCGTAATCGAGTAGCACTTCCTGGTCCGGTTTGAACCCCTCTCGCCAGATCACTTCCCCGGCCGGCGGTTGCCAGAGACCGAAACCAATGACCACATAGGAGCCGTCGTCGAGCGGCTGTGGATAGAGGATGGTGCCCGTTCCGAACGTCGTCTGGCCCACGACCTCGGCGCGGCCGGCGTCGCTCAGCGCCGCCGCAATGATCTCAGCGGCGGAGGCGGTGTTGCGATTGACGAGTACGACGAGGGGAACATTCAGCGCGAGCCCGCCGCCGTCGGTCAGGTATTCCTTGACGGTGCCGTCGGCATCCTTCTCCCGGAAGATCAGTGTCCCTTCCGGAAGGAACTGACTGGCAATCAGCCGCGCCTCCTCGACCAGCCCGCCGCCGTTGTCACGGAGGTCGAAGACCAGGCCGACGGCACCGGCAGCGGCGGTCTCGCCGATCGCTGCTCGAAGGTCGTTCGCGCTGCCTTTCGTGAAGGCGGACAAACGCACCAAAGCAATGTGGTCGGGGAGCATCGTCCATGACACGGGCTTGACCTCGACCTTTCGCTGGACGAGGTCGAAGGTGAGCGTCTTCCCGGTGGTCGGCCGGTAAATCTCTACTGAGATCGGAGATCCGTCGATCCCGTCGAAGTACTTATCGAGCTCGTCCAGCGGGAGACCAGTTACGTCGTCGCCGTTGAGGGCCAGGACGACGTCGCCGCGCTGAACGCCAGCGTCGGCCGCTGGTCCCCCGTCGATGACGCCGCCGAAGACGATCTCCTGGCCGGTGGTCCGGATCTGGACGCCAATTCCGATCAGCTCGCCGTTGCTCGCTGCGAAGAAATCCTTTGCCTGATCGGGGGTCAGGAAGCGGGAGTGACCAGTGTCGCCAAGGCCGTCCACGAGACCGGCGCTCGCGCCTCGGAAGACCTCGATGGGATCGACGTTGCCGAAGTCGACGTACTCCGAACTGACCACGTTCCAGGTGTCCTCGAGGGTCTGGTAACCGGGCTGCTCCGAGAACGCCGTCCCGGTCTGGGATGCTCCCCCACTGAAGGTGATCGGTGAGTGGCCAGTCATGACCCCCGCGGCAAAGGCGGCTACGACGGTTAGCGCGAAAGCCAGTCGGCTGATCCCACGGGCCAGCCGCCGGCGATAGGAGGGCCGGACACGCACTTGCCGGGGGTCGCCTCTTCCGATCATCGGGTCGTCTCCTGCCACACGGGATCAACGGCACTATCCGGTAACGATACTTCGTCGTGCCGCGCGCAGCCGATCATGTCGAAACGCGATGCCGCACAATTCCGTGGAAGAACCACGTTGTCGACACTCCGGGCAGGTAACGTCCCCCAGGAGGCGATCACGAGCGGATACCAGACCACACGAGAGGTGACAATGACGACCCCCGAGCTGATCGCGGTCACATTCGTCGTCGGTGACGAGGTCTACACGTCGAGAGCGAGACCAGACGAAATCGTCCACGAAGTGTTTCCGCGGGCACTCCCTCCGGTGTTGACCAAGGGACGCCGGCTGACATTCCGCTCGGTGACCGGAGACGAACTGTTCGCCGACAACTTCGTGCGGGACGTGGCCGACCGTTACGGGGAGGCACGGATCGTCACCCACTCGGAGCCGCTGCCGAGATCGTCAGGCGACTGGCACACCATCGGCATCGATCATCTAGCGATCACCGTGGCGGACCGGAGGGGCGCCCGGGACTTCTTCCGTGATGTTCTGAAGCTTCAAGTCATGCGGGACGACCCGCACCTGACGGTCATCGCCACGGGAATGTCGGCCCTGTTCCTGTTCGACTCGGGAACCACGGCGCCAATGTCGGACCCCACTCCGTCGCGCTTCCATCACCTCGGTTTCGTCGTCGACGATCTGGCCGCCGCTCTCACCGATCTCGAGCGTTTCAGGGATCGCTTCGAGAGCGACTGCGCCATGCTCGAGCGGGACGAACGCTGGAGCCTCTACTGTCATTACCGAAACGGCGACGTGACCTTCATGATCCAGCTCTCGGAGATCAAGGCCGCCGAGCGCGGGCTTACTGACGGCGCGTCGGTCCAGCGCTTGCTCTACGACTACGCTCGCCGCCCGTACGGGCTGGTGTTTCCCGAGCCACCTGCCAGGGCGTGAACCGGCCCGTCGTCCCGCACGAGAGACGGGCAACGCGGACAGCGTTGCCCGTCTCTCGTGAAGTCTTCGGCCGATCGCGCATTAGACGCCGACGGGAACCGCCGCGTGAACCGGCGTGCGCCAGTGGTCGTATCGCGGCTCGCGGCCCCGCAGCACGTCGTGGAACAACGCTTCGAGCCGCGTCGTGAACGGACCTTTGACCCCTTCGCCAACCTGGTAGTGATCGACCGAGACGATCGGCGTGATCTCAGCGGCGGTGCCGCAACTGAACATTTCGTCGACCACGTAGAGTTCCGTGCGATCGACATCGCGCTCGATCACCTCGAGACCCAGTTCCTCGCGTGCCAGACGGATCAGCGCATCCCGCGTGATGCTCTCCAGGATGCTCTGCCGGGAGTCGGGCGTGATGAGCTGGCCGTTACGGACCATCATCAGGCAGGCGCCCGGCATCTCGCTGACCTGGCGCCGGTCGTTGAGCATCACCGCTGAGTCGTAGCCGTCGAGTCGAGCCTCCATGGTTGCCAACTGACCGTTGCGATAGTTCGAGAAGTTCTTGGCGCGAGGCGGCATCACATTGTCGCTAATTCGGGTCCAGGAACTGACGCGAACCTTCTGCTCCAGCCCGGACAGGAGGTGAGACGACATCGGGTGGGTGTTGATCAGGACCTCGGCGTTCTGTTCGATCTCCCCACCCCGCTTGCCGGAGGTGTCGGCCAGGTAGACCATTGGACGGATGTAGGTGTCCTCACGGCTGTCATTGGCCCGGAGCAGCTCCAGCGTCGCTTCCTTCAACTCCGCCGCCGAGTAGCGCAACGGCAGGCGAACCAGCCGGCAGGACGACACCAGCCGCTCGAGATGCTCATCGAGACGAAAGACGTAGAGCTGCTCCGACCGGTCGTCCCAATAACCGCGAATCCCCTCGAAGACCGCGCCAACGGTCGACCAGCCAAGGTCGGTCACGTGAACCGTGGCGTCCTCCCAGGCTGTTTGCTGACCGCGCCACCAGACGTACGACGGATGCGTTGATGAGGCCATGCGTCCCATTCCCTTCGACTCTCTCCCTGACTGATTCTGCCAGTCTACCGCGATCGGTCGTCCGGTTGGACGATCGACGTCACCACAAGCGAATCAACCAGGCGGTTGGTGGCCGGACGAGCTCTAGGGGAAGACCTTGGCGGCGGGCAGAGCGCGATCGCTGACGTCGAGTGCGCGAACCTGGCCGAAAGGTGAGAAAACTTCATCAAATTTCAATGGATGATCTGACGCGCATGGTAACCTTGGTCGGCTTGCACGAGGATCCGGCCGGGAAATGGTTGCTTGCATGGTCGTCGCAATCTGCTATCGGCACTGATGGTCTTGCTCTCTGCGCGACGATGTCACCCAACATGTGGTCTCTGGAGACGGTCGATGGATATTCGGTCAACCTATCATGCTCAGATTCGTGAACTCAGGGACGACGTCGTCGCCATGTCCAGTATGGTCGACAAGGCTATAGCCCGAGCCACCGATGCGCTGCGGGCCCAGAACGTCGTCCTTGCCCGGGACGTCATCGAAACCGACCAGACCATCAACGATCACCGCTGGTCGACGGAGGAGCGGGCGCTTCGGGCAATTGCGCTGCAGCAGCCGATGGCTCGCGATCTCCGGGTGATCTCCGCGGTGATCAGTATCGTCACCGATCTGGAGCGAATGGCGGACCATGCGGTAAGCATCGCGAAGATGGTAGTTGAAACCTCGGACGAGCCGCTGCTCAAGCCGCTGGTCGAGCTCCCGAGAATGAGCGATCTGACACGAATGATGCTCGCTGACAGCGTCACGGCGTTCATTCAGAACGATATCGCGCGCGCCAGAGGCGTTGTCGGACGGGACCGCCTCGTCGACGAAGCCTATCAGCGGGTCTACCGCGAACTGCTCGCGTTCATGTTGTCCGACGCAGCTACGATCAACCGGGCAACCCGGTTGCTGTGGGCGGCGCACGACTTCGAACGGATCGGCGACCGGGTCAAGAACATTTGTGAACGTGTCATCTTCTCCGTCACCGGCGAGGTCAGCGACCTCTCGGTAGCGACGGGGGACTAGACCGGCTCCTCGCCCCTTGGTCCACGAGACTGCGGTGGTGGCGCATCAGCCCACGCTCGCCATGCGCCGATCGTGCGAAAGAGTGCTGTCGCGAGCTGATCCAGTTCGAGCGGGGGGCGCACGATCAGGTCAGCCGCGGCCAGTTCACTCCAAGCTTCGTCAGATGGACCCAGGCCCTCGGCGATGACCACGACTGGGACGCTGGTCAATGGGGCGCCGTGCGGTCTCGTGCCGGTTCTTAGGCGGCGAATCATCTCTGGCGCCGACAGTCCACCGATACCCGCATCGACCAGGATCAGATCGAAGCTTCGCAGCCGAAAGACCTCGATCGCCTGAAGACCACTGGCGATCGCGCTCGTCCAGAACCCGGCGTAAAGCAGACCCTGCCCAAGGAACTCCCGCAAATCATGGTCGTCGGTGATGATCACGACGTGTGGCCGCCAGGTGGATGCTTCTTTCGGTCTGGTTCGGGCGCCGGCGTCGTCGCTCACTGACTCATCGCCCCGAGGTAGAGACTGTTGAAGAGCAGGCGGTAGGTACCACGGGCCTGAGCCCGGTACTGGGGCCGAAAACCGAAGAGGATCACCCGCCCTTTCCCGACGGTGACGTCGACCAGCGCCGCACGACCGGCAATCCGGTCAGCACCGTGCATCCAGCCCGACAACAGCTGATTCGACTCGGCATGCTGCGCGACAATCGACGTCCGGGCGCCACTGGACCGGTGGGCGTTGAAGACCGGCGACGAGACGAACATCGCGGCAATCTCCCGCTCGAGACCCCACGCGACCGGATGTGACGTATCGAGCAGTAGGCGGACGAGTGAACCGGGCGAGTAGAAGTCGCGCTGCGGGACGTTCTCGAGAACGTCCCGGACGGGCAGGTACAGGGCACTGATGGCGTACCCGCTGGCGCTGTCCAGCGCGACGAGCGTTCCGCCCTCCTCGACGAAGCGTCGCAGGTGATAGGCACCGAGATCGCCGAGTCCGCCAGCGAACTCGCGCGGATACTGGGTGGCATCGTTGCCATCGGCGATCGCGCGGGCACTCTCCTGCGGCAGCACGATCACATCGAACCGGTCCCTGAGACCGCCCTGGCGGATGTCCCGGTTCCGGATGAGCCGCGGCTCGAAGCCGTACTCGTCCAGGATGAGCTCGGTCCAGCCACTGTCGATCGCCTGCCCACGCCAGGATCGGTAGAGACCGACCCTTGGTGCGACGACCGGCCGGAGCAGATAGCCGGCATCGACCGGTGCGACGTCGACCGGGACGCCCTGAACGGTGGAGATCTCATCTATCTGAGCGACCGACAGGCCGTCGACCAGGTACGTCCCTGGTTCCGGACCGGTGCCAATGGAGCCGGTCAACCGGCCGACCGTGGCGCCCCTGGCCAGTGCCGCGTTGATGAATCGAACCGAGGCGTTGGTTCTCGGCGACACGAGATAGCCGTTGGTCACCGGGCCGTTGGTCACCGGGCCGTTGGTCCTGATGCCTCCCGCCGACCGATGGGCCGCTACCGGTTGAGTCGTGACCTCGAACGGCTCGTGAACCTCGATGGCCTGCACACCCAGCTGAAGCGGCAGCGTGTGTGCGGTGTTGTCATAGGGCCGTCGCGATGGCCCCCCCGGATAGAGACGGAGATCCGGGTAACGCTGGACCTCGAGCAGGGTGCGCGCGTAACCACCGAAGGGCTGGGCCAACTCCACGACCAGCGTCCCGGCCGGATAATCCACGCCGTCGGCAACTACCGTCCCGATCGTGGCGTTGACCTCGACATCGCCGAGTCGAAGCGTCTCGATGAGGTCGTCGACGGCCCCCGGATCCCGCTGATGGTCCGGCGCGGGGATGAGATACGCAAAGGGCTGCGAGCGCTGCAGGCTGCGCTGCTGGACCGCCGCGAAGTTTCGCACCCATCGGTCGCGGAAGCGCGCGGCATGGTTCAGCACCGCCCAGGCGCTGACAAGGTTGTATTCCACGATCTTCCGCAGCGACCACTCACCGCCGCCCCAGGGGGCGGGATGATTCTGGAGCGGAACTTTCGGGTCGAAGCCGTGGGCATCGACCAGTTGGGCAAGGGGAACGTTGACCGACGTCGCGATCTTGGCACTGGCCGCTTCGGAGAGAATTCGGACGCCACCGTGATAGAACTGGTAGGCGCGAGATGGCGAGAAGGCGTCGAAGATGATTCCCGTCGCGACGCCGGTTCGCCCATCCGCGGTCAGATCGAGCGCCATGCTCGAACCGAGATCGTTGACCGCGGCCTGGAGGATCGGGTCGATGTTCTGGTCATACGGGTCGATGAACGGTGGCACGACGTAGCGCGGCCCGTTGCTCTGCATCTGGTGTAGGTCGTAGACGATATGGGGCCGCCATGGGTTGTGCAGTTTCTGGATCACGAGCCGGTTCTCGGTCAGGACCTGCATGAACCAGTCGCGGTTGTTGTCATGGCCGGCGAAGCGGTGGTAGAGACCGGGCGGGTTCGAGCCCTCGAACGGGGTGTCCAGCGTTCGCTCATACCAGTCGGCGACCATCTCGAGCCCGGAGGGGTTCAGCGACGGCACCAGCAGCAGGATCACCTCATCGAGGATTCGGACGACCTCCGGGTCATCGCTCGTCGCGAGGCGATGGACCAGTTCGGGCGTCATCTGCGTGCCACCCACCTCGGTCCCATGGATCGAGCAGGTGATCAGGACGATCGCCTTGCCCGTGGCGATCAGACGCACTCGCTCATCGGCCGAGAGACCACGCTGGTCCGCAAGCCGTGCCTGGATCGCCTTCCACTCGCCTAGCCGGGCTAGGTTTCCAGGAGACGAGATGGTCAGACTGACCAGAGGCTGACCGTCAGAGTCATCACCCAGCACGTCGATCCGGACCCTGTTGGACCGACTGGCCACCTCCCGGAAGTAGTCGAGCAGCGTTGGCCAGCGGACGAGCTGTCGGGGGGCGCCCATTTCGTGGCCAAAGACCTCCTCGGGCCGACGACTCTGTGACGCCGTCTCGTCCGTTTCGGCGCGATCAGTCTGGCTCAACGTTCGTGCCCCCGTCCCAGTCCCGCAATCAGCTCCGCCATTCTCGCAAGGGCATCCGGGCGGCTCGTCGTAGCGACCCACGTATATCATGTCGGCAATGGTTGAATCGCCCAGTAAGACGGAGTGCAAAACGATGACCGGCATCGCGGACCCGACCCGTGGCCAGCCACCCCGTACTCGCCTGGACGAGTTCGAGGACTACCGCGACCGAATGAACAGCCGGATCGGGGATATCGATCACCTCGGCATCAAACGGTTCTTCGCGCTGGACAGTGCCGCCTACCGTGAGGGCGCCTTGCCCTCCAGCACCAAGGAGCTGCTTGGCCTCGTTGCCTCGGCTGTCCTCCGTTGCAACGACTGCATTGACTATCACCTCGGTCAGTGCGTCGACGCTGGTTTCAGTGATGAGGAGCTGATCGACGCACTCAACGTCGCGCTGGTCGTGGGCGGCAGTATCGTCATTCCGCATTTTCGCCATGCCGTCGAGACGGTCGACCTCCTGAGGGCCCGCCGCGCGGCTGGCGACGCTGGGGAACTCGCGGCACAGGAGTCTTGAGACGGACGGAGATTAGCAGCGCCGACGTCTCCAGACTCATCGACCAGTATGTGGCCCGGTTGGCATTGCCAACGGAGCACCTCTGGGTGACCGACCAGCGTACTGTCTTCGCTGGCTGGCTGGGCCGGCGGGTGCCCGCCAGTTACGGCGGCGCCTACTGCTTTCTGAGCCAGGCGAATGCTCACGCGGTCCTGATCAATACTCCCCGGATCGACCTCGGGGCACCCCATGCCCTGGAGATCGTCGTCTGCGAGGAGTTGGTCCACATGCGGGACCACCTCGACGGCGATCACCGGAGACATGCGCATCATGGGCACGATCGGATCGCCTTCCGTGTCGCTGAGCTGACCGGCGCGTCGCTGGAGGAGATCCGCTCCTGCCTCTTGCCACTGAAGCGTCGACCGCCGCGGTATGTCTATCGCTGCTGGCGGTGCAGCATGACAGTCCGACGACGTGTTCGGGGGACCTGGTCGTGTGGCCGTTGTTCACCGGTCTTTCGAGCCGACCTGACCCTGATCTTGATAGCGGAAGAAGCGATCAACGGTTCAGTTCGATCCTGAAGCAGTCGAACCGGTCGACTCGGCGTGAACCGGCGCGGCACGCTGCCCGACTTGGAAACGCGACGCGTTGCGGATAACATGGCGACGCTCTGATCGATCGAGGGTCCAAGGACCTGCTCACCGGATTGCCGAATGCGTGTGCTCAGCCTGAATCTCGATCTGTGCGACGCCGAGATTCTGCGTGACGCTGTGGCCCGACAGCTCAGGCTACAGCCCATCCCGACCGAGCCAACGCTGATCGACCCTCACACCCAGTCGCTCCGGTCGACGCTCAACGAACTCAACCGGATGATCGATCGGCCAGCTCCGCGGCAACGAATGGCCCCGCGTACCGGCCGGCACGATGTCGCCATCCAGTTGCGCCGCGTCCACTGATCCCGTCACCTCAGCGACGAGATCGTTAGTGCTCCTGGCGGGTCGGTAGCCGCATCGTTGAGAACGCCGGTGAGAAGATCCGCTGATACCGATTCCCAATCGCCTCGACCTCCGCGCAAGCCGCCCGGTCCAGTGCCGTCCGGCCAAACCAGCCGGTCCACGGCACTCGCGGCACGAGGCTCAGTGTCCCGGAGAATGACTGGTCCAGGAGATACGCCAGACTCCGGCTTGTGAGGCGGCACTGCCGAATCGCGGTCGGGTCGGCGACGATGGACGTTAGTCGAACGAGGCTGATCCGGTTGTGAAGACGCTGCAGCGCCGCCTCAGCTTCCCAACGCGGATCGATCGTTCCGACCAGATCGATGCCGAGGTCGAAGTCCCACTCTTCCGCCGTCCGCCGAAGCGCGCCAAGCGATACGAGGTGGGCCCTCGTTCCCTCCAGCTCGCCCGGGCGAAGGACCACGACCACACGGGTCGACGTGCCGAGGGCCTCCTGCAATCGGATCAGCAGTGGACGCTTGTCACTGTCGCCTATCGGGCGCAGAGCGGCCTCCCTGTCGACCACGATCTGTCGCGCCCCAACCTCGTGAGCCAATGCGATCCAGTCGTCCAGGTGACGGCCGACTCGCGCTCCGGAGAACCGGGGAGCTCTCCGGAGGGGCAGCCAAACGGTGTCGATCCGACCCTCGGCCCTGGGTCCGATCCGCGGGCTGCTCCGGAGGCCAGCGAGTGTGACGGCGCGGCCGGCGAGGTCCAGGTCGAGCGCCCGCATTCCAGCCCGTTCGGCGACCGATGCCAGCGTGGCGATGGAGAGCAGCCGATTCGCCCGGCTCGACAGGACCATCGCGGGGGGATGTAGCCGTTGGGACATCGGGACGCCTGTCCAGCGGGACGTGAGACCCGCGCTGTGCGACGGAACGGAACGATCGGAGAGCGGGCGACATTGCCAGCCGGACACAGAAGGCACATCATCCAAGTCTAGCATCGCCTCAGGCCTATCCCGTGGCCTGAGGTGAAGACAATCGTGCCTTGTCCAGTCGAGGATGCTCCGCTACCGCGTCGCGAACGGCGGCTTCGACGGCCAGTTCGGTAGCCACCGCGAGGCGGGCGATGTCGCCGGGAAGCGGTGACCCATCGCGGAGCGTCGAGACGAACAGTGTGTCGCCGTCGAAGATCGTGTGGCACGGCACGATCGCGCGGGCCAGGCCATCGTGAGCGGCAATCGCACAGCGTGTAAGGGTGACGGCGTCAGCCGCGGCATCGAGGATGACGACCCCGATCGTGGTGTTCTCCCCCGGCCGGACCGGTTCGGAGCCACCGTTGGCCGCCAGGAACGCCTCACGGGGATCGGTACCACCGACAACTCCCATGGCGTTGACGGCAATGATCGCCGTGACACTGTCGGACCCAACCGGGACTGCGGCAACGCCAACGCCACCTGGCTCCGCGAGTCCCAGGATCTTGCCCACCGTCGCGCCCGTTCCAGCCCCCACAGCGCCCCTATCGACTTCGAGGATCGGGGCAGCCGTATCGAAAGCCGTCCGGCCGGACTGGGCCGTTGGCCAGACGGGATCACCGACGGCGAGGTCGAACAGGACCGCCGCCGGGACGATCGGAACGGGGCCAGCGGCTGTCGGGAATCCCCGGCCGCCCTGTCGAAGCGCCAGCATGACGCCGTCAGCCGCAGCCAGCCCAAATGCGCTGCCGCCGGTGAGCAGGATGGCGTCCGCCCGCCGCACCAGGTTGCCTGGTCCAAGCACGTCCGTCTCCCGTGTACCGGGCGCGCCGCCGCGGACATCGACGACCGTCGCGAGTGACCGTGGGTAGACGACCACCGTGCAACCCGTCCGGCCCGCGGCGTCCGTCCAGTGACCGACCCGAACCGAAACGATTCCATCCAGAGGTTGCGCCTGCTCCATTGCTGTGACCTCGAGTCTCCCCGGCCCTCGCGACGGGGCCGTCAGCCGGCCGATACCGCCTCGTCGTTTCGATGCGCGTTGGCCTGGAAATAGTCGCATTCCCGCGTCAATCGGCACGCCTCACAACGCGGCCGGTTCGACCGACAGATCTGCTGGCCGTGCGAGATCAGGTTGAGGTGAGCGGTCAGGATGCGGTCTCGATCGTCCTCAAGGAGCTCTTCGAGGATCGGCTCAGCGGCCTCGGCCGAGGCCCGCTCCGGAACCAGGCCGATCCTTCGACTAACTCGGTGGACGTGCGTGTCGACCGGCATTGCCGGGCGGCCCAGGCTGAACAGCAACACGCAGGCGGCTGTCTTCGGGCCCACTCCCTTTAGGGCCATCAAGTCCCGTTTCGCCTCCACAAGCGGCAGGTCCGCGACGTAGTCGATCGACAACTGACCCTGTTGCTCGAGGATGGAGCGAAGGATCGCCTGAATCCTTGGGGCCTTGATCCGGGCCAGGCCGCCCGTGCGTATCGCGTCGATCACGTCTTCTTCGGGCGCGTCGACCACCTCCCGCCAGGTTGGGAACCGCCGTCTCAGCGACTGGAACGATCTGGCGGTGTTGACGTTGGACGTGTTCTGGGAGAGCACGGTTCCGATCAGTTCATCGAGTGGTCGGCCGGTGGTTCGCCATTCATGACGCCCGTACTGCTCCTCCAGAACCGCGAGCACCCCGGCCGTCTTCTCCCTTACTCCTCGGCGCGCATTGCCCACCCGGTGCCGGTGGCTCGATGCCCCCTCCTCCGCTTTCCTCGATGTCATTTCAGCCGTCACTGCTCCCTCCACGACACACCTTGACAAGCCCGCGCTGCGGCCAATCGAACGCAGGCGGCACGCCAGCCACGTCCGTCGGCGGAACGTCGAATCGCCGCGCAGGCGCATGGACGCGGTGAATGCCGGTTGCCCGGCGTTTGGGAATGGCCTATACTCTCCCGAGTTTTCGACGAGGTGATCATGGCAGACTACGCGGTGGGGTCATCCGTCTGCCGACTGGCAGGTAAGGTCCCGGTGCGATCGATAGGTGCGGCATTCGGCGCCTCGTGGTCCTTCAGGGACTGACGGGCGTTTTTTTTGCCCCAGACCGGGCGGTGCCCGCACTGGACGACATTCGGAAGGAGCCTTTACAGGGTGACGGACGCATCGTGGCTGATTCGGCAGGGACGGATCATCGATCCCGGGGCCGACGTGGACACGGTCGCCGATCTCCGGATCACGAGCGGCCAGGTCAGTGAAGTCGGTCCGTCTCTGGGCTCAAATGGGGAGCAGGAGTTCGACGCGACGGGTCTGATCGTCAGCCCAGGCCTGATCGATGTCCATGTGCACCTCCGCGTTCCCGGCCAGGAGCACAAGGAGACGATGGCGACGGGAACGGCGGCCGCGGCGGCGGGCGGCTTCACCGCCATCGCCACGATGCCGAACACCGTCCCGGCGATCGACAGCGTGCAGACCATCCACGATGTGTTTGCCGAGGTGAGAGCAAATGGGGTCGTCCGCGTCTATCCCGTAGCGACGATCAGTCGAGGGCGACTGGGAACCGATCCGGTCGACTTCCACGCTCTGGCCCAGGCTGGCGCCATCGGCTTCTCGGACGATGGCGATACGACCACCGACAGCGCCGTCATGCGGTTAGCGCTGCTGGCCTCCCGCCAGACGGGCCGGCCCGTGATGGTCCACTGCGAGGACAAGGCCCTCGCCCGCGGCACGATGCACGAGGGTGAGGTGTCCGGGCGGCTTGGCATGGCGGGCATCCCCGCCGAAGCTGAGGAGATCGTCATCGCGCGGGACATCATGCTGGCCGGCCTCACTGGCGGCTGGCTCCACGTCCTTCACGTCAGTACGGGGCGGGGCGCCGACCTCGTCCGCGCCGGGAAACGGTCGGGCTATCGGGTAACGGCCGAGGTCATGCCGCACCATCTCACCATGACGGACCGGTGGGTCGCGGGCGACGGGACGCTGCACCACACCGACTACGCGCCGGCGCGGCGCGACGTGCCGATTCCCGACTCGCTGGCGAAGGTCAACCCGCCACTGCGGACGCCGACCGACACCGCGGCCCTCCTCGCTCACCTCGGGGGCGGGACGTTCGACGTCCTCGCTACCGACCACGCCCCTCACGCCTCCGACGAGAAGTCGCGACCATTCGTGGAGGCGCCGATGGGAATGAGCGGTCTCGAGCTGGCGCTGCCGACGTTGCTGGGACTCGTCCGGGCGGGCAACCTCACCCTTCACGACCTGATCCTGCGCCTGAGCACCGAGCCGGCGCGGCTCTTCGGCATCACTGGCGGATCACTCCAGCCAGGAACACCGGCGGACGTCACGGTCATCGACCCCAACGACGAGTGGATAGTCAGCCGCGAGACCCTCCAGACGAAGAGCTTCAACACGCCACTGCTTGGAATGACAGTCCGCGGTCGGGCGACGCTTACCCTGGTCGAGGGGATCGAGCGTCATCGCCGGTGAGGATTCAACCCTTCACAGATGAGGACGCCCTACGCGCGCGGACACCGACGGGCAGCGGGAGAAACGGACCGACATGACTTACCAACCACGGACCACGGCTGCACTGGTACTTGCCGACGGCACGATCTTCAACGGAACGGCGTTCGGAGCCGTGTCCGACGCCGCTGGTGAGGCGGTCTTCACCACCACGATGACTGGTTATCAGGAGGTCTGCACCGACCCATCCTTCCGGGGTCAACTCGTCTGCATGACGTATCCCCTGATTGGCAACTACGGCGTCAACGATCACGATGACCAATCGCGCCGGCCGTGGATCGCCGGTCTGATCGTCCGGGAGAACGCGACCCAGCCGAGCCACTACCAGTCCGAGGGCACGATCGACGAATACCTCCGGCGCTGGGCGATCCCCGGCATCGCCGGGATTGATACCCGCGCCCTGACCCGACACCTGCGGACGGCCGGCGATATGCGCGCCGCCATGGTCCAAGACCGGACCGGCTCGTCCGATGCGGACCTGGTCGATCTGGCGCGTTCGGCACCGTTGCCCGGCGAGCAGCCGGTGGTCGACCAGGTCAAGGTCACGGCCGTCGAGCGGTTCGGGCCCAACGACGGCCCCCACATCGTCGTTCTGGATTGCGGCGTCAAGCGCAATATCATCCGGTCCCTGCTCGAGCGTGGCGCCCGTGTCACGGTCGTTCCCTACGGCTCGTCCCCGGCCGAGATCTTGGCGCTGCAACCTGATGGCGTGATCGTCTCACCCGGTCCCGGAGACCCGGCGAATCTCAACGACGGGCTCAACGTCGTCGAATCACTGCTTGCCAATGACACGCCCTACTTCGGGATCTGCCTGGGCCACCAGCTCCTCGCCCGGGCGATCGGGGCCGAGACGACCAAACTTAAGTTCGGCCACCGGGGCGGCAACCACCCGGTCATGAACCGGCTCACCGGCCGGGTCTCGATTACCGCTCAAAACCACGGCTTTCGGGTCGAGTCTGGCACGATTCCAACTGGCGATGGCTGGACGGTCGCCCTGGTCAACCTCAACGACGGCTCGGTCGAAGGGTTGAGCCACGCCAGCCGGCCGGTCCTCTCCGTCCAGTTCCACCCAGAGGCCGCACCTGGACCACTCGACAACGGCGGGCTGTTCGATCAGTTCCTCGGGACCGTACGCGACCGCATGACGACCACCACGGAGGCGGGGGCGTGACGAGCACTTCGACCGACATTCTGAGCCCGGCGGCGCGGCGAACCGAGCACCCACCGGTGCGCAGCGTCCTCGTGATCGGCTCGGGACCGATCGTGATCGGCCAGGCGGCCGAGTTCGACTACGCCGGCACCCAGGCCTGCCGATCCCTTCGCGAGGAGGGCATCCGCGTCATCCTGGTGAACTCCAACCCGGCCACGATCATGACCGACGAGGACGTCGCCGACGCGGTCTACATCGAGCCACTGGTGCCGGCGGTCATCCGGCGGATCATCCAGCGCGAGCGGCCCGACGGTCTGCTGCCGACGCTGGGCGGTCAGACGGGACTCAACCTCGCGGTCGAGGTCGCGAAGCTCGGGATCCTGGAGGAGTACGGCGTTCGCCTGCTGGGAACCCCGCTCGACGCGATCCAACGCGCCGAGGACCGCTCGCTGTTCAAGAAGCTCCTGGCCGAGCTTGGCGAGCCGGTCGTCCCGAGCGCGATCGTGACGACCGTGGACCAGGCGCGCGCGTTCGCCCGCGAGGTGCCCCTGCCGCTGGTCATCCGGCCCGCCTTCACCCTTGGTGGAACCGGCGGCGGGGTCGCCTACACGCCGCGGCAACTCGACGAGATCGTGATGTCTGGTATCAGCGCGTCACCGATCGGCCAGATCCTGCTCGAGCGTTCGCTCCTCGGCTGGAAGGAGATCGAGTACGAGGTCATGCGCGACGCGGCTGACACCTGCATCACGATCTGCAACATGGAGAACCTGGACCCGATGGGGGTCCACACTGGCGACAGCATCGTCGTCGCGCCCTCACAGACCCTGACGGACGGCGAGTACCAGATGCTTCGCTCGTCGGCGCTCAGGATCATCCGGGCGCTCGGGATCGAGGGTGGCTGCAACGTCCAGTACGCGCTGGACCCGGAGTCCTCGGCCTACTCGGTCATCGAGGTCAACCCGCGGGTCTCACGCTCCTCGGCGCTGGCGTCCAAGGCGACCGGCTACCCGATTGCCCGAGTGTCGGCCAAGATCGCGATTGGCAAGCGTCTCGATGAACTGCGCAACGTCGTCACCGGTGAGACGACCGCCGCCTTCGAGCCGGCGCTCGACTATGTCGTCGCCAAGATTCCGCGCTGGCCGTTCGACAAGTTCAGCCGCGCCGACCGCACCATCAGCACCCAGATGAAGGCGACCGGGGAAGTGATGGCGATCGACCGCTCCTTCGAGGGCGCCATCCAGAAGGCCGTTCGCTCACTGGAGACGACCGCGAAGGACCTCGGCTGGGAGGAAGGGGACTGGTCCGGTCCTGACGCTGACGCGATCCTGACCGATCTGATCCAGCGGCCCAACGACCTGCGGCTCTGGGCCGTCATGGCCGCACTCCGGCGCGACTGGACATCAGAGCGAATTCACGACCTGAGCAAGATCGATCACTGGTTCCTGGACAAGCTGGCCGGACTGGTCGCGATGGAGCGGGACCTGTCCAGGGGTGTCTCCCGGAATCCTGACCTGCTCTGGCGGGCAAAACGGGCGGGTTTCAGCGACCGGCAGATCGCGGCGCTGACCGGCGGTACCGAGTCGGACGTCGCCAACCAGCGCTACGAGCTGGACATGGTCCCGGTCTACAAGATGGTCGACACCTGCGCCGCCGAGTTCGCCGCGATGACCCCGTACTTCTACTCGACCTACGAGCAGGAGGACGAGGCGACGCCGCTGAAGGGGCGCCGGGCGATCGTCATCGGCTCAGGACCAATCCGGATCGGTCAGGGCATCGAATTCGACTACTGCTCGGTCCAGGCGGCCCGGACGCTGCACGAGGCCGGCGTCGCCTCGATCATGGTTAACAGCAACCCGGAGACGGTCTCGACCGATTTCGATGCGAGTGACCGGCTCTACTTCGAGCCGCTCGATGCGGAAAGCGTCCGCGAGATCGCCCGGCATGAGCGGCAGACGAACGGCAATGACACGTCGATGCCCCCTGTCATCGTCCAGTTCGGGGGTCAGACCGCGATCAATCTGGCCGAGCCACTCTCCCGAGCCGGCGCACCGATCATGGGCTCGTCGCTGGACTCGATCGACCTGGCCGAGGACCGCGACCGGTTCGGTGCCTTCCTTCGTGAGCTCGACATCCCGCAGCCCCTCGGCGCGACGGTCACAAACCTCAACGACGCCAGGACAGTGGCCGAGCGGATCGGCTACCCGGTCCTCGTCCGGCCAAGTTACGTCCTCGGTGGCCGGGCGATGGAGGTCGTCTACGGCAACGAGCAGCTCGCCCGCTACGTCAAGACCCATTCCACGCTTGACACCGAGCATCCGATCCTCGTCGACAAGTATCTGCTCGGGCGGGAGATCGAGGTCGACGCGATCAGCGACGGCGAGCAGGTGCTGATCCCCGGAATCATGGAGCACATCGAACGCGCCGGCGTCCACTCCGGCGACTCGTTCGCTGTCTACCCGGCCCAGAACGTCTACCCGGCCGAGATCGAGACGATCGTCGATCACACCACCCGGATCGCGGTCGGCCTCGCGGCGAAGGGCATCATCAACATCCAGTTCGTCATCCAGAGCGGCCGGGTCTTCGTCCTCGAAGTCAACCCGCGCTCGTCGCGGACCGTGCCCTTCATGAGCAAGGCAACGGGCGTCCCGATGGTAAAGCTCGCCACCAACATCCTTCTGGGCCGGTCGCTGGCCGAGCAGGGCTATCAGGGCGGACTCTGGCCACGCCAGCCGCTGGTCGCCGTAAAGGCGCCGGTGTTCTCGATGGCCAAGCTGCGCGGCGTCGAAGTCCACCTTGGACCGGAGATGAAGAGCACCGGCGAGGTCATGGGGATCGATCGGTCGTTCGAGCCCGCGTTCTACAAGGCGCTGATGGCGGCTGGGCTGGCGTTGCCGCCGGAGTCGTCGATCCTGCTCTCACTTGCCGACGAGGACAAGGCGGACGCGATCGGTATGATCGACGCCCTCGTCCGGCTGGGCCACAAGCTCTACGCGACCGAGGGCACGGCCGCGTTTCTGGAGCGGAATGGCCTGCCGGTCCAGATGGCGACCAAGCGGATCGGCCGCGGCAAGCCGGACGTGCTCGACCTGATCCTCCAGCGCACCGTCGCCGGCGTCATCAACACCCCTGGCCGGGCCGACAAGGAGGTCCTCGACGGACTCCAGATTCGGCGGGCCGCCGTCGAGCGAGGCATCCCCTGCATCACGTCGCTCGATACCGCTCGGGCGATGGTGCGGGCTATGCGGCGCGACAATGCGACCTACTCGATTCAGCCGGCGGCCAGTTATCGACGGGCCGATATCGGATACTAAGGTGGTTGGCGCCGCGCGATGGTAGGGGCGATCCCTCGTGGTCGCCCGGCCCTTCAGGGCCATCGCCCCGTCGGGCGATAACGGGCCCAGACGACTGACATACGAGAATCGACCCACGCCGGGTGCCCAGACCGGGACCGCCACGCGGGGTGGCGCCTGGC
>JAABUS010003861.1_pt1 | contig 23044 bp, 24 predicted proteins | sample 5560161 | NCBI WGS metagenome assembly JAABUS01 (sample SAMN10711885, study PRJNA513376) | rock metagenome | isolation source: Antarctica rocks | place: Antarctica: Victoria Land, Trio Nunatak nord | collected 2016-01-04
AAATGCGGATTTGTCATCAATAAATTCTCTAAAATCCAGGCAGCACGAAATCCAATTTGCTGGTCTGCATCAAAAGTAAGGTCAATTAAATTTTTTATGTTGAAGTCATTTCTTTCCGCAATTGCCGTCAGTTTTAAAACCTTTGTTTTGGTTAACGTTTGAGAAACCAGTTCTCGCAATTGTTGGATTTGTATCATAAAAAATCAACTGGTTTTTATTTTATGTTTTAAAGTTGAAAATAAATCCAATAAAATTCAAATAAAATCCCGTACCTAAAAAAGTATGGTAAAAGAAGCATTAATAAAAAGCTGATTTGCATTTATTTTCCTGCTGATAACGCTTATCTTTGCAGCAAAATTAGTACAATATGATTACGGTATCCAACCTCTCCCTCCGTTACGGAAAACGTACCCTTTTTGAAGATGTCAACCTCAAGTTCACGCAAGGCAATTGCTATGGCATTATCGGCGCAAACGGTGCAGGAAAATCTACATTTCTAAAAATTTTATCGAAAGAGATCGACCCGACAAGCGGCTCATTTAGTTTTTCGCCGGGCGAACGCATGGCTGTCCTCAAACAAAACCATTACGAGTTTGATGAATTTTCGGTGATTGAAACCGTATTGATCGGCCACCAGGAAATGTACAAGGTAATGAAGGAAAAGGATGCCATCTACCTGAAAGAAGATTTTACGGACAAAGACGGCGAACGTGCCGGCGAACTGGAAAACCTGTTTGCCGAAATGGACGGCTGGAATGCGGAAAGCAACGCCGCAACTTTGCTGAGCAATCTCGGTATCAAAGAGGAACTGCATTACAAACAGTTGAAAGAGCTGGATGGGAACCAAAAAGTACGCGTGTTGTTGGCGCAGGCTTTATTTGGAAGCCCGGATATTTTGCTGCTGGATGAGCCAACCAATGATCTGGACATCAATACAATAGCTTGGCTGGAGGATTTTTTGGCTACTTATGAAGCAATTGTTTTGGTGGTTTCGCACGACAGGCATTTTCTGGACACGGTTTGTACGCACATTGTGGATATTGATTTTGCCAAGATGACAATTTATACCGGTAATTATTCTTTCTGGTACGAATCCAGCCAGTTGGCTTTGAAACAACGTTCAGACCAAAATAAAAAGACGGAAGACCGCGTGAAAGAATTGCAGGAATTTATCCGTCGTTTTAGCGCGAACGCTTCCAAATCCAAGCAGGCAACCAGCCGGAAAAAAGCTTTGGACAAGATCAACTTGGATGAGATCAAGCCTTCCAACCGGAAATATCCGGCCATTTTATTTAACAATTTGGGTAGGGAAGCAGGCGATCAAATCTTGCAAATAGAAAACCTGGGCAAGACTCTGCATGGGGAAGTTTTATTTTCGGGCGTAACCCTAATGGTAAACAAAGGCGACAAGATCGCTGTGCTTTCGCAAAATAGTTTGGCTACTTCTGCTTTTTATGATATCCTGACTGGCCGCGACACTGATTTTACCGGCAGTTTTAAATGGGGGATAACAATTAAAACCGCCGATATTCCGATGGACAATATGGAATATTTTGAGGGGAAAAACGAAAACCTGATCGATTGGCTGCGCTATTATTCGGAAGGCGAAAAAGATGATCAGTTCATACGCGGCTTTTTGGGAAGGATGTTGTTTTCCGGAGAAGAGGTCCTGAAAAAATCAACCGTACTTTCCGGAGGTGAAAAAATGCGTTGCATGTTCTCCCGGATGATGCTGCAACATGCCAACGTTTTGCTGTTTGATGAACCGACCAATCATTTGGATTTGGAATCTATCACGGCTTTAAACAATGGCATGAAAGATTTCCGCGGTACGATTTTGTTTACCTCGCGCGATCATGAATTAACTCAAACCGTAGCCAGCCGGATTATTGAACTAACCCCTGGCGGTATTATTGACAAGCTGATGGGTTATGACGAATTCATCAACAGTGATACGGTGAAAAAGCAACAGGAAGAAATGTATGCGATGGCTTAAAACTGCTATGAACCCCAAATTTGGACACAAAAAAAGGGATGCTGTTTTTAGCATCCCTTTTTTTGTAAGTTCAAATCATAAATTGTTTGCAGAACCGGAACCTGGTTCATGGTCTGCCATGCGGCCGGTGGTGCGTCCTTGCGGGCGATCAGCAAAAGAGGAACTGTTCATGCCGGAAGTAGTGCTTCCTTTGTCGTCGTCGTCATCGTCGCCATCGTCATCTATTATATCTGCGTCGTCATCGTCATCTATTTTATCCAGTTCATCTGCATCCGGAAATTCATCATCGTCATCGTCAATAAGATCATCTTCATCAGGATCAGGAAGCGTTGTATCCAAATCATCTTCGTCATCATCCTCTCCAACTGCATTGCGCGGGGAAACATTGAAAATAGAATTCAAAGTCTGATTTGCAAAATTATGGTCATTAGTGTTTAGATAATCAACTTGATCATTTAAACTGGTGGCATTGGTAAGTGTCATATTTTGATGTTTAACGTTAGTATGTATTTGTTATCGGAAACGAATTAATTTGCAGCATTGTTTTTACAAATTTATTTTTTGCAAAAACAAGCCGGATGAAAAAAACGATATTTTATACTGATAAAAACAGTATCTGCATTTCGGCAAAAATTATGCCTGTACTTTCGCCAAACAAATTTCTTTTAATTTAGAAACTGTATAGTCGATTTCTTCCCGTTGATTGAACTTTGAAAATGAAAAACGGATGGCCGGGCGGTCCGGGCTGGCACCGATCCCAGTCAGCACATGCGAGCCAATATCCGTTCCTGAACTGCAAGCACTGCCGCCGGAAGCAGAAATCCCCGCGATATCCAGGCTAAACAACAGCATTTCTGCCATTTCCATTTCCGAAAAAGAAACGTTCAACACCGTATATAAACTTTTTTCCGGATCGGTCTCTCCATTAAATCGCACATCAGGAACAGCATCAAGCAATTGCTGCATCATGTAGGTTTTTAAACCCAATATGTAGCTTTTATGCGTTTCCATTTCCTCGTAGGCCAAACCTAATGCTTTGGCAAAACCGGCAATCCCGTAAACATTTTCTGTACCGCCGCGCATGTTCCGCTCCTGCGAGCCGCCATAAATAAGCGGTTTTATTTTGATTTTATGGTTGACGTATAAAAAGCCCACGCCTTTTGGCCCATGCAGTTTATGGGCTGCCCCAACCAGGAAATGCACTTTCAGTTTGGTAACATCATGCGGATAATGCCCCATCGTTTGCACGGTATCACAATGAAAAACGGCGTTATGTTGCTCGCACAACAACCCCGCTTTTTCGATATCCGTCAGCGTGGCAATTTCGTTATTGGCGTGCATCAGTGATACCAAACTGCGCTCGTTCTCCTTTAGCAATTGCTCTAAATGCTTCAGGTTGATGTTTCCTTGTGCATCAATATCAACAAAACTCAGTTTGATGGTTCCTGCTTTTTCAAGTGCTTTTAAAGTATGTAGTACGGCATGATGCTCAATTTCGCTGGTGATGGCATGCTTGATCCCTAAATCAGTAATAGCACAACGGATAGCCATGTTATCAGCTTCCGTGCCGCCCGAAGTAAAAAATATTTCTGAAGGGGAAGCATGTAAAAGGCCGGCAATAGTTTTGCGCGCTTTTTCTACCACCGTCCTGGCTTCGCGGCCGTAAGAATGGATGGACGAAGGATTACCGTAACAGCTTTCCATCACCTGATAAACCTCTTTTAATACTTCCGGATCCATCGGAGTGGTGGCAGCATTGTCTAAATAAACACGCATGGTTTTTAATTTATATTAAAATTAGTATGGTAAAAGAAGCATCAGCTCTGCAACTGCAATACTTCTTTTATATCGGAAATTATTTTGTTGGCCAAACTGTTTGCCACTTGTTCCGAGTTTCCTTCAGAATAAATGCGGATGATCGGTTCGGTGTTTGATCTCCGCAGATGCACCCAATCACTTCCGAATTCTATTTTCAAACCATCGATTTCAGAATGCGGCTGCCGCTGATATTTTTGCCGCACGCTGTCCAGCAAAGCATCAATATCCATTTCCGGTGTAAGTGTAATTTTATTTTTGGAGATGTGGTAGCTTGGATATGTACTGCGCAACACTGAAACAGAACAGCCGGACTTGGCCAGATGTGTTAAAAACAATGCAATCCCAACCAGCGCGTCCCGGCCATAATGCAGTTCGGGATAGATCACGCCGCCATTGCCTTCGCCACCGATCACGGCGTTTACTTCTTTCATTTTATTTACCACGTTCACCTCTCCCACTGCCGCAGCAAAATAACCGCCGTTTGCTCTTTCGGTCACATCGCGCAAAGCACGGGTTGAGGAAAGGTTGGAAACGGTATTGCCGGTTTTATTTTTCAAAACATAATCTGCAACGGCTACCAAAGTATATTCTTCTCCAAAAACGTTTCCATCCTCGGATACAAAACATAAGCGGTCCACATCCGGATCGACAGCAATCCCCAGATCAGCGTTTTTAGCTAATACTTCTTTTGACAAAGCTTGTAAGTTTTCGGGCAGTGGTTCCGGGTTATGCGAAAAATTACCATCGGGTTCACAAAACAATCCATAAATAATTTCCACACCTAAAGCACCCAGCAATGCCGGCACAAAAATGCCCCCGGTAGAATTTACGGCATCAACCACGATTTTAAAATTGGCATTTCGGACAGCTTCAACATCTACCAAAGGCAAAGCCAGGATCAGATCAATATGTTTTTGCAGATAAGAATCATCCGCTGTAGCTTTTCCGAGAAGGTTTACTTCTGCAAAAACAACCTCGCCGCTTTCTGCCAGTTCCAGCACTTCGGCACCGTCTGCATCGCTGATAAATTCTCCGTCATGGTTCAGCAGTTTCAGCGCATTCCATTGTTTGGGATTGTGGCTGGCCGTGATGATAATCCCGCCGCCGGCCTGTTCAGCCGGAACTGCAATTTCTACCGTTGGCGTGGTGGAAAGGCCGAGATCGACCACATCGATCCCCAAACCTTGCAGCGTACCGGTAACCAGGTTTAAAACCATTTGCCCTGAAATGCGTGCGTCCCGGCCGACCACTACTGTTTTTATGCCTGTTTTTTTTATTACCCAACTTCCGAAAGCAGCCGTAAATTTTACAATATCTGCCGGTGTCAATGCGTTTCCGGCTTTCCCTCCGATCGTTCCCCTGATCCCGGAAATTGATTTTATAAGTGTCAAGAATATCAAGTTTTAGGATACAAAAATACGAATAAAAGCAGTAGGACTTCTACAGAAACCGGGGTTGTTTGCACTGTTATTAGCTATATTAGCAGCTTTTTAAAGTATAAAATGATTGCAAGTTTCTTGTCGTCATATTTACATGTAGTAAAATAATGCCCGATTTTTTGATACAATTTGACCAGCATTGGTTCCACCTCATTAACCACGGATGGAGCAATACTTTTTTTGATTGGCTGATGCCGATATTGCGTAATCCAAAAACCTGGATCCCGCTTTATATTTTCATTATTGGTTTCAGCATTTACCGTTATCGTAAAATGTCGATTCTAATTATTGTACTGCTCCTGGCAAGTGTGGGCACCGCAAATTTTGTTTGTGTCCAGGTGATCAAAGCTTACGTAAAAAGAGTACGGCCTTGCAACGATAAACAGTTTGAACCGACCGTGATCAACCGTATTCCCTGCGGAACAGGTTTAAGTTTTCCTTCTGCACATGCCTGCAATCATTTCGCCGTTGCTATTTTTCTTTGTATGGCTTTTCGGCGTAACTGGCGATGGATTTGGTTTGCGGCTGTTTTTTGGGCAGCTATGATTTGTTATGCACAGGTTTATGTGGGTGTGCATTACCCGGTTGATGTAATTACGGGTGCTGCACTTGGCGCGTTAATTGGTTGGTTATACGGCCTGCTTTACAATCGGCTTTACTTAAAATTTTCATGAGATCCTGGGTTATTGTTCCGCTTTTCCTTAGTGCCTTTCTTGGAGGGACAAGTGTTTTTTTGTTTAAAAAAGACATTGGCAAAAACCTCAAGCTGATCCTGTCTTTCAGCGGTGCCTATTTATTTGCCATCACCGTTTTGCATTTGATCCCGGATGCTTACCAAAGCGGTGATCATTTGGTTGGTGTTTTTATTTTAGGCGGATTTTTGTTCCAGATACTCTTGGAGCAGTTTTCAGAAGGGATTGAGCATGGCCACGTGCATCATCACGTCCGGGAACATGGCGCGTTCCCAATGGGGATTATGGTCAGTTTGTGTTTACATGCTTTTCTGGAAGGAATGCCTTTGGCGCAAGGCCATCAGCAGGAACTGGTTTTCGGGATTGCCCTGCATCATATCCCTGCCGCTTTTGCTTTGGGAAGTGTGCTTGTTCAAAACCAAATCCGCAAACAGAACGTGCTTCTTTTACTGATCATTTTTGCTTTGATGACACCGGGAGGCTATTTGTTAAGCGGTGCTTTAAGCCAAACGATGGCTGGAATGAAGGTTTACTTTGCTCGGATCATGGGTATTGTGATCGGCATATTTCTGCACATTTCCACTACGATTTTGTTTGAATCCAGCAACGACCACCGCTTTAATATGCGCAAAACCATTGCTGTGCTGATTGGTTCGGGTATTGCCCTGATCGCCTTTTTTGCAGCATAAAAACAGTATTTATCCGCGCAGCTTATCCAGCAAGTTAGATAAAGTTAAAGCCTCCTCTTCCGTCAGGTTATCACTTAAAAAATCTTTTATTTTCATTTCTTTATCAATCAAAGAAAGAATATTCAAACCATCCTCACTGATACGGATATCAACCGCACGGCGGTCTTTGGAATTGGTACATCTAGTAACAAGTTCTTTTTGCACCAAACGGTCAACAATACGCGAAGCATCGCACATTTTATCGATCATTCTTTCTTTCAGCAAATTTACTGTTGCCGGGCATGGATATTGCCCGCGCAAAATCCGCAGAATATTAAATTGCTGATGCGTAATGTTGTGCTTTTCCAAACGTGTACGCAGCATATTACTGAGCCAGTTATAAGTATAAGAAACATTGACCACGGCTTTGTGGTAACTATCCTCAAACTTATCGCTTTGAATTTCCTTTTCCAATTCCATAATTTTAATACTACTAACGCTGTAAATTTAAAATAATTTATCAGCGGACAGTTTTTTTTGTTTGTCCCGGCCAAAATTCCAGGGACAGTGGTGGCATTTGTTTTTGCAGCAATAGTTCCGCTTCAAATGAAATATAGCGGTAAAAACAGTATTGCCATTTTCATCCAGATAAAAATCTTCATTTTCTTCCATCAGTTTAAAATTTTTACGCGCAGTTTTCCGGCAAAATATTGTTGTAGATAAAAGCCGTTTCCATGCAAAGTCCAAACTTGCGCAGGTTTTACCTTGCTGATCAGCAACAAAATATCGTCCCAATCGGCATGATCTGAAATGTAAAGGGAATCACGCGGATTGGTTTGCAGGTTTTTCCAGCCGGAAGCAAATATCCGCCGTAAACCCTTCGCATGGATATAACTATGGAAAGTGAATGGCGGCACCAAATAAACAAAGTTGTTTTGGGTTTTAATAGATTTGCGGTCGTACAATCGGTATTTCCCGCTTAAATAACCAAACTTTTCATAAATACGGTTGATCGGATCAATGTTTCGATGAACCAAGATTTGCTTTTCCGGACAAAACTGATTGATCATCTGGATCAAACGCTGGCTTTTGCCCAAAGCATATGCACCCAGCAAAATATTAAAAGGGATCTGACTGAGTTTTTGAATCTCTGTAACCTGATCCGGATGCTTCGTGTTTGGATTGGCAAATGTAGTTTCTGTAATCAGCACATCCGCTTCCGCCCATTCCAACATTTCGCAAGTTGTGTCCGGCTGTAGTTTAAAATCGCCCGTGTATAAATACTTTATACCTGCAAACTCCATCAAAACCTGCGCAGAACCCAAAATGTGCCCAGCCGGAACCAACGTGACCGATACTTCTTTTATCGTTAGTTTTTGGTGATACGGAACAGCTTGTTTGTTTTTTCCGGCGTTTTTGCCATATCGTAAATCCATAAAAGCCAGGGTAGCTTCAGTTGCATAAACTTGCTGATGGCCGCCAATTGCATGATCTGCATGGGCATGGGAAATTACGGCTGTTTGCACCGGTTTAATCGGATCTAAATAAAAATCCCCTTCGCGGCAGTACAAACCGCTGCCGGTCAGTTCTAAAAAATATTCTTGGATCATTGGTTTTTTGCCAGTTCCAGCAGTTGTTCGTGGATTTTTAAAACCTGTGGAACCACCAGTACATTGGCATCGTTCAAAATAATAAAATCAGCTTTAGCCTCCTTTTCCGCTTGCGGCATTTGTTTTTTTTCCCTGCGTAGGACTTCTTCTTCCGATAAAAGATCGCGCGCCATTACTCGCTGAACCCAAACATTGAGTGCGGCTGCAACCACAATCGTTTTGTCGCATTGCAGGTCAGAACCGCTTTCAAATAACAACGCTGCTTCTTTTAGCACATAAAAATTGTGCTGATGCTGTTCTGCCCAAGTATCAAAAGCGCGAAAAACAGCAGGATGAACCAGAGCATTCAGCTTTTTCAATTCCGCATCATTATTAAAAACAATGTTTGAAATATGTTTCCGGTTCAGGCTGCCATCATCAAAATAAGCTTCAGCACCAAAATCATTGCGGATGGCTTCTGCCAAACCAGCATCTTCCGTCATTACTTTTTTAGCATGAAAATCAGCATAAAAAACAGGAATTCTCAGCAGTTCAAACAGTTTGCAAACTGTCGTTTTTCCACTGCCGATATTGCCGGTGATACCGATTTTAAGCATTATTTACGAACCATAAAATTAATACTTGCTGGTTGGACACTTACAATCCTACAGTAATCCGGTTGTTGTTTCAGCTTGATGGGCAAGGTAACTGCACCTTGTTTTTGCCAGGCATCAAGATCAGCAACGGCTTCAAAAAAATCCGGGTTCACATCTGCATAATCATTGAGCGAAACCGTAAACGTAACTTTTACTTTTTTGGGGAACAACGTGATATTGCTGTAAATTTTGTTGTTGATTAGCTTAACCGGTATTTCGAGGGTCTTCTCTGTAAATTCATCCACCGGGATATTTACATCAACCGTTTTAGGGTAAATGCTGACATTGTTTTCTTTAGGCGACATGAGTTTCACCCTCGAACCAATGCTGCTGTTTGCTCTTTTTACTGTTAAAGAATCTGTTTTCCAGCTTTTTACTGAGTCAACATAAGCTGCCGGCCCGCTGATGGTCACGAATTCCGGTTTCAAAACAATATCACCCGAAAGCGCGTATTGCTGCTGATAACTGATGCTTGCTGTAAGCACGACAGGTACACGTTTTACTTTCCTTACTGCAAAATCAAAATAAACCGTATCGGGACTAAAAGAAATGAGCTGCTGGTTTTTATCGGATTTTTGATTAATTAGTGGCAATTGGCTACTTAAAACGACAAAGTTTTGCGTTTCTAATTTTTGCAGATCAATGCTGACACTTCTGTTCTGCGAAGGATTGATACCGGAAAACAGCTTTTGCCAGCCCGTGCCGCCTACCATAGCCGAAACTGTATCTGCCTGCAAAGCATAAAAAGCTTTCCGCAAAGGCTGGTTTTTGAAATTTAAAACCACCTTGACCGGAAAAATATAATTATTGGACAGCGTAACAAATATCCAGGCAACTGTAGCCAAAATAAGGCAGGTAAAGAAAGCTGAAACCCGCCTTCGTTCTGCCCTGGATAATTTGAAAATCGCCATACTTCTTTTACCCTATAAAAGTTTATATAAAAAAACCATCCGGCAAATTAATAAATATAACTGCCGGATGGTTAATTGTTAAATTTAAACTTTAACCGTGGCCGGCTGGTTCAACAACCTGGAAGCTTCTAAAGAAATTGAGCTTTTATCGAAACGGATTTTTACATTGTTATCCACTTCGATCAGTATCGTAACGTCGCCAACTTCTACTATTTTGCCATGGATGCCGGCCGAGGTAACTACTTTATCACCTTTTTTCAGTTCGTCAACATATTTTTTCTGGTCTTTTTGCTTCTTCACCTGCGGCCGGATCATGAAAAAATAGAATACAACGATAATCAGGACAAGCGGAATGAATTGTCCGTAAGCACCCAAACCGCCCGGAACTTGTAAAAGAATTGTTGAAATCATATTGAAAGTATTAATTTTTATAATCAGTTATTTTGTTGTTGTTACTTCGCCAACCAAATGTACCAGCGTTTGCGCCGGAACCGTGTTGGCCGTAATGGTAATCTGTTTATCAATCAATCCTGATTTTCCGGCACTGTTAAAAATCACTTTGATAGCTTCTTTGTTGCCTGGGTTGATCGGCTTATTTGGCCAACTTGGAATAGTGCAGCCGCAACTGGCAACGGCATCGGTGATAATCAAAGGTGATTTGCCAGTGTTTACAAAGCTGTAACTGTAGCTCACTTTGTCGCCGGCTTTGACCTTGCCGAAATCATAAATTTCTTTGTCGAATTTTAAAACAGGACCGTTGCCTACAGCTATTTTTTCTGTTGCAGAAGCATTGTCCTGTTTTCCGTTTCCCTGGTTGCAGGCTGATAGCAAACCAACTGCTGCTAAAATGATGAAGCACTTTTTCATATCGTTAATCTATTAATCCGCGACCGGCTTTTCTGATCTTGTTATTGTTTTTCAGTTCAAATAAAACTTTATCTAAGATACCGTTTATAAACGAATTACTTTTAGGCGTACTAAATTCCTTGGATATTTCCAAGTATTCATTGATCGTAACTTTTACAGGGATGGAAGGAAAACCCAGGAACTCGCAGATAGCCATTTTCATCAGCATGGTGTCCATCATTGCAATCCGTTCAGCTTCCCAATTTTGGGTTTTGTCGCTTATATATTGCTGATAATCTTTGTCATAACGAATTGTTTGCTGAAAAAGCGTAACTAAAAACTCGCGGTCTTCCACCCAATCCAAACTCAGTTCAGCCAGTTTATTTCTTGCAGTTTCCTCGTGTGAAAAATTTTTAAATGTTTTGGCAATCATTGCCTGCAAAGTGTCTTTATCAACCGGCCAGTTCAAAAATCGCTCTTCAAAAAACTGCTCTGCCGTTACCGATTTCAGGATCAGTTTTTTAAAAATAAACTTGATAATATCTTTATCAGCTTGAATAGTAGTGGCATTGCTTTCCAGATACGCCTGGTATTCCTGTGCTTCTTTTAAAGCATGTAAAATAGAACGAGCCAGTTCCGGATCAAAACTCCAGTCCACTTTATATTTTTTTAAGCCGGCTATGTATTCCGGGTTCAGGCGGAGGGATACGATAAATTTATTTTTTAAGATTCTTAGGTTTGGGGCGAGGTCTGCTTCTGTAGGCAAGTGAAGGTTTGCCCGGTCTTCTGCATCTGTTGACGCATATTGCACCACTTCATCAATCAGGGAAAGCATCCAGATATACATTTCAAAAACCCGATCTACACTTTGCAGCAGCAGTTTTTCATGTGCATTTATTTCTTTGTTTTCAGATTGGTTGTAAGCGTATAACGCCTGTAAAACCTTTACCCTGAGTTGCCTTCTGTTTAACATATTTTATAAGAACGGTCTGCGGAAATAACCTAACCGCAACAGATTTTTTTATTAGATACCGGTTTTTTCTGTTAAAACCAACATTCTGTTTCTGCCGCAAAAGTAGCTTTTTTAACCAAGCGAAACAAATGATTCAGCTTCCTGATGTAGAAAGCAAACGGAAGCATTCTGATTTTTACTTGCTAAAAACAGTATTAACTTGTAAAGATTTAGGGCAGCCAGCAGCGTTGACATTGGTTTTTTTAACTTTGCAACACTGTATGAAACACCTCGCTTACCTCAATAAATATTTCTGGAAATACCGCTGGCACTTAATTCCGGGGATCCTGTTTGTTATTATTTCCAATGTTTTCGGCGTGCTGCCTGCGCCCGTTATCCGGCTTTCTTTTGATCTGGTTACCGAAAACATTGGCATTTATCATTTATATACTGGTTTTGAAAGGCAGCATATCATTTACAATTTGCTGGGCGATAGCTTGCTTTTGTTTGGGGCGATTGTATTGCTGATGGCTGTTTTGCGCGGTTTGTTCCTTTTTTTTATGAGGCAAACCATCATTTTGATGTCGCGCCATATTGAGTATGATTTGAAAAACGAAATATATGCGCATTATCAGCGGCTTTCTTTGGCTTTTTACAGAAGAAACAACACAGGCGATTTGATGAACCGTGTGACAGAAGATGTTAGCCGAGTGCGCATGTACCTCGGCCCGAGTATTATGTACGCAATCAATACAGCCGTACTGTTTTTAATGGTGATTTATGCCATGCTGACGGTAAATATTCGGTTGGCCGTGTTTAGTTTGTTACCGCTTCCGGTGCTTGCGCTGGCTATTTATTTGGTGAATACCGAGATCAATCACCGCAGCGAGCGCATCCAGGAAAGGCTTTCGGGCCTATCCAGTTTTGTGCAAGAGAGCTTTTCGGGTATCCGCGTGATTAAATCTTACGTGCGCGAAAAATATATCAACGCCAGTTTTCGTAAAGAAAGCGAATTGTATAAAACCGATTCCCTCTCTTTGGTAAAAGTTCAGGCTTTGTTTTATCCGGTGATGCTTTTACTGGCCGGTTTAAGCACTTTAATTACGGTTTATGTAGGCGGGATTGAAGTGATGAAAGGCAATATCACCGCCGGTAACATTGCCGAGTTTATTGTTTACGTCAACCTGCTTACTTTCCCGGTGCTTTCCTTGGGCTGGGTTACATCGCTCATCCAGCGTGCAGCAGCTTCCCAAAAAAGGATCAACGAATATTTGCAAACGGTATCCGAAATCGATCAGCCCAACGTTCCTGCTATCGATATTAAGGGAAATATTGAATTTAAAAATGTAAGCTTTACTTATCCCGATACCGGAATTGTTGCCTTAAAAGAAGTATCTTTTTCGGTTGCGCCCGGCGAACTTTTAGCGATCATAGGCCGAACCGGTTCCGGAAAATCCACCATCGCCAACTTATTGATGCGCATGTATGATTGTACTTCTGGCGAGATTACAATCGACGGCAAACCAATTCAAGCTTTAAACCTTGAAAATTATCGTGCGCAAACTGGTTTTGTGCCGCAGGAAGTTTTTCTTTTTTCAGATACCATTGCCAACAATATTGCTTTTAGTGTAGATAAAATGGACATGGACCGGGTAGAAAATGCTGCCAGAAGTGCTGCCGTTTATGATAATATCGCTGCTTTTGACGAAGGTTTTACAACCATGATTGGGGAACGCGGCGTTACGCTTTCAGGCGGACAAAAACAACGGGTCTCTATTGCGCGCGCTGTTTTTAAGCAACCAAAAATATTGATCTTTGATGATTGCTTATCTGCAGTAGATACTAAAACGGAAGAAGAAATACTAAACAACTTGGGCGAAGTAATGACCGGCAGGACCAGTTTACTGATTGCGCACCGTATTTCTACCATCAAAAATGCCGATAAAATTGTTGTTCTGGATGATGGAAAAATTATTGAACAGGGAACGCATGACGCATTAATTGAACTAAAAGGAAGGTATTTTGAACTGTACGAAAAGCAGTTGCTGGAAGAATCTGAAAGTGTAGGATAACGCCCGGAAACTTTATTAAGTATCTGTCCGTAAAAATAATTATTCACAAACACTGCTTTTTTCTTTTCTAATTTCAAAAAAGCATTATATTTATCGCAGTCAAATTAATGTAAAATATTTCAAATGGGAGATTTTGATAGCAGAGACCGCGAGGAGGTCTATTCAAAAAAAGTAAGGGCAGGAAAAAGGACTTACTTTTTTGATGTAAAAGCAACACGTTCCAACGATTATTACGTTACGATCACGGAAAGCAAAAAACGTTTGGAAGACGGTGTTTTTATCAAACACAAGATTTTTTTGTACAAGGAAGATTTTGAAAAATTTGCAGAAGGATTAAAAGAAACGACTGATTACATTAAGGCACATCAGGAAGTTGCAGAAAAACCTTATGAATTTGCAGAGAGCAACGATCATACAAGCACTAAAATTGCCGATGATTTTTCTTTCGAGATATAATTTACCCTTAATACCCTAAACTTTATCAATAAAAAATCCTGCTCTTGGGCGGGATTCTTTATTTTAGCAATAATTAGTTTATAGTAATCATAAATCAGCTTTTGTTTTATATTTTTCATTAAAAAGATAAAAAATAAATGCTAAGTACTAATGTATCAACTGTTTAAGTGTAAACTTTAATCCCTTGATATCATACAAAATATATGAAAAATACAGTACTTCTTTCTTTTCTTTTAACTGTGTTTTTTTCAATTGCATCAAATCATATAAGGGCACAAAATAATGTATCACCTTTTATCTCTCCATATGGAGTTATAAAATTAGGTTTTAAAATTGAAAAATCTACTTTTTATATCTGTGTATCAAAAAAGGGTGAAATAATAGGTTATAGTATTTATTCTACAGGATTTATCTCCTATGATTTTAAAGAACATATAGATAAAATAGGTACGGTAAGACTGTTATATAAATTGAATGGCCAAATCGACAAAAGTGGTACAGAACCAATAAACTACGACTTTGATGGACGAATAAGTCAGATTGGCGAAACAAGAATTACATACGACTTTAACAATAGAGTAGACAATATCGGAGGACATGCAATTTCTTATGATTTTAATAGTCAAATCGACCAAATCGATACAGAATCAATCAATTATAACTTTAACGACCAAATATGTCAGGTTGGCGAAACAAGAATTACATACAACTTTAACAATAGAGTGAACAATATTGGAGGACATGCAATTTCTTATAACTTTAATGGTCAAATCGACCAAATTGATACAGAACTAATAAAATATGATTTTGATGGACGAATAAATCAGGTTGGTGAAACAAGAATTACATACAACTTTTAACAATAGAGTGAACAAGATTGGAGCACAAGCAATCTCTTATGATTTTCATAATTATGTGGAAAGAATAAGTTCGATTAGCATTTTCTTTATTCCTTTCACCTTCTCAACTTTTCATCCCGCCGCCTGCCAAAGCTGCAATAATAGATATTATATAAAACACGATAAAGGAAATCACCAGTATCCCGAAAAACTTAAAGTAAGATTTTAGTTTTTGAAAAGCTAAGTTTAAACTTAGTTGATCTGCATAATTAAATCCGTTTTTAAAGCCTGCCCCAACCTGAAATAAATAGAAGGACGGCAAAAAAATCAGTATCCCAAACAAGATAAACATAAATGCAAGGCCATTGCTTAAAGCTTGCTTTTCTACTGCGGTGCCATAAGTATGCTGCAATTGGGATACTAAAGGCCCAACCGAAAAAGCACTGATAATCGTTAACGTGCTAAACATAAAACCTGCCATACCTAAAAAATTGGCCCATTTTCCGGCTTCGCGCAAATAAGCTTCTGCTTCAAAAGTGATCAGCATTTCGCTTGCTTCGCCTGTTGATTCTATATCTTCTGTTTTTTCCATGTTTAATTTATTCTATTGGTATAACAATTATTTGCGATACTGTTTTTACCCTATAAAAGTTTGCCTTGCATAATAAATACGGCGATAGAAAAATAGATGATTAAACCGGTAACATCTACCAAGGTGGCCACAAAAGGTGCAGAGGAAGTTGCAGGATCGGCACCCAGTTTTTTTAGCAGTAAAGGAAGCATGGAGCCTGCCAGCGAACCCCATAAAACAACGCCGACCAGCGAAAAACCAACGGTAACGGCAATTAAAAACCAGTGCGGGCCGTAGATGTTGGTAAAAAACGTCCAGGCGAAAATCCTGAAAAACCCTAAAACGCCAAGTGTTACGCCCAGCATCAAACCCGATAAAATCTCCCGTCGCATTACTTTCCACCAGTTGGCCACCGTAACTTCGCCCAAAGCCATCGCCTGAATGATTAAAGTGGAGGCTTGCGAACCGCTGTTGCCGCCGCTTGAAATAATCAAGGGCACAAACAAAGCAAGTACGACAGCTTTTGCAATTTCGTCTTCAAAGAAAGCCATTGCAGTAGCTGTCAGCATCTCTCCCACAAATAAAATAACCAGCCAGCCAACGCGTTTTCTAACTAATTTTAACAACGGCATATCTAAATAAGGCTCATCAAGTGCTTCCGTACCACCTATTTTTTGAATGTTTTCCGTATATTCTTCATTCGCGATCCATAAAATATCATCCACCGTAACAATCCCCAGTAAAATATTTTCCTGATCAGTTACCGGCAATGCCACTCGGTTGTTCATCCGGAAAACATTGATCGCTTCTTCCTGCGGGTCATGCACATGCAGCGCAATCAGCCGGTCATCCATTAATGTACTGATTTGTGTTTCCGGGTCTACCAATAAAATATCACGGATACGGATATCATCCATTAAAACGCCTCGATCGTCAATTACATAAATTACATCAATCGTTTCCGAGTTTTTGCCATAACGCCGGATATGTGCCAGCACCCGGCTTACATTCCAATGCGCTTTCACTGCAATGTAATCCGGAGTCATCAAGCGGCCAATACTGTATTCTTCGTAGCCAAGCAAGGCCAAAGCTTCTTTACGTTCCTGCGGCGGCAGTTCGTTAATCAGTTTTTTTACCGTATCGCCATGCAGCTCACTAAATAATGCGGTACGGTCATCAGGAGGCAATTCGGCGATCAGCTCGGTAACTTTTGGCCCGGAAAGTTTTTTGATAATGCGTTCCTGCGTGGGGAAATCCAATATCCGAAAAACATTAACGGCCCGGTTGATCGACAGTGTTTCAATAAAAGTGGCGGCATGTTCCGGCAACTCATCGATCAAATGCTCTACACCCGAAATGTTCAGGTCATCCAAAAAAATTTTAAGCTCTGATCCTTTGCCCGTTTCCAGCAAGCTTTCAATTTCCGCTATGTTTTCCTCCATTGTAACAATAATTTATTTTGATGGCACCTCCGGAAACCTTGGCAAAAATCGTTTAATTTTTTGAATTAAAAAGGTTGAATCCTGCTATCTTTGCCGCAAATTTTACAACAGCACCTAAAGCTTGTATACGTGTTTAGATGCTGTTTTTACACAATAAAAATCAACAAAACATGGGATTACAATGCGGCATTGTAGGATTGCCAAACGTAGGGAAATCAACGTTGTTCAACTGCTTGTCCAACGCGAAGGCACAGGCGGCCAACTTTCCTTTTTGCACGATAGAGCCCAATATTGGTGTGATCACTGTTCCGGACGAGCGGCTGGCCAAATTAGCAGAATTAGTTAACCCTCAGCGCGTTGTACCCAACGTGATAGAAATTGTGGACATTGCCGGGTTGGTAAAAGGCGCCAGCAAAGGCGAAGGTTTGGGCAACCAGTTTCTGGGGAACATCCGGGCAACCAATGCCATCATCCATGTGTTGAGGTGTTTTGATGATGACAATGTGATCCATGTGGATGGTTCCGTCAACCCAATCCGTGATAAAGAAATCATTGACACGGAACTACAGTTGAAAGACCTGGAATCTATCGACAAAAAACTGCAAAAAGTAGAACGCGCCGCCAAGACCGGCGACAAAGAAGCCAAAAAAACGTTTGAAGTTTTAAGTACCTATAAACAGCACCTGCTTTCCGGAAAATCTGCCCGCACAGCATTGGTTTCTGTGGAAGACCAGGAATATGTGGAAGATCTTTTTTTGCTCACGCTAAAACCTGTAATGTATGTTTGTAACGTGGACGAAGCTTCCGTTAATACAGGGAATGCTTATGTAGAAAAAGTAAAAGCTGCCGTTGCCGAAGAAAAGGCGCAGGTGCTGATTATTTCGGCACAAATAGAATCAGAAATTGCGCAATTGGAAAGTTACGAAGAACGGCAAATGTTTCTGGAAGACCTGGGTTTGACCACTTCCGGCGTGAGCCAGTTGATTAAGGCTGCTTACAGTTTGCTTCATCTGGCCACTTATTTTACCGCTGGCGTACAGGAAGTTCGGGCCTGGACGATTACGCAAGGCTTTACCGGGCCGCAGGCGGCAGGCGTGATCCATACAGATTTTGAAAAAGGGTTTATCCGTGCCGAAGTGATCAAATACGATGATTTTGTAAAATTAGGTTCGGAAGCAGCTTGCAAAGAAGCCGGAAAACTAAGCGTGGAAGGCAAAACTTATATCGTACAGGACGGCGATATCATGCACTTTCGTTTTAATGTTTAAGGTTTTTCTACTTCAGCAGAAATTAGAGTTGATTGTTCTGATACTGTTTTTATGCAGGTAAAAACAGTATCGGGATTTTTATTAAAGGATGCGACAGGTATTGTTTATGAACCTGGACATTTATGCCCATAATTTGCCACCAACTATAGCGTACAACAAGGGTTAATTGATGTTTTGTTGATAGGATGAACAGGATAACAGCTCCTATGCTCAAAGGTCGGGATTGTAAGTTCTGACCTTTGAAGGTTAATAAATTAAGCTGTTTGTATCAAAGTATTTATCTTATTTTTAGTGAAGAAAATTAATTTTTGAAACATCTATTTTAAATGGTTCCAGAAAAAAAAGTATATCCTGCTGAAAATTGCAGAATCTGCAATTTACCTTTTTCAAAAGAATATACGCTAAAAGAAAAGATGTTTGGGTTCAAAGATGAATTCCGCTATCAGGAATGTTCTTTTTGCGGATGTTTGCAGATAGCAGAATTGCCTGAAAACATAATGAAGTATTATCCTCCGTATTATTACGCTTATATACAAAAAATCCCTGCGTTAAAAAAACTACCGTTAATGAAGCGGTTGTTTAAAAGTATAAGGCTACAAAAAAAATACAGAAAAAATATTTATCCGCTTAACTATTTAAAACCGATAAACACTGGCATAAATGACAGGATTTTAGATGTTGGCTGTGGAAAAGGTTTGTTGATTTGCCAATTGTTTAACCAGGGTTTTGAAAATGTGGAGGGGGTGGATAAATTTATCCCACACCAATTTGATCATGGGCATGGTGTGAAAGTGATGAAGAAAGACGTTACAGAATTAGAACCTCGTTTTTACGATCTGATCATGATGCATCATGTTTTAGAGCACATGGACCAGCAAAAAGATGCTTTAACAGACTGCCGTAATTTATTAAAGGACGATGGCTGCTTAATGATCAGGGTCCCGCTGATCGGGGAAGCCTGGAAGCTTTATCAGGAGGATTGGGTTCAGTTGGATGCGCCCAGGCATTTCTTTTTACATTCATTAAAGAGTTTGCAAATTTTAGCCGGTAACTCTGGTTTTGAAATAAGGCATACGGTATTCGATTCTACAGGTTTCCAGTTTTGGGGAAGTGAGTTATATAAAAAAGATATACCCTTGTTCTCTGCAGAGGACGATTTTAAGCTGTTTGCTACTGAAAAAGTGTTTGATCCAGACGAATTAAAAGCTTATGAGCATAATGCTAATCAGCTTAATATAGATTGCAAAGGGGATTCTGCTGCGTTTTATTTATATAAGAAATAAGTGTCCATTTCCGCTAACCAAAATTTGTAATACTGTCCTTTAAGATGTGGCAGGTTTTGAAGCAGCTTGCAAAGCAGCCGGAAAACTAAGTGTGAAAGGCAAAACTTATATCGTACAGGACGGCGATGTCATGCACTTCCTTTTTAATGTTTAAAGGCTTGGCAGCTTCGGCCGGAACTTATATATTTGCGCCCCGATGCTTCTTTTAGCACATAAAAACCTGCACTCGTAGTTCAATGGATAGAATGTGAGATTCCGGTTCTCATGATATAGGTTCGATTCCTATCGAGTGCACAAAAATTCCTTTCTCTTTTAATTTTAAGAAAGGATATTTTTTTGGAAGAAAACGCGAAGTTTTCAAATAAGTACTATTAGCCTAAAATTATTTTCAACCAACCTTTACTTTAAAAACCTATTTCCGATCCTAAAATTCAAGGCTTCATCTTTATTGAGAAAATAAACGATGCCGGTAGATATCCCATCTTCATCCGTTATAAATTCTATGGAAGTGCCCCAGAATGTAAAACCAAGAATATTGGTGCTGATAACATTCAGCACATTTGAAACTGTACAATATTGATCAGGGTTCATTGCCGTTTTTACCTGATGTTACAGGTCCTTCTTTGTACGGACAATTTTCAATACGGTTAAAAGTTTTTCGCTTTCCTACAACAAAGTTTTTACAGGCATAAAAGAAGCATCTGATTCGGAATTATTTCAACTTATAATTTATGCAAGCCAATGGCCCGAAGAACTGATTTTTCGCCAAAACGGTTTCGGATCTGGTCAAGTGCTTCGTACAATTTGGTATTTTCTGCTTTTTTGGAGAACAGGTCCATCTGGTATTCGCCCTTGATCAAATGGCTTAGTTTGACACCAATCAGCCGAACCTGCAAATTCGGATGATAAGACTTGCGGAAAAGTTCTTTAACGGCTGATAAAATAACATAGTCTGCTGCCGTGTAGCTGATAACAGCCTGCTTGGTTTCGGTAGAGAAATCAGCATAACGGATTTTTACAGTAACACAGCCGCTCAGTTTTTTTTCCTGCCGAAGCAAAAAAGCAATTTTCTCAGTCATGCGTACCAGTTCGCCTTGCAAGAAATCAACGTTCAAAGTATCGCTTTCAAACGTGTTTTCAGTGCTGATACTTTTTCTTTCGGAATAAGGCACTACCGGCGAATCATCAGTCCCGTTCGCCCTTCTGATCAGATCGAAACCACTTTTTCCAAACCGAAGTTCCATCAAGGCCAAATTTGCTTCGCTTAACTCTTTCAGCGTAAAAATCCCCATCTGCCGAAGGGCAAAAGCAGTTTTTTCGCCAATACCAGGCATCCTGTCAATTTTCAACGGAGCCAGAAATTGCTTTTCTTCACCCGGGTTTACTTCGATCTGTCCGTCGGGTTTTACTTCGTTGGTCGCTATTTTGGAAATGAGTTTGTTAGAGGCCAGTGCATAAGAAATGGGCAGGCCGGTTTGTTTGACCACGGTTTGCTTCAGCTCTTTGGTAAACTGGCTGCAACCAAAAAAACGATCCATGCCGGTCAGGTCCATATAAAACTCATCAATGCTGGCTTTCTCTAAAACAGGGACACGTTCGCGGATAATGGAAGTAACCAAACGTGAATAATGGCTGTAGCTTTCAAAATCCCCGCGAACGCTGATAGCTTGCGGACAAAGTTTTCGTGCTTGTTTAACCGGCATGGCACTATGAACCCCAAAAGCGCGGGTTTCATAACTGCAGGCTGCCACAACGCCACGATCAGCAGAACCGCCAACGATAACCGGTTTGCCAATCAACGAGCTATCTTTCAGGCGTTCTACACTTACAAAGAACGAATCCAGATCAAAATGTGCTATAAACCTACGATGAAATAACTCAGCCATATTTTTGTTGAAGCACAGCTAAACTACTAAAATAATTAGTTTTTCAGAAAGCTTTTTTTAAGCGGCGGATAACTTCAATTAAAGATCTTGAATTGTGGTACGGACATTTCCAAATACCAACTTTATCTTCCCCTTGCATCACCGTACCATCTTCGTTCAAACCCCAAACCCATTCGCCATTCCCTGCAATGATCTTCTTTTGGATGAAGGCCCAAACGTTTTCAAAATATTTATAAAATGTATGATCGCCGGTAAGTTGCCAGGCATTCAAAAAGCCAACCATTGCTTCGGCCTGCACCCACCAGTAGCGTTCTTTGATGAGATGGCCCTGTTCCGGCCCGTACTCGTAATACAGGGAGCCATCTTTGTCCAATCCGCTTGCGGCAGCATGCGCCATAGCAACAGCTACATTTTTTACCTGTAAAAGAAGCACTTCATCTTCCAGCACTTCTGCGGCTTCCAATAACAACCAAGAACCTTCAATATCATGTCCATAAGAAGTAACATCCGATTTTGGCTGCCAGTTTTCATCAAAAAATAAAATCAAATGATTGGTTTTGGGATCGATAATGTACTCCAGAAAATTATTGATCAAACCACGGATTTGCTTTTCCAACAATCCGTCTTTCCAGATACGGTACAAATTGGTGTAAGCTTCCAACACATGCAAGTGTGTGTTCATGGTTTTTTTTTCGTTGTAATCTTTGTCACTCAAACGCAAATCCGGCAATTCTTTCCAGTTTCGGGCAAAAGCTTCTATGTAGCCGCCTTTTTCAGTATCGTAACTACGTTTTTCTATTTCGGCAAATAGTTTTTGAGCCATAGCCAACGCAAGCACATTTTCACAAGCTTTATAATATTCTGCCAGGCCATAAATGGTAAATGCCAGGGCATATATCTGCTTTTTGGTATCCAGCGGCAAACCCTTATGATCTACTGCCCAAAATATACCGCCGTAAATTCCATCAACAAAATAATTCCGGATATAATCAAAGCTTCTTTTGGCCATCTCCAAATGTTCCGGTTTCCGGCTTTGATTGTAAGCTGCAGAAAAGCTCCATAGTATTCTGGCATTTAATACTGAACCTTTTGGGGCTTCTTTGTTAACCTTATTTTCATGGTCAACCTGGCCATAAAAACCACCATACTTTTTATCCAGTGTATAAGTTATCCAATAATTTAAAATACTGTCAAGTTCTTTTTCAAATACAGTAATATCAGGCATCAGGTATTATAAGTTTTTGGTGTAGATGGCAGGTTTCAGTTTATTTTGAAAAATCATTTTAGGATCAGCATAAAACTTTTTGAAATCGGATGCACTCGCCTGGCCCGGAAAAGGCGCGAAGTAATGATCTTGTTTATAATTTCTCCATGTTAATACGTAAGCCGTTTTATATTGTTTTAAGGCAGGCAGCAGCACTTGCGTCCACCATTTGGGGTCGGGGATGAGTACGTAGCCGGTTTCTGTAAGTGCCGGAAGCTTGTGGTGTTCTGTTGCTACTTTTTCCAGGATCTGATAGCGGTTGTCCAAATCGGTTTTAAAATAATTTGCATCTTTTTCCATGTAGGCGTCAAAGCCGATAATATCCACATATTCATCTCCGGGATAACGCTCTAAATAATCCTTTTCAGTTGCATAACCAGCAGCAGAATAACCAAT
>JAABUS010003862.1_pt1 | contig 23042 bp, 25 predicted proteins | sample 5560161 | NCBI WGS metagenome assembly JAABUS01 (sample SAMN10711885, study PRJNA513376) | rock metagenome | isolation source: Antarctica rocks | place: Antarctica: Victoria Land, Trio Nunatak nord | collected 2016-01-04
GGATTAAACCGCATAAAAGCAAGGCTTCAAGAAACAAGCAGTTCATGGATTGCTACCATAATACTGGTACTGAACCTGGTTAAATTAACCGGGCAGGTATCCTTTTGCCTCATCAGATATGTTTTGACTTATTCAGCAATGCAGTTAGAAAAATTAAATGGAGATATAGAAATGAGCCAAAGACATAGATGCCAAAATTGGCAATTTTAAAACTAACCTTTACTTATTCAGCAGACCCTAAGTAATTGATAAATAATTAATTAGGGTTTATATTAGTAGAGCGTACGGGAATCGAACCCGTGATTCCTCCGTGAAAGGGAGGTGTCTTAACCCCTTGACCAACGCTCCGTTTTTGTAATTGGAGTGCAAAAATAGCGGCATCAAGCATTTCTGCCAAATGTTTTTATGGTACTTATAATTATAGTTATACTCTTTGTCTAAAAGGCATTAAACATTTAAAGTATTATCCTTTAGCTTAATGCTGCACAACAGAAGGGGACGGAACAAAAGCTCATTACAAAAATATACTTACAAATTCCTTGTTTCCTTGTACTTTTGCACAGTTTTTTTAAAACAGAAAAAATAAATATATGAGTACAGTAAATGTAGCCATCAACGGCTTCGGACGTATTGGACGTTTGGTTTTTCGCCAGATTTATAATATGGAAGGTATAGATGTAGTCGCTATCAACGACCTTACCAGCCCTAAAGTACTGGCTCACTTATTAAAATATGACAGTGCACAAGGCCGCTTTGAAGGCGATGTCAAAAGCACTGAAAATTCTATAGTTGTAAATGGAGATGAAGTAAAAATATATGCTCAAAAAGACCCTGCTCAAATTCCGTGGGGAGAGCACCAGGTAGATGTGGTGATTGAGAGCACGGGTTTCTTTACAGATAAAGCAAAGGCAGAAGCGCACCTGAAAGCCGGCGCCAAACGTGTTGTAATTTCTGCTCCTGCAACCGGAGACCTTAAAACGGTGGTTTTTAATGTAAATCACGAGATACTTGATGGTAGTGAAACAATCATTAGCTGTGCCTCTTGTACAACCAACTGTCTTGCGCCAATGGCAAAAGTTATGAACGACCGATTCAAAATTGTTATGGGCATCATGACTACCATTCACGCGTACACAAACGACCAGAATACTTTGGACGCTCCTCATCCTAAAGGTGATTTGCGTCGTTCAAGGGCTGCTGCTCAAAACATTGTCCCAAACAGTACAGGAGCTGCAAAAGCAATTGGCCTTGTGCTTCCCGACCTAAAAGGCAAGCTGGACGGCAGTGCACAACGTGTTCCGGTCATTACCGGTTCATTAACCGAATTAACCACGGTTCTTGAAAAGCAGGTTACCATAGAAGAAGTAAACGCTGCAATGAAAGCCGCTTCAAACGAAAGTTTTGGTTATACAGAAGATGAAATTGTAAGCAGCGATGTTATCGGTCTTACTTATGGTTCAATGTTCGATGCAACTCAAACCAAAGTAATCACTGCAGGAGACAAACAACTGGTAAAAACAGTTAGCTGGTACGACAACGAAATGAGTTATGTAAGCCAGTTGGTTCGCACTGTAAAATATTTTGCAGGGCTTATTAATAAGTAAGAATTTATTTGTGTAGCCAGCATTAGTAATTCTATTAAGCTTCGTTCGCTCAAAGCGGGACAAGTCGTGTTACTCACTTGTAAAGTTGTACAGGCTTCATCTATGCAATTTCAGATTAAATATATCACCGCAGTTTTTCAGATAGTCGAACTGCGGTTTTTTGTTTAAATTTGAGAAACTTTTATTATGGAAGACTTACTTCTGGGAATAACTTCAAGACCGGGATTGTGCGGAGGAAAACCAACTATCAGGGGCATGAGAATCAGAGTCACCGATGTTTTAGATCTTTTAATCCAATGGTCTTACAATTCAGCAAATTCTTAGAGAAGAGCTACCTGACCTCGAAGAGAAAGATATAATGGCTTGTCTCAAATATGCATCTTTAAAACTAAATTATCCTGTCTTACATATTGCAGTCTGAAGCAGATGTGACCCAACTAACATTTTGGTTTGATGCTCACATCTCACCTTCAGTTGCAAAATGGATGATTGAAACTTATAAAGTAAAAGCTGCCAGTTTAAGAAAATTAGGTTTAAGAGATGCGGATGATAGATATATTTAAATCTGCAAGATAAAGTAATGTTATTTTCGTATCAAAAGATAAGGACCTAAAAGAATTGATAGAGCAAAATGGACCTCCTCAAAAATTAATTTGGCTTACTTGTGGCAATACATCTAACAGGGCTTTGAAAGCCATTCTTCAAAATAATTTCAAGTCTGTTATCGATGCCTTAATTGTTGATGACAGTTATTTTCTTGAAATAACTTCATAATATTTCCCTGATGAAATACTATAAAGTGTTTGATTATATTGATGCATTAGATTGCTTTGTCGTAAATCCTCATTTTGAAAAACTAATGGATTATTTTGGGATAACTGAATGGAATGAGGTAGTTTGGATTGGACGTCTTTTTACTTTAGATAACGATTATGGTGAGCATTGGTTTGATAATTGGGAAGAAAGAGAGCAATTGAAGAATGCGGCGGAAAAACTCGGTTATCAGCATGAATTTTTAATGGTAATTAATCCTGACCGATTTCAGAATGGAAAGGATGGCCCTTGCCATTCTTCAGAAGAAAGAAAGAATTTTTGGACTGATGTATGCAAGTGTCTGACATTAAGTTTAGAAACAATTATTGCTGAAGCAAGAAAAAACAATGAAAGAAATAAAGAGCACAGTAATTTCCTCCCTGATTTAGAAGATAGAATTCAGAAAGTATTAAACAAATAAACTAAAACACAATGAGCAATTTCCAAAACCATAACTTTTCAGACCAAAAGGCTTTAATTCGTGTTGACTTCAATGTGCCGTTAAACGATAAGTTTGAAATAACAGATGATAACAGAATGCGTGCTGCTATACCTACCATCAAAAAAATCTTAAATGATGGCGGCAGCGTTATTCTCATGAGTCATCTCGGTCGTCCTAAAGATGGACCAACAGATAAATATTCTTTACGCCACTTGATCCCTCACCTGGTAAAATTGTTAGGCGGCACTACAGTTTTATTCGCAAATGATTGTATAGGGGAAGAAGCTGTACAAAAGGCTGCTTCATTACAACCCGGTGATGTATTGCTTCTGGAAAACCTTCGCTTTTACAAGCAGGAAGAAAAAGGTGATGAAGCTTTTGCAGAAAAGCTAAGCAAACTTGGAGATGTATATGTGAATGATGCATTTGGTACGGCTCATCGTGCACATGCTTCTACGGCCATTATTGCCAAATTTTTTCCAGGACACAAAAAAATGTTTGGTCTTTTAATGGAAGATGAAGTAAGCAGTGCAGAAAAAGTTTTGCACAATAGTGAAAGACCTTTTACTGCTATCTTGGGAGGTGCTAAAGTGAGCGATAAAATTTTAATTATTGAGAACTTACTCGAAAGAGCGAATAATATCATTATTGGCGGAGGCATGGCTTATACTTTTCTAAAAGCACAAGGCAAAGAAATAGGAAGCAGTTTATGCGAAGAAGACAAATTGGATCTTGCAAATGATTTATTAGTTAAGGCGAAAGAAAAAGGTGTAGCATTTCATTTACCCAAAGACAGTATAGTTGCCGATAAATTTGATGCAAATGCAAAAACAAAAATGCTCAGCAACGACAACATTGAAAAAGGATGGATGGGATTAGATATTGGCAATAATGCAATAAAAGATTTTGGCCAGGTAATTCTTAACAGCAAAACTATTTTATGGAATGGTCCGATGGGAGTCTTTGAAATGGACAAGTTTAAAAACGGAACAAAAGCATTGGCAGATTTCATTGTCGAGGCAACTTCTAAAGGTGCATTTTCATTGGTTGGCGGCGGAGACAGTGTTGCCGCAGTAAATCAATTTGGACTTGCAGATAAAGTAAGTTATGTAAGTACAGGTGGCGGAGCAATGCTCGAATACTTTGAAGGAAAAGAATTACCAGGTATTTCTGCAATAAAGCAATAAGACATAACGACAGATTCTATAGATGGCAGTTGTTTTGCAATAGGTAGACGAGTTATTAATTAAATACCTTTTAATTTAATCGTAAAAAATCAATTAAAGCAATGAACTCAAAAAATCTCACACTTATAGTTATCCTGGCTGCTATTTTAATATTGGGAGGCTGTGGCTGTGGCAGCTACAATGGTTTGGTGCAGCAGGATGAATCTGTAAAAAATTCGTGGAACAAGGTGCAGAGTGATTACCAACGTCGGGCAGACCTTATTCCTAATCTGGTAAGCACAGTTAAAGGTGAAGCTAACTTTGAACAAACTACTTTGACTAATGTTATTCAGGCAAGAGCATCTGCTACCCAGGTAAAAGTTGATCCTAATGATCTTACACCTGAAAAGGTTCAGCAATTTCAGGCGGCCCAGGGGCAATTATCGCAGAGCCTTGGCCGGCTGTTAGCCGTTGCAGAAGCTTATCCAAATCTTCGTGCCAATGATGCCTTCCGTGGATTGCAGGCTCAATTGGAAGGGACTGAAAACAGGATCAAAACATCAAGAAATGATTTCAATGATGCAGTTCAAACCTACAATACCAAGGTTCGTACGTTCCCTACAAATCTCTTTGCAAGTGCAATGGGCTTTAAACAAAGACAGGGATTTGCTGCGGAAGCAGGATCAGAAAGAGCACCTGAAGTTAAATTCTAAACTCTAAATAGACTGTCAGTGGCACTTTTTCCTTTCAACAAAAAAAGAGAGTTTTTTACCCAGGAGCAACAGCACCAAATGGTGGAGGCTATAAGGGTAGCTGAAAAAAATACAAGCGGAGAGGTAAGATTTTTTGTAGAAAGCAAATGCAAATATGTGGATCCCGTAGACAGGGCAAAAGAAATATTCTTTAGCCTTAAAATGGAACAGACAAAGGATCGTAACGCTATATTGCTTTATATGGCAATGGATGATCATCAACTGGCATTATTTGCTGATGAAGGTATTTATCAACGGCTCGGTACTCAATTTTGGACTGATGAAGTGAAAAAGATAATTGCACATTTCACGAAAGATGATTATACCGGTGGTGTCTGCCGGGTTGTTGGGGATGTCGGAGAAGCTTTAAAGAAAGAATTTCCTTATGAAAGCAGTGACAAAAATGAACTGCCGGATGAAATTATTTTTGGAAATTAAATTAAAGTAATCCCGCACATGCGGGATTACTTTTTCTTGTTAATACATGAATCGTTTTTTATTTACTATACTATTTCTTATTCCTGTTTTTTTTGGAATGTCTCAAAACATACCTGAAAGGCCTTCGCCGGCCAGGTTAGTTAATGATTATACAAATACACTTACAGAAGACCAAAAGGCGTCACTTGAGCAAAAGCTTGTTGCCTATGATGATAGCACCAGTAACCAGGTTGCCATTGTGATTGTGCCAACTACCAACGACTACGCACCCGTAGATTATGCTACTAAACTTGGAAGAGCCTGGGGGATAGGGAATAAAAAGACTAATAACGGAGTTGTTGTTTTAGTAGTAAAAGATAATCACCAGATATTTATTGCTCCGGGTTATGGTTTAGAGGGCGCTTTGCCTGACATTACAGTTAAGTCTATTATAGATAATGAAATTTTGCCCAATTTCAGAAACGATGATTTTTATCGTGGGTTAGACTTAGGAACTACAGCTATTTTTAAAGCTGCTGCCGGGGAATATAAAGCTCCTGCAAACTACAGAAAAAGTAAGGGCAAGGGCGGTGGCGGAAGCATTTTAGGCTTAATAATTATTGTCTTCATTGTTTTAATGTTGGTCGGGCGAGGTGGCGGACGGGGTGGCGGAGGAATGTTTAGCCGCAGAGGATACGGAGATTTTGTTACCGGAGCTATATTAGGTAGTCTCTTAGGCGGTGGAAGAGGTGGCAGGGGTGACTATGGCAGTGGTGGATTTGGAGGTGGCAGTTCCGGCGGCGGTGGTTTTGGTGGTTTTGGTGGCGGCAGCTTTGGCGGCGGCGGCTCGGGTGGAAGTTGGTAAAATTTAATAAGTAATAAGAACGCTGACACTATTTGCTGTCAACGTTTTTATTTTAAGTAAAGCTGTGTTAATTAAAAAGAGATTTTTCTATCTTTTTAAAAACGATTAACTCCCTTATTCTCATTTATTCCTTCGTATTTATAATTTATACACAGTTTATTTACCTTCTTAAGTATAGTAAAACATGCACTTTGTTATTTTGGATTATTTCACACAACTTTGCAGCCATTACTAACATTTAAGGAACTTAAATATAAATGGGACTTTTCAATTGGTTTACACAGGAGATAGCAATGGATTTGGGTACGGCGAACACCCTTATAATTCATAACGAAGAAGTAGTAGTAAATGAACCATCAATTGTAGCACTTGATCGTAATAATCTGAAAACTGTTTTGGCTGTAGGTAAACGTGCATTGATGATGCACGAAAAAACGCATGAAAGTATTCGAACCATACGCCCTCTTAAAGATGGAGTTATAGCAGATTTTAATGCTGCAGAATTAATGATAAGGGAAATGATCAAAATGATCTATCCAAAGAAGCCATGGTTTCCTCCAAGCTGGCGTATGATGATTTGTATACCCAGCAGCATTACAGAGGTTGAGAAACGTGCGGTTCGCGACAGTGCGGAGCAGGCTGGCGCTAAAGAAGTGTACCTTTTGCACGAGCCAATGGCTGCAGCCCTCGGTATAGGGATAGACGTAGAAGAGCCGGTGGGAAATATGATCATTGACATTGGTGGCGGTACAACCGGTATTACGGTAATTGCTTTGGCTGGTATAGTATGCGATCAAAGTATCCGTATAGCGGGAGATGAATTTACAGCAGATATCATGGAAGCTCTTCGCCGCTACCACAGCTTACTGATTGGTGAGCGTACAGCAGAACAAATTAAAATTCAGATAGGTGCAGCAATGAAGGATCTGGAAACGCCTCCTGATGATATTCCTGTAAACGGCCGCGACCTTGTCACCGGTATTCCTAAACAAATCATGGTCAGCTACCAGGAGGTTGCAGAAGCTTTAGACAAGAGTATCTTTAAAATTGAAGAGGCTATTCTTAAAGCGCTTGAAACAACTCCACCTGAACTTGCTGCCGATATTTACAGAAGAGGTTTATATTTAACAGGTGGTGGAGCATTACTTCGAGGTTTAGATAAACGCTTGAGCCAGAAAATTAAATTACCCGTTCATGTTGCCGATGACCCTCTTAAGAGTGTAGTGCGCGGCACCGGTATTGCGCTTAAAAATTACCAGCGTTTTCCATTTATCATGAGATAAACCTCCTGATCTTTCCGCCTTAAGGAAGAGTACTTAAAGACTACTGAAACTGAAATATTTATTTTGCTATAAAATTCTATTTTCTTACCTCTTTCCCGCGCAAAAGATGGTACGAATAAGCTTTTTCGGAGGAGGGGGCTTATGAAAAATATTTTCATTTTCATCAGGAGATATTTTAATTTCCTGTTCTTCCTGGTGTTGCAGATATTATCGCTTATCTTATTGATCCGATACAACGAAACACATGAAGCAGTTTATGCAGGTGTCGCCAATGAGTTTACCGGACGTGTAAACGTTCAGTACAATAAAGTGCAAAACTATTTTCATTTAAAAGAAAACAACAGATTGCTCCTTGAGGAAAACACACGTTTAAAAAACCTCCTGCACATCAACTTTGAAAATCCTGACAGTTCCCGCATTGCTGTACTTGATAGCCTTATAAGAGATACACTCGGACATCAGCGTAAATATATCTGGCTGCCTGCAAAAGTTATAAGTAATACAGTTTCCCAACAATTAAATTATCTAACCCTTCACCGCGGTGCAAAGCAAGGCGTAAAAAAAGATATGGCCGTAGTAGGTCCGCAGGGTGTTGTTGGAACTGTAATAGATACCAGTGAAAATTTCAGCAGGGTTATGAGTTTACTCCACCGGAACAGTAAGGTAAGTTCTATGCTTAAAAAAGGTAATATCTCCGGAACAGTAGAATGGGATGGAAAGGATCCACATTTTATAACTTTAAGAAATATACCCAAAAGTGTTCCTGTTGCCAAAGGTGATACTGTAGTTACAAGCAGTTACTCCTCAAACTTTCCTTCAGACATTCTGGTAGGTTTCGTTAATGAAGTATCTCAGGATCCTTCCAGTAACTTTTTAATTATCCATCTTAAGACGGCTACAAACTTTTATAACTTAGAGTATGTAAACCTGGTAGAAAATGTGCAATGGGATGAACAGCGCAGACTGGAGGCTGCACCTGTAAGAAATCAATGAGTCTGTTAGTTAAAAATATTATCCGTTTTATCCTGTTTATTCTTGTGCAGGTATATGTGCTGAACCAAATACCACCGTTGCATCATTTTATAACCCCGTACCTGTATTTTTTATTCATTCTCTGGCTTCCTTTTACGATCTCACGTTTTAGCTTATTACTTGTCTCATTTCTTTTTGGTTTAGCACTCGATTACTTTTCAGGCACGCCTGGCCTGCATGCTGCACCCTGTGTTCTTGTTGCATATCTGCGCCCTTTCCTGATTAACGTTCTCATTTCACAGGAAGGTGCAGAGCTGAATTATGCCGAACCTTCTATTAAAAGTATGGGTATAGCTCCATACGGTTTATATGTACTTGTGTTTACTTTTATTCATCACTTTTACCTCGTTTTAATAGAATGGCTTCAATTTGGAAATTTTCTGTATTTTATAGGAAAAGTTGCTGCTACTACAGGAATCAGTTTATTACTTATCTTTATAACCGAAATGCTGTTTTTTCGTAAACAGAAGTTCAGAACCAATACAGCGTAGAAGAATTGTTTTGGAACCAGCAGTCGAACAAAGATTAAACATCGTTGTGTCACTCACTTGTACCGCAAATCTTTGTTGGACTTTGCCCAAAGTTGTTGTAAGTTCTTAAAACTAAAAAAGTTTCTCGAAACATTTTACAGTTGTCAGTAAAGTAGCTAAACAAACTGCACATTTGTATGAAAAAAACATTGGTATTCTTTAAAAACAGAAAAAGGCAATATGCCGGTATTTAATCAGTCTCGTAAAAGAGTTATTCAGTTAATATTTTTTGTAGTTTTTTTGGTTATAATAGGTCAGTTGTTTAACCTCCAGATCCTTTCCCGCAAGTATGCCAAGCTTGCAGAAGACAATGCTGTCGCTAAAAAAATTGCTTACCCCAGCCGTGGAATTATCTATGACTGCAAAGGAAGAGCTATACTTGATAATATTGCCAGGTTTGACCTTGTTGTAACTCCCTTTCAGGTAAAAGGCGTTGATACATCAGCATTGTGTCATCTGTTAAACATAGATACTGCTGATTTTAATAAGCGAATGATTACTTCCATAATTAAAAACGGAAGATACAGGCCAAGTGTATTTGAACCATTTCTTTCTACCCGATTACAAGCTCAGTTAGATGAGAACATGTACAAGTTCCCGGGTTTTGATTTGTCTGAGCGGCCGGTACGTTCCTACCCCTATAAAGCTGCAGCTCATCTCTTAGGATATGTTGCAGAGGTCGATACTGCCATTATTCGCAAGTCCGGCTATTATTATCAAATGGGTGATCTTGTCGGCCGGAGCGGATTAGAAAAGTCGTATGAAAAGGTTTTAATGGGTCAACGTGGTATTAAATATCTAATCAAAGACAATAAAAACCGTATTCAGGGAAGTTTTGAGAAAGGGGTCTTTGATACAGCCGCAGAAGCCGGACGCAACTTGTATTCGAGTGTTGATATTGAGTTACAGCAACTTGCTGAGAAGCTTATGAATAATAAAATAGGCGGAATTGTCGCTATAAATCCTAAAACGGGTGGAATACTCGCTATGGCTTCGGGCCCTACGTATGACCCCAGCGATCTTGCTGGCGCAGAATTTAGAAAAAACTGGGGCAGAATGGCTTTAGACACTGCCCGTCCATTGTATAACCGCGCCATTAAAGGCCAGTATCCACCTGGTTCTACATTCAAACCCTTAGGTGCATTGGTAGCGCTGGATGAAGGGCTTATCACTCCTAAATATGGTTATGCCTGTCCCGGAAGATATTATGGATGTGGTATTGGTAAACCTGCCTGTACACACTCAGGTGGCGGCCATGCCGCGACTCTGCGTTTGGCTTTGGCCAACTCATGTAACTCTTATTTTGTCCAGGTTTTTCGTATGGCTATTGATAATCCGGCTTTTCACAACACTATCAAAGGGTATCTGAAATGGAAAGAATATATGAATGCTTTTGGAATGGGAGTAAGATTAGGTGTCGACCTGCCAAGCGAAGACAGGGCAAGTATTCCTGACACAAGCACATACAACAGGGATTTTAGAAGTACCCGCTGGAACAGTTGCAATATCCTGACCCTCGGCATCGGGCAGGATCGTATGACAGCTACTCCTTTACAGATGGCTAATGTAACCAGTATTATAGCTAATAAAGGATATTATTATATACCTCACTTTATTGATAGTATACAAAATGAAACTAACAGTGACACCCTTTTTTTAGCTAAATATCGCCAAAAGCATACTGTAACAAATATTTCTAATGAAGACTATCAGGCAGTATTAGATGGCATGCATGATGTAACAGTTTATGGTACGGCATATTTCCTAAAGATTCCTGGTGTGGAATATTGTGCAAAAACCGGTACCGCTCAAAATCCTCATGGTAAAAATCACTCTATATTTACTTGTTTCGCCCCAAGAGATAATCCTAAGATCGCTGTGTCTGTAGTGGTGGAAAACGCAGGATTCGGCGCTACATGGGCAGGACCTATTGGTACGCTTTTAATGGAAAAATACTTAAATGACTCTATTTCTGCTCAAAGCATGGCGAATCTCGATCGGGTGTCAAAAGCAGATTTAATTCCCGCAGCAATTAAACATTGGTATTATGTAAAAGACTCAATCCGGCAGGCTAAGCTGGCTAAGCTTGTAATTAAAGAAGTAAACGTAGATACGGTTATAGAACAACCTGCGGTAGTTCCAAAGAAAACTACTTTTGATCCTGAGGCAGAGCCAAATCGTAAAGATACCGGTGACCTCAATTCAGAAAATAATCCTATGCTTTTACCAGACGATAAAAGAAATAAGTCAGACAGCAGTAAACATGACAAATAGTAATACAATATCTAAAGGAATTGACTGGAGAATGGTTTTGTTATATGCTGCTCTCGTAATCATTGGTGTGCTTATGATTTTTGCCAATGAGTATAAAGAAGGGGAAAGTATCCTTCAGCCAGTTCTTACCCAAAGCAGAGATTATGGCAAGCAGGTGTTGTGGGTGGGTATTTGTTCAGTCCTGGCCATTTTCATTTTATTAACTGATAGTAAATTCTTTACGGCCACAGCTAATTTATTATATGGTTTCGGCGTTTTGCTTTGCCTTGCTGCCCTTTTTGTAGGTTCTGAGGTTAAAGGTTCTAAGTCCTGGCTCGTATTGGGAGGCTTTCGATTACAGCCTTCTGAGCTATCAAAGGTATTTACATGTCTGGCTCTTGCCAAATATATAAGCAGGCAGGAAACTGATTTTGGTAAAACAAATTCGCAAATCATAGGTGCAGTCATTTCCTTACTTCCTGCAGTAATTACCGTAGCTCAAAATGAAACAGGGTTGGCTTTGGTATATTTTTCATTTTTCCTAGTAATGTACCGTGAAGGTCTTCCGCCGTTTATATTAATTGCAGGAGCATCAATTGCAGTTATTCTTATTTTATCACTTATATTTTCACCTCAAACCCTTTTTATAGCTTATGCTGTTCTTACTGGTTTAGTCATAATTTTTACACGGAAGATGTTTAAGCGTAACCGGTTCTTAATATGGATTATTATTTCAATTTGGGCTATTGCGAGTGTCGTCTCATCTTTAGCGATTCCCTATCTTATAAATAATGTGATGAAACCATACCAGCGGGACAGAATTTATAGTCTTGTCGGTAAACCCTACGTACCTCTTGATCCGGCCGAGCGGGCTGAACTGGAAAAGCTAAAGTCAAAAAACCGGGGCAAAAGTCAAAACCAGAGTGAATACAATGTTATTCAATCAAAAATAGCTATTGGCTCAGGCAGACTCTATGGAAAAGGGTATTTAAAAGGTACTCAAACGCGGTATGATTTTGTGCCAGAGCAAAGAACAGATTTTATTTTTTGCACTATTGGAGAAGGTTTCGGCTTTGCAGGAAGCGTTATTTTTTTAAGCTTATATGCAATTTTATTATTTAAAACAGTAGCAATTGCAGAAAGACAACGCAGTACTTTTAGCAGAGTATATGCATATGGAGTTGCAAGTATTTTCTTTTTTCATATCACAATAAATATTTGTATGACAATTGGCCTTGCTCCGGTTATTGGTATACCACTTCCTCTGATCAGTTATGGAGGTTCTTCTTTACTTACCTTTACTATTCTGTTGTTTATTTTAATAAGACTCGATGCGGACAGGCAAATGATATTGCGGTAACTCTAATAGTACAAAGTCCAGTCTATAGTCAATAGTCAATAGTCAATAGTCAATAGAAAGCTGTTTATAAACGAAAGGATATAATTAATAATTGATTTAAAACTTGGTATATTCTCCCTCTGGGAGTTGGAGAGTTCATGAAGATTATTCCATTAAGCGAAGGTGCTTTCACAATAGATAAATCAAAAGTTTTTGTGCCATTTGCTTTAAGTAAAGACGAACTTCAAACCCGGCCTGTGGGCAGTTTGTTGGTAGAAATACAACCTTTTGTCGTAATAACTGCGAAAGATATTATATTATTAGATACAGGTCTGGGTTTTTCTTTAGAGGGAAAATTGCAGATATACAACAATCTTGAGAAAAATGGGATAAACAATTTGCAGATTACTAAGGTACTTCTTTCACATCTGCACAAAGACCACGCCGGTGGTATCAGTATAAAAGATAAGTTAGGGCATTATACGTTAGCTTTTCCTAACGCCACTTATTATCTCCCTAAAGAAGAGCTTGATTACGGTTTTGAAACAGGTTTTCCCAGTTATATTTCAGATGAGTTTTCTATTTTACTTAATAACAATAAAACTGCATTATTAGATAATTCAGGCACTATTGATAATTATATTTATTACGAACTTGTCGGTGGTCACAGCCCGTTTCATCATGCCTTCTGGATAAAAGAAAAGGGAGAAATAATTTTTTTTGGCGGAGATGTAACCCCTCAGCTACAGCAGATGAAAAGCAAATTTGTAGCTAAGTATGATTTTGACGGAAAAAAAAGTATGGAATTACGACAAAAGTGGTGGCATCAGGGGCACCAGGAAAACTGGACCTTCTTATTCTACCATGATATAAAGACGCCATATTTTAAAGCCGGAGAGCAGAACTTATAAAAAGGCCTGCCCTGAACAGAGTTGGGCCGTTGCTAACCTATGAAAAACACCAAACTTAAAATTTCGTTTCGAATTAGTTAATGTTGACGAAAGTAAAAATAATTAGATAAGTTTTCCCTTTACTGGCGGTCTAATAGTTCTTTTTGCAGCATTTCGCGAAAGTTCTTCTCTAAGACATAAACTTTATTTACCCGGTCATCACTTTCAAGGATTTTTTTGAAATTGTCTTTATATTTCTTCCTTATGTTTAAAATCTTTTCTTCCAAGACTATAGGATCATTTTCACTTTCCTTCTTAACGCTTTTAATTTCATTTTTATAATTATTATAAACAGGCCAAAAGCTTTCTGATTCTTCTGGTGTAAGCACTAATTCCTTATTGAAATATTCGACCTGCAGCGAGTCTATCTTTTTGAAATTTCCTTCCTGTGTCTGGGCATAACCAAAGTAATTAATATTTAGAATAATTACTAATAATACTACTATTTTTTTTGGCATATTAAGCTCTTTTAAATCTCATCTGATGCTGCTGTTTCCTCTAAAAATTGCTGGATTTCTTTATCAGATATTTTTTTCAGAGAGCTTTTAATTGCATTCTCATTTTTTGATGTGTTTTTTAAAGTCGAAGTAACATTTTCAATGGAAGAACTTTTTTTCAAAAAATTTAAAATTTCCTCTTTACTTAAATTTTTAACTTCATTTCTGGCATTATTATTCCGACTTGAAGTTATAAAATCTCTTCCTGTTATTGTGTACACTCCTATAGCTAAAAATGAGGTGAAAACAGCTGCTGCAGAAAATTTTAAGAAGGTTGACCAATTGTTAATTGAAAGAACTTTTGATTTCTTCTTTTTAATTTCTACAGAAGGTATTTGCAATTTGTCGAAAAAACCTTGCGGAATACTATACACTGGTTTTTTACTTATCGTATTAAGCAAAGGGGCAATTTTTTCTGTTTCTTCAATAACTTCATTGAATTGGTTATTAGGGCTAATAATCTTGTGCAATATCACCTCAGACAAATCTTTAAAATAGTCTTCCGGAATATTAAACGGGGTAGAAGACGGAAAATTATAGGCACGTTCTTTGATAAAATTTATTCGTTCTATAATCTCTTCAGAAAGATCATTAAAATATGAGGACGAAACAGAATAAACGTTAGTCTTACTAATTTTTGCTATTAAGGGACACATTTTCCTTAACTCCTGTAATATGTAATCTTGGTTATTCATATTATTACATGGTCTATGACAAAGTTTAGATACCAAAAGTTTAATACTTATCCTAAAATTAATTTTTAATCATTTATTAATTAATGATTTATCAAATAATCCTCTACTTTTTTAGCAGCATGATGGTAACTTGCTTTCAGTGCTCCTTCACTTGTATCCAAAACCCGGCTCATCTTTTCATAAGGCATCTCATCATAATAGCGGAGGTTAAATACAATCCGCTGTTTTTCAGGAAGGTGCTGTATAGCTAATTGTAACTTCCATTCCAGCTTATTGGCATCAAAGTTTTGATCGGCCTTTATTTTATTGCTTAACCCACTTTCCACATCACCTAAGCTTACAGAACTTCTGCGCTTTTGCTGTTCGAGAAAAGTAAAACACTCGTTGGTAGCAATACGGTATAGCCAGGTATAAAGCTGACTGTCTTCTCTAAAATTTTCTAGTGAATTCCAAACTTTTATAAACATGTTTTGCAAAATATCATTTGCATCATCATGGTTTACAACTATTCTCCTTATATGCCAATAAAGCTTCTCCTGGTATTTTTTTATAATTCCGGTAAAAGCCCTTTCTTTTTCCGCCGGTTGCCTGAACTGGTGTAATAACTCCTTATCATCTAAAAACATGAGGCCAATTTGAATAAAAATAAACAATGTAAGCAAAAGAAACCCAACTATTATTAATTGGAAGCAAAATTAAAGGGTTTTTATAAAAATCTGCCAATAGTAAAACTGATCTGCTTTTAGGATACTTTCTATAAAATTACAAAAAACCAAATTACTTTTTTTATTTCTGTTTACGCTACCATAATTTTTATAGCCTCATATTCTCCTGCCCTTATATTCTTCTGCTATAGCCGCTCCTTTCTTGTACACTTTCAATCTTACTAAACTCTTCGCTTATTTTTAAATTTATATGTAAAATCAAAATTATGAGAATAAAAATATAAATTTAAATAATTAGAGCAGTAATATTTTCAAATCTTTAGCTATCTAAATTATAATGTCAAGTTTTCCAACTTGTTTTAGTATTAATATTAAGTTTAGCTGACTATGGGAAGCAATAGTTTTACACTAAAGTTGAATTTTTTTTAATTAATTTTATAGAATCACAAGAGTCCTAAGGGAACTGTCGCAACCGATACTCAATAGAAATACAATACCGGGGCAAAAAAAATTATTCAGAAATTGCCTTTAAAGAATGATGCAGGTAACTCTGTATAAGTCTTACATTATTTTGCCTTCTTCTTCAAAATTTAATGATAGTTGTTGCACACTGATGTTGAAACTCATGCGGTGGTATTTGCACAAACCGTGTGTTTCTATCGCAAGCCGGTGCTCTTCGGTTCCATAACCTTTGTTGCTGCTCCAGTTGTACATTGGGTGTTCGTAATGCAGGTTCTTCATGTATTCGTCTCTGTATGTTTTTGCCAAAACGCTCGCAGCGGCTATTGATGAATATAATCCATCACCCTTAATAATGCATTTATGTTTTATATCATTATATTGGGTAAAACGATTACCATCTATTATCAAATATTTTGGTCGTTTTTTCAGATTATCCAAGGCAATGTGCATAGCTTTTATAGAAGCCCTCAAAATATTTATACGGTCAATCTCTTCATTATCAACTTTGGCTACGCTATAGCTTACTGCCTCGTTTTCGATAATTGGCCGAAGTTCGTTTCTCTGAACTTCAGATAATTGCTTACTGTCGTTAAGAAAAGGAAGATGAAAATCTTTGCGGAGAATAACCGCAGCGGCGAAAACCGGACCGGCATAGCATCCTCTGCCAGCTTCGTCGCATCCGGCTTCTGCATATCTTTTCTGGTAAAAGGGGAGCAGCATGACTATAAAATTGCAATTTGAATTTTAAAGTAAGTAAAAACAAGTAAAAGATTAATCAAAAAGTTATCACCATTGTTTTAACACTAATTTTGCAGCTAAAGAATATGCAGGATAAATCAACAAGAATTGTGGCAAATTGGATTTTCTTAGGAGTAGGAATGCTGATCGTACAGGTTTTGCTGGGTGGCATTACACGTTTGACAGGCTCAGGATTATCAATAACCGAATGGAAGCCCATAATAGGCGCAATGCCTCCAATGGGAGAAACAGAATGGCAGGAGGCATTTAATAAATACCAGCAAATAGCTCAATACAAATACATTAATCAACATTTTACCTTAAGCAATTTTAAATTTATTTTTTTCTGGGAATGGTTTCACCGATTATGGGCGAGGCTGATAGGAGTTGTTTTTCTTATTCCTTTCATATATTTTCTTATAAAAAAATATTTTAAAAGATGGATGGTTATTCCTTTGGTTATACTTTTTTTACTGGGCGCATTGCAAGGTGCCCTCGGATGGATAATGGTGCAAAGCGGGCTAAATGACAACGATGTATCTGTAAACCATATACGATTAGCAGCACACTTTATGGCCGCAATGGTTTTAATATGTTATGCATTGTTGTTTGGGTTAAAGCTGGTGATAAATCCGCAAAACCTGCTGACGCAACCTGCCTTACTTAAAGGAGCTATTGTAATTACTATACTAGTTTGCCTCCAGTTAATCTTTGGCGCTTTTATGGCCGGTTTAAAAGCTGCAGCTACAGCACCTACCTGGCCTGACATTAACGGAATGATAATACCCGGAGGCATTTTTTCAAACAGCCGCTTTTTTTACAATATTGCTCATAACAAAATAGCCATCCACTTTATTCACCGCACACTGGCATATATTATTGCTTTTTTTGTAATTATCTGGTGGTACAATGCAAGAATTGTTTCTTCCTCCCCGGCTTTTAATAAAGCTAAAAACCTCACTTTTTTTCTTGTAATAACCCAGGTTTGTTTAGGAATATTTACTGTGTTAAACAGTAATAAAAGAGTAGCTGGCAAATTTGGTGCATTTGAATGGCTGGCAGAAATACACCAGTTAACAGGTATGCTGTTGTTGCTAAGTTTGGTAGCTGTCATTTACCTTGCAGGTAAAAAGTGCCCGGCAGTTAAAAAAAATTACAGTAAGCCGCAAGGACACTATTTGGTCAATTAGGATTATTAATTGTCTCCGGCTGATATAACTTGAAACATTTTCTTATAAGTTGAATTTTATATTCTTCCTCTGTTTCTGCCGGCTCACCGTCTATATGAAAGGGTGCATGCTTAAGGTTGCGAATGGTTAGAGATGGTGTTTGAAAATATAGGATATTTTTCTCAGCCATATCTTCGACGAGTTGCTGCAGGTCGTTATTTCCCCTGATTTGTTTTAAAATAGCAAAAGGCAGTTTTGCCTTATTCATTTTTTGTACAATAACGATATCAAGTAAGCCATCGTCAAGGGAGGCCTTTGGCGCAATGGTGAAATGGTTTCCAAACTGGTTGCTGTTGGCAATGCTTATAAAAAAAGCATCACTGTAAAACGAGAAATTGTCAAGCACTATCTGAAACAGGTACGGATGGGCCTTAAAGTATTGGTACAAGCTTTGTTGTGTATACGTTAATAATCCCCTCGATGCTTTATTAGCAAAATCGTGGGCTACCTGGGCGTCAAAACCAAGGCCGCTAAGCATACAGCTAAACTTGTTATTTATAGTAAAAGCGTCTACATCGCCGTAATTTCCTTTAAAAATAATGTCTAATGCTTTTACAGGATTTTTGGGTATCCCCGCAGTAAAAGCAAGGCCATTTCCGCTTCCAACGGGTATAATGCCAAAAGTCACTCCAGTTTCCTGCAATGCAGATACAACCTGGTTTACAGTACCGTCGCCACCTGCTATCACTATATCTGTTATTTCTTTACTCTCAATTTTATCTTTTAAATAATCATAATCACCGTAAATATTACTGTTATATATTTCAAAAAGAATCGATTTTTCTCCGGTTTTGTTTTGTATTAATTTTTCCAGAAGCTCTTTTTTCCCCGTCCCTGATACCGGGTTTACCAGGTAGACTATTTTTCTTTGCATTATTCTCAGTTTAGTGCCATTTTGCCTTGCGAAATAAAATTTTATGGCACCTGCAGCAGTGGCCTGAAGAACCTTCAGGCACACAGGTAGTATGAAAGCAAGCACCAAAAGCAGGTAAAAGCGTAAAAATAGCTTTTTACAACTTTCCATTAAAGAGGTAAAGTTCTATTCTTTATTAGTAATATAAAATTTTCATCTGCAGATTGCAAACGCATTAACCCTGCTTACCGAATAAAAGTACAATATCCATGAAAACTTTTGATTCAAGTTTTTATGCCAATATTTCTTCGTTAGAATTTGCGATTATTTATCAGAAATGTACTAACTTTTATTATAAATCCAATTATATTTTTTACTTTTTATACCTTTTTAAATTAAGTTACCTTGCATAGTTACTTTTATTATTGTTAACTTTCAACATGAGCTCACAGGCAGGAAAATATTTGATTTTTATAGGCATTTTAATAATTGCCATTGGTATAATAATATACTTCTTTCATAACAAACTTAACTGGATTGGACGATTACCAGGAGATATAAGAATTGAAAAAGAAAATTTTAAGTTCTATTTTCCTCTTACTACAATGATCCTGTTAAGCCTGCTGCTGACGTTAATAATGAACATTATTAAAAGGTTTTAAAGTATGAATATCAATGCCTGAAACACTAAGTCATCCCTATGCTGCGACATGCTTTATCCACTCCCTTTCATTACTTTTGCTTTCTTATGCATTTATAAAAAATTTGAATGATAGCTTTTATACTGCTAAGTAACCGGATTACCTGTAATTAGAGATCCCGTTGAGAATATAAATAGTACATGAAAAGATTGTTTATTATTAAGATTGGCGGTAATGTAGTTGATGATGAAAAGGCATTACAATCCTTTTTAAAAGATTTTTCCGCAATTGAGGGAAAAAAGATTTTAATTCATGGGGGCGGAAAAATTGCCACAAAAATTGGAGAACAGTTAGGTATTCAATCAAAGTATATAAACGGAAGAAGAATAACAGACGATGCGACCATAGATCTTGTAACAATGGTATATGGAGGATTGGTTAATAAGAGAATAGTTGCCCAACTTCAATCGGTCAATTGTAATGCAATAGGTTTGACCGGTGCTGACGGAAATATTATTCCTGCCTTAAAGCGACCCGTTAAAGATGTAGATTTTGGCTGGGTGGGAGATGTGGAAAGTGGAAAATTAAAAGTTGAAAGTTTAAAGTTGCTGCTTCAAGGAGCACTTGTTCCTGTTTTTGCGCCGCTCACTCACGATGGGAAAGGACATATACTGAATACAAATGCTGATACTATCGCTTCATCCCTGGCTGTTGCTTTGTCTGTATTTTATGATGTTCGGTTGATCTATTGTTTTGAAAAGAAAGGCATTTTGGAAGATGTAAATGACAATAAATCAGTAATTCGTTTAATTAATAAACAAACTTATCAACAATTATTAAGTCAGCAGAAGTTGTTTGCAGGTATTCTTCCTAAGATTGATAATGCTTTTGCAGCAATAGATGCAGGCGTAAAAGAAGTACTGGTTGGTGATGCGAATGACCTTTTAAAAAATACAAGTGAAAAAACAACAGGAACACGTTTTATACAATGATGTCATTGGAATCATTATACAAGGAAGCGCTTGAATTGCTCCAAAAGTTGATATCAACTGCATCTTATTCAAAATATGAAGATGGAACTGCTGATGCTATAGAAAGTTTTCTGAAAGAACACGGTATTAAAACAGAAAGACTTTTTCATAATGTTTGGTCCGCTAATAAATATTTTGATTCATCGAAACCTTCTATACTTCTTAATTCCCATCATGATACCGTAAGACCTAGCCCTCAATACACAAAAGATCCATTTACCCCTGTTATCGAAGATGGCAAGTTATATGGATTAGGAAGTAATGATGCCGGCGGATGCCTGGTAAGCCTTATTGCAGCTTTTATTTTTTTCTATAACAGAAAAGACTTAAAATATAATCTTATTCTCGCAGCAACAGCAGAAGAAGAAATAAGCGGTTATAATGGTATTGCGCTTTTGCTTGGGAATAAATTATTTCAAAAAATATTGAACGGCAAAGAACCTGATTTTGCCATTGTTGGAGAACCCACAAAAATGGATCTGGCCATAGCAGAAAAAGGATTAATGGTGTTAGATTGTACAGCACTTGGCAAAGCCGGCCATGCAGCAAGAGAAGAGGGAGAAAATGCTATTTATAAAGCCATGAAAGATATTGAATGGCTTCATTCTTATCATTTTTCCAAAGTAAGTGAATGGCTTGGTGCGGTTAAAATGAATGTCACAGTCATTAATACAGAAAACAAGGCTCATAATATGATCCCGTCATTATGCAGCTTTGTAGTGGATATAAGAATAACTGAAATGTACACGCACGAAGAAATATTTGATGCTATCAGGCAAAATGTTGCGTGTGAAGTAATACCGAGAAGTATGCGGTTACGTTCTACAGGTATTGATGTAAATCATCCTATAGTTAAAGCAGGAATTAATCTCGGTAAAAAGTGTTATGGTTCGCCTGCAACCAGTGATAAAGCACTGATGCCTTTTCCAGCTTTAAAATGCGGTCCAGGTGATAGTGCAAGAAGTCATATTGCAGATGAGTTTATTTATTTAAATGAAATAAAAGAAGGCATTAAAGGATATGTGAAGTTGCTGGAAGGAGTTGTGTAGAGGCAGGTTGGACGTTACGGGTTGCGGGTTACTCTATTTCAGGTTTAAGTTACAGGTTTCAAGTTACAGGTTTCAAGGTTGATTTGTAACAATTAGCTAATTTAATAAATACATATGAAAAGTTATAGAGATTTAGATGTATCTAACCAATCAAAACAACTGGCAATTGAAATTCCTAAAATGACATTAACACTCCCTAAGTTTAATGTTTGAAGAAGGCAGCCAGACAAGAAGGTCTGCTAAGGCAGTTGCTTCTTTGATTGTTAAAGGTTACGGAAGAAGGAGGTACAAAGCTGACTTTATCAGATACCTTGTTTATGCTCAATCTGAATGTGATGAAACTATTGTTCATCTTGAATTTTATTTAAAACAGGTTCTTTGCAAGATAAAATTTTTTATGAACGGATAGAAGAAAGATACCTGTCTTTAAGCAGGCAAATAAATAAATTTATACAATGGGTAGAAAAAAAACTAAATAATTTTCCTAAACCTGATACTAATAACCAATTATTTAAATTGATAATGCAACCTGAACCTGAAACCAAATCTGAAATCGGCAACCTGAAACCAGTAACCTGAAACCCTCCCATGAAACTCTGGCAAAAAAACATAACAACTTCTGAAGCAGTAGAAACTTTTACTGTTGGAAATGACCGCGAGATGGATACCTACCTTGCCTCTTTTGATGTGCAGGGCTCGTTAGCTCACATTAAAATGCTTGAAAGTATTGACTTGCTTTCAACAGATGAATGGAAAATTTTAGCTGATGAATTAAAGAAGATTTATAAAGAAATTGAAACAGGAAATTTTTCTCTTGCAGAAGGTGTAGAAGACATTCATTCACAAGTTGAGTTATTACTCACTGCAAGGTTGGGCGAAGTTGGGAAAAAAATACATAGTGGCCGCAGCCGTAACGATCAGGTACTAGTTGATTTAAAGTTATTTTTTAGAAATGCGATTGAGCGGCTTGTACAAAACATACAGAACCTTTTTCAATTGCTTCAGCAGAAAAGTGAAGAATACAAAGAACATCTTTTGCCTGGGTATACTCATTTACAATTGGCAATGCCATCATCTTTTGGCTTATGGTTAGGGGCTTATGCTGAGAGTCTTGTGGATGATGTTATTACTTTGCAATCTGCTTATAAAGTTGTCAACAAAAATCCGCTTGGTTCTGCTGCGGGTTATGGTTCTTCGTTTCCTTTAAATAGAACATATACAACTGAATTACTTGGTTTTGAAAATTTAAATTATAATGTTGTTTATGCCCAAATGAGCCGCGGCAAAAGTGAGCGTATTGTTGCACAGGCTTTAAGTAATGCAGCAGCAACGCTTAATAAGCTTAGTATGGACTGTTGCTTGTACCTGAACCAAAACTTTAGCTTTATATCTTTTCCTGATGAGTTCACTACAGGCTCTTCTATAATGCCGCATAAAAAAAATCCTGATGTGTTTGAATTGATACGGGCAAAATGTAATCAATTGCAGAGTTTACCTAATGATGTTACTTTACTCACCACTAACCTTCCTTCTGGTTATCACCGTGATTTTCAATTGCTGAAAGAATATTTGTTTCCTGCTTTTATTACACTTAATAATTGCATAGATATGATGCTTCTAATGATTAGTAACATAAAAGTAAAGCAGAACTTACTAAACGATGAACGATACAAATATTTATTTAGTGTAGAAGAAGTGAATAAACTTGTGCTTCAAGGGATGCCGTTTAGAGATGC
>JAABUS010003863.1_pt1 | contig 23041 bp, 20 predicted proteins | sample 5560161 | NCBI WGS metagenome assembly JAABUS01 (sample SAMN10711885, study PRJNA513376) | rock metagenome | isolation source: Antarctica rocks | place: Antarctica: Victoria Land, Trio Nunatak nord | collected 2016-01-04
AAGGGGATCGTTCTGCGGGCGGGGCATGGGGCAGGCTCCTCATGAGACGAACGACGAACGCACTGCTTGATGATCCCACTCCCCGCGCTTAATGGCAATGTTCAATGCAACTGACCCACTAGTGGGTTTAGTCGTTCACTAGCGTGGAGGACGATGGCCTTTTTGACCAGACCCTCTTTTACAGAACTATAGGGACACTACCCGGGCGAGGACGCACAATGGAATGCTTTACATTCTCTTTAGAAAGTTATATGTTCCTTTTGGAACAAATAAATTCTTCATTGGAGCGTGCGTGATGACGGACTTTCTCTCGACACAGGAGGCGGCGACGATGCTGGGAATGTCTCCTCAGCATCTTCGCCGCCTCATCGAGGACGGGCAGATTGCCGCGACCCAGATCGGCCACCGCTTTGTCGTGGATGCTGCCTCACTGAAAACGTTCAGCGATGCGCGGAAAGCGGCGACGGCCCTACCATCCGTCCCGGCGGGTACGCTGACGCAGCTCATGCAGGTGCGGAAAGCGCTGCTAGACATCCCGTGGGAGAGGGTGCGACAGGCACAACAAGTCCTCCTACAATTCCAGGAGAGTGGCTTGGCAGAGGCGGCGCGCGCGGCACAACAAGCAGGGCAGGCCATGACCCCCGCAGAGGGGATGACAGGGGAGAATTCCTCTCCCTCCCCACACCTCGCGTGGCGCGAGTGGACCGGGTCGGACGATCCCGGTGCTGCGATCGCCAAACTACGGGAACGCGCCCGTGCGCGGACGAGTGGCGCGAGATTGGGGAACTCGACAGACCTCCTGCGCGCACTGCGCGAGGGACGGCACAACGATGAATAGCGTCGTCGTTGACGCGAGTATCGCCATCAAATGGGTGCTTGAGGAGGAAGGCAGCGCGGAGGCCCTCGCGCTCCTCAAGACATGGTTGGTGGCGGACATCACGCCCGTCGCCCCATCGTGGCTCGCGTGTGAGATCGCCACTATCCTTCACAGGGGCGTGATGGACGGAGGAATCTCGCATGCCGCCGCGCTGGATGCATACGATGATGCGCTACTGTTCGTCACGGCGCTCCCCGAACAGATCGCCGATGGAAGGCGTGCCCTCGAAATCGCCCATCAGACACGCCAAACACAGTCGTACAACGCGCATTACCTCGCGCTCGCCGAGCGGCTGGGCCTCGAATACTGGACCGATGACGGGCGATTCATGGCGGCGGTCGCGGGGACCTTTCCGCAGGTCAAACGGCTGGCCCTCATGGATCGGGACGAAATCATTTCCGATGCCACTATCGATTAGCGGAAAGTACCATTTTTGAGCAACGTGCAACCCCAACGATGCGCGGTTCAGGCGGCGGATGTCGCCGCGCTCGGCTGCTGCTCGCGCGCGTCACGGCGTAATGCCTCGGCCTGCCGCACAAGGGCGACGAACGCGGCATCGTCCTTCGCGCCGGTGTGGAGAGCGGCGAGGAGCGGGGCGCAGGTGGCGGCGAGGTCGGGACGGCGGGCATGGAGCGTGGCAAGGAACGCGGCGTCATCGGCGGCGGGGTCGATGCCGAACGGGATGGCGAGGTCGCGCTTCAGCATCGCGGCGACGTGCGTCTGGGCGAAGGCACGCTGCCTGCCCTCACGCCACCGATTCCCCAGCGCGCGGGCGAACTCCGCAGGCGCTTTGGGCGGGACGGGTGGCGCGGGCAGGGGCCGCCCGAACCGCCGCCCCTGCACGAGCGCCATGACGAGCAGCAGCCCCGCGAGATAGAGGAGCGTCCAGCCCCACGGCGAACGTAATGCGAGGTCCGCGATGCTCGTCCCGAGGCCGTAGCCGTGGTGGTACTCGTCGAAGCCGACCCGTGCCCCGGCGGGCAGCCCGGCGATCAGGTTCTGCACCAGCGCGAGGTTGTCCGCCTCCGGCAAACCGGCGTTAGAGAGCGCATACGGCCCTGTGACGACATGCACGCGGCCCATGCCACGGGTCAGCGTCGCGACGACCGCGCCATTCTCCGACGACGCGCGGGCGAGGAAGCGCGGGTCCGCCTGCATCGTGGGGCGCATCGTCGCGTCGGATTGGAGCGCGATGGTCGCGACGCGCGGGCGGACGAGCGTTGGCCCATCGGGTGTCGCCGTCGCGCCGGTGTCCGCCTTCCCGGAGACGACGGCGAGATCGAGCGCGGCAAGGAGGGTGTACACGGCGTCCTTACCGTCCGTGACGAGAAAGAGCGTGCCGCCGCGCTCGACATAGCCTGCGATGTCCGCCGCGTCATCCTCCGTGATCCTCTTAATACGTGGCGTGATGACGAAGAGCGCGGCGAGATCGCCCCCCGTGAACGGGAACTCCCGCACGCGCTCCACGCCGAACCCTTCCGCCTCCAGCCACTGCGAGAGCGCGAGGCTCCCCTTCGGTGCGGCGGAGAGTGTTGTCCCGCGCGGGAGGGTGCTCGTGTTCGATACCGGCGTCGCCAGTTGCCCGACGAGCGCCCCAACGAGCAGCACGACGCCGACCGCGATCAGGAGCCAGATCCGCCGTGGCAGCTGTCTCATGCCGCCACCCCCTGCGGCGCGGCGATCAATAGGCGCACGCCGTCCACGATTTCCCGCGCCCGCGCGTATTCCGCCGCGCCGCACGGTGCGTCGGCGTAGACGACCGCCTCCACGAGGCGCACGAACGGGCGCAACGGCTCCGCGAGCCATCGCTGCTGCCGTTGCGCCTCCCGCAGATACTCGCGGTCCGTCAGCGCAGGGTCGAACGCGACGAGTCGCCGCTCGTCCAGTTCCGTCAATGTGCCGAGGAAGAGTGCACGGAGGGCGGCGCGGTGGTCGCCGCGTGCGGCGAGCGCGTCCGCCACCTCCCGCCATTCCGCCGCCGTGCGTGGCGGCGCTTCCGCATCGTCGGTGCGCCGCTTCGCCCGCCGCCGACGATAGCGCACGACGAGAACAGCGATGACGATACTCGCGATCAGCGCGAGTAGCAGCACGGTGAGCGGCGAGGCGAGCAGGGCGAGCAGATTGGAGGCGGTGTTGTCCCCCGGGGCCGTATCGGGCGTCTTCGGCTGCGGGACGCGGCGCGCGGGTTGGAACAACCGACGGAATTGCGCGCCGATCCAGTCGCGCAACCGGGCGACCTGCCGCTGTGCGGCGTTCGGCTCCGGCTCGCGGAAGGCGCGGTCGCTCAGGACGGTGTCCAGTTTCTGGCGGGCCTGCGGGTCGGGCGTGCCATTCCCGCCGCCCGTGAGCGTGGACCGGAGCGTCGTCACCTGCGCGAGGGCGCGGTCAACATCCGGCGGCGCGCGCCGGAGCGCGTCGAGCGCGTCGGCGTGTTGCAGTGGGTAGCGGGTCCCGTCAACCGTCACGCCATCGATGTCGGCGAGCGCGGCCTGCGCGCGCTGGATGGCGGCGTCGCGCGGCGTGCCATTGAGCGTCCGCGCCTGCGTCAACGCATCCTGCGCGGCGGCGAGGCGCTGGACATAGGTGGGCAGATCGACATCGGCGGCGGCCACGCCGCCCGGTGACACGAGCAACACGCCAAAGAGCAGCGCGAAAAGGAGCGCGACGCGGCGCATCATGGCGTCACCGGCGCAGCCCGCTCGGCGGCGCCCCGTTGCAGCAGGAGGTCGATGTCGAACCCCTCCTTTCGTAGCCGCAGATCGGTGAAGAAAAGCGTGCCGATTGTGACGGCAATCGGCGCCATCACAATATCGATCAGCGACGCGACGACCGCGAGTGCCAACGTTCCGACACTCCCGCCAAGCAGGTCCTTCGATGACGTGAACCCGCCGATGAGGACGCCCAGCCCGCCCGGCACCGCCGCCGCGAACAGCCGCAGGATGCCGACGAGGATGAGCAACCCGGCCACCCGCCACCACATCCCCCGCACGAGGGCAAGGCTCCGTGCCAGTCCCCCGCCCGCCCGCCGCCCCTCCAGCACAATCGCCTGGGGCGCGAGTTGCCAGCCGACGTACAGGAAGATGGCGAACGGCGTGCCGAGAAAGGCGGTGAAGACCGTCAGCGCGACGACTGCGAGGCTGGAGAGCAGCGACGCCGCGAGCAGCGACCCGTACCGGCGGCGCGCGTGCGCGTACGCCGCGCCGACCGTGCAGGGCTGCCCGAGCGTCCGCAGACCCGCGATGGTGACGAGCGCACCCGTGCCGAGCGTCGTGATCGCCAGTGTGCAGAGCGCCGCGACTACGGTGAAGGCGAAGGTCACCGTGCCGTCCGTCGTGATCGCGGCGTGGTCGCCGACGCGCGCGTAGGTCACCGGGTCGAGCGGGTTGAACGGCGTGAAGAACGTCGAGAACATCAGCGAGAGGACGTGCGACGGGATGACCGTCAGCGCGGCGGCGGAGGTGAACAGCTCGATATCGCGCCGCACCACGCGCACGCCCTCATCAATCACCGCCGAGACGGTGCGCGGCACGAGGCGCGGTGGCGGAAGCGCGGGCAGCAGCACCGGCGCTGCCCCCGGCCCGTACGCGGCGGCCTCAAATTGTCCGGTTGGCGGTCGCGGCACGGCGCGTGCATCCTCCCCGTCGATCATTCCAACGGCGGTATTCTACGCGATAACCGCACGTCTTCGTTGCCGAAGCGCCGGGTCAATCACCGCCCAACGGTACGACACCGGCGGCGTTGATCCAGCCACGTAGCGCCAGCCAACCGCCGGACATTATCAGAAGGAGCGCGATCACGTAGGGCATCAGCGACCAGAGACCAACCGCGTGCGCGAGGTTCCCCGCGAGCCATGGGAAGAGCGCCGCACCCATGCTGCCGGTGCTCGCGAGGAACCCCACCGCGCCGGGAACGAGGCGGGGCGGGACGAGTGAGGGGACGAGCGCGATGGTCGTGGGGAAGATTGGCCCGAGGCTGTAACCGGTCAGCCACAAGCCAAAGGCCGACACCGCACCGATGGGCGCGACCCAGATGCACGCGACGCCAATAACCGCGCCCAGGAGGCAGTAGCGGATCAACCGCTGGTTGTCCATGCGGAGCCGCGCCGCGAGTCGCGACAGCGTCAGCCGCCCGAGCGTGATGCCGAGCCAGTAGCCGCTCACTGCCCAGCCGGAGAGGAGCGCGCCGTGCTGCCGGACCTCGGTGAGGAAGCTGTAACTCCAACTGCCGAGGCTGATCTCGGCCCCGACGTAGAAGAGCAGGAAGAGCGCGGCGAGCCAGACCACGCGCAACCGCAGTGTGGCCGTGAACAGGCTCGGTTGCTCGGTTGATGGGTGCGCGGGCGTGGATGGAGCGCCAACCGGATTTGCCGTGAACAGCAGGCGGAAACCCGCGAGCAGCGCGAGACTCAGGGCAACCCAGAGGACGTAGACGACGCTCCACGGGAAACCCATCGCCAATACGCCGGATGCGACGATTGGGCCGAGGAAGCCCCCGATACCGTAAAAGGCATGAAGATTGTTGAGCGGCGTCGTGTTGTCCGGGAGCGCCGTGATCGAGGCGTTGAGACCGGCATCGATCACCGCGAAGCCGACGCCGAGCGCCACCGTTGTCGCGAGGACAACCACGAACGGGGGTCGCACACTGAAACTGGCCGCGCCCACGGCGAATGCCGCCGCGCCGAGCATCAGGAACCGCCGCTGGCCGAGCCGCGCGACCAGCAACCCGCTGCCCAACCCCGCGATCATGTAGCCGGTCGTCAGCGCGAGGAAAAGAAAGCCGACGACGCCTTTGCTGACGTGATAATACGCTTGCAGGCTCGGCAACAGCACGCCCGTCGCGCCATCCGTCGCCCCCAGCAGGATGAACGCGCCGAACGCGAGTGCGAGTTGGCGCCGGATGCGGAGTCGGGGCGTTGTCGCGTGCTGCTGCATTCGATGATGCTAACAGGATTGGCGACTTCGTGACAGATGATGAGACGACGGCGCATGTGCTCCCCCTTTCCCGCGAATGAGGAGACGGGGAGGTGAGGAAAGATCAGGTATACTGGAAGTTGCGGTGACTCCGGCGAGCGGAGGGCATCCGGCTTCGGGGAATCGCCGCCAGAAAGGTGCGCACCGATGGGTTCCGTCCTTCGACCGCTGTTCATCACTGCCTCCCGCTCCGAGCGTGCCGAGCAACTCGTCCGCTCCTCCCCGCTGACGCAGCCGCTCGTCGCGCGCTTCGTCGCGGGGGAGACATTTGCGGACGCCCGCGCCGCCGCTGACCGCCTGGCGAAGATCGGGCTGCTCGTCACGTATGACCACCTCGGTGAGGCGGTGGCGGACGAGGCAGCCGTGCGGGGGATGATCGCGCAGTATCAGACCTACTTCGCGGTGGCGGCGCACGGGTCGCACTTCTCGATCAAACTCTCCCAACTCGGCCTGAGCATCCGCGAGGTGCTCGCGAAGGAGGCGGTCACCATCCTCTGCACCGAGGCGGCGAAGTACGGCCACCGCATCCGCGTGGACATGGAGGAATCGGCCACCGTCGATGCCACGCTCCGCATTGTGGAGGCGACGCACACACTCGGCGGCGACCCCGGCATCGTCGTTCAGGCGATGCTCCGCCGCGCCCCCGACCTCCTCCAGTGGGCCATCGACCATGATGTGCGCGTCCGGCTCGTCAAGGGAGCGTACCAGGAATCCGAGGCGGTCGCGTACCAGGGGCGCGAGCCGATCCGCCGCGCCTATCTCGCGCTACTCGGCCCGCTGCTCGCCAAGAGCCGCGCCCCGGCGGTCGCCACGCACGACGATGTGCTGCTCGGCGGGGCGTCGCAGATCGCGGCACAGTTCGGCAACCCCTACGAGGTACAGTTCCTCTACGGCGTGCGCGAGGACCTCGCGCGGGAGATCGCGCGCGACGGCGTGCCGGTGCGTCTCTACACACCGTTCGGGGATGCCTGGTACCCCTACTTCATGCGTCGCCTCGCCGAACGCCCGCAGAATGTCGGCTTCTTCCTCCGGCAAGTCCTCGATAGAACGAAGGGCTGACGACGAAGCGCAGAATTCTCTTCTTCCCTCCGAGGAAAGGGACTGGGGGTGAGGATGACCGGCCTCTGGCGCAATACGGATTTCCTGAAACTCTGGGCGGCGCAGACGGTCTCGCAGTTCGGGTCGCAGGTGACGGTTGTCGCGCTGCCGCTCACCGCCGCGCTCACGCTCCACGCGAGCGCGGCGCAGATGGGGTTCCTCGCGGCGTCCGGCACCGCGCCGTTCCTGCTTATTGGGCTGTTTGCCGGTGTCTGGGTGGATCGGATGCGCCGCCGCCCGATCCTGATCGCGACGGACATCGGGCGGTTCGCGCTCCTTCTCGTGATCCCCGCCCTCGCGCTCCTCGACACGCTGACGATTACCGCGCTCTTCATGATCGCCTTTCTTGTGGGCATCCTGACGGTCTTCTTCGATGTCGCGTACCAGTCGTTCCTGCCCGCGCTCGTCGGGCGCGCGCACCTCGTTGACGGCAATGGGAAACTGGAGATAACGCGCTCCGCCGCGCAGATCGCGGGGCCGAGTGTGGCAGGTGGTTTGGTGCAACTCGCCACCGCGCCCATCGCGATTGCCGTCGATGCGCTCTCGTTCCTCGCCTCCGTGCTCTTTCTCGGCACCCTCCGCACACCCGAACCGGCCCCCGCGCCGCCCGTCGCGCGGCGTCGGATCGGGGCCGAGATCGGTGAGGGGCTGCGCGTCGTTCTGGATGATCCCGTGCTCCGCGCGACGATGGGCAGCGCGGGCACGGTCAACATCTTCGGTAGCCTGCTCTTCGCCGTCTTCGTGCTCTACGCGATCCGGCTGGGAATTGGCGCGGGATTGCTCGGCCTGATCTTCGCCGTCGGCAATGTCGGCTACCTCGCGGGCGCGTTCCTGACGCGCCCGATCACGCGCCGCCTCGGCATCGGACCGACGATTGGTGCGGGCCTTGTGATTATGACGGTCTGCGGGTTGCTCGTGCCCGTCGCGAGCGAGCCGCTCGTCGTGAGCGTCCCCTGCCTGATGATCGCCCAGTTCGCGCGGGGCTTCGGCGGCACGCTCTTCAACATCAACAACGTCAGCCTTCGCCAGACGATCACGCCCGATCATCTGCTTGGTCGGGTCAACGCGACCTCCCGCTTCGTCAGCACGGGCGCGCTCACCATCGGCTCGCTGGCGGGCGGCACGCTCGGTGCGGCCTTCGGGTTGCGCCCGACGCTCGTTGTTGGTGCGGTCGGCGGATTACTTGCCATCGTCTGGATTCTCTGCTCCCCGGTGCGGACGTTACGGGGGCAACCGGTGGCGATGGATGCAGAGAAGCGCGCGGCATAAGAGGCAATACAAAGAGAAAACGACGGAACCGCAAAGGCGCGCCGGACGCGAAGAAGGGGCTTACCACAGAGGACACGGAGCACACAGAGAGCACAGAGGAAAAAAGAAGAGTGCTCTGTGTTAAACCTGGTTCCTCTTCGCGTCCGGCGCGCCTTTGCGTCCTCTGCGTCGATTCGGTTTGACTCCCTCAACGGTGAGCGATTATCCGTGCTGCGCCAGCGCATCGAGTGCCGCCTGCACCGTTGCGGCGTCGATGCCGAAGCGTTCTGCGACAGTCTTAACCAGATCGCCGGTCAGCGGATGTTCCGCGCGCCCGCCGTAGACGAACGATTCCATGATCGGCGGGGTCGCGCCATTGAAGCGCCAGATTTCGTCGCCGATGACTTTCGTCACAATCGCGCGGTCATTAAAGTAGCCGGTCGGCTCGTAGTCGGCGGTCGTCGCGGCGCGATAGGGCGCGTCGGCAACTGGGCAATCGAGGAGCGTGAAGCAGTTTGGGTTCGGATGCGGTGCGCGCTCGACCCGATAGACGCCCGCGCCATCGGGGCGCACCGTGTACGTCTGAAAGAGTGTGCGGCGCGATTGTGCCGCGTCGGGGCCGAAGGGCAGCGGCAGATAGAGCGGCATGCCCACATCCGTCAGCCACCGTTGACCGTCGAGCAGGATGACGATGGCGGTGTGACAGCCAACTGACTCGCCCATGTCGTTGATTGTCAGGTAGCCGTCGTACCCGAGGGCGCGCAGGAGACTGAAGAAGGCGTAATTGCTCTCGAAGCACGTCCCACCCGTACCGCGCGCGATGGCTTCTCCCCAGAATTCCTCCGGCCACCGGGGACACGCGACGATTTGCGGCGTTTGTGCCCGCCGCGCGACGCGTGAGGCGCTTTCCCACGGCACGGTGCGCATGTACGCCGCGACGAGCGCATCGAGCAGGCTGAGCGAGGGCGCGGCGGCACTGACGCCAAGATGCGTGAGAACCGCCTTGGTTGTCCGGGAATCGAGCGGTGGCGTCGTCATTTCTCTCCCTCATCGCTGAATTCGAGTCACCGCTTTTTCTGTGAAACGTCGGTGTGCCGCTCCGTCGCGTCACCGTTTCATCGCACGTTTCGTGCGTTTGCGCAACCATCCGGCGGCGTCCTTCTTGCAACACGCTCAAGCGTGCGATGGCACGGTTCTTGGTGGAAAAATGACGAACAAATGATCGTTTTTCGGTTGGTGATCGAGAGGAGAGCGACAATGGCCAAGGCAACACGAACCGGCGATGCGAGCGACCGGGAGGTACGCCGGGACGCGAATACGGACGACGGACGAAGCGCCGATCTGCGCGACTCGCCGATGATGGCGCACCTGCTTGATGCGCTGGAAAAGGGCACGGACATCGGCCACTACGGGCGGCTGACATTCGCGATGATCGCGCGCCATTTCCTCGGCGAGGACGAGTTGGTCCGGCTGCTCGGCAACCAGCCGGACCACACCGAGGATGAGGCGCGCGCCCTGCTGCGACAGGTCGAGGCAAAGGACTACAACCCCCCGAAGCGCGAGCGCATCCTCGAATGGCAGGCGCAGCAGGACTTCCCGATCTGCCCGACGCCGGACGACCCGACGAGTTGCAATATCTACAGCGAACTGCGGTTCCCGGACGGCATCTACGATAACATCACCGATTACTACGTCCAGCAGGAACACGGCGAGGCGACGCGCGAATCGCATTGAGCCTCCGGTGGGGCGCGCGAGTCAAACCGAATCGACGCAGAGGACGCAAAGGCGCAAAGGATACGAAGAGGGATTAGTTTTTAGCACAGAGCGCGTAGCGTTCATCAGAGTCCACAAAGCACCCTTCTCTTTTCTCTTCTCCGTGCCCTCTGTGTGCTCCATGTTCTCTGTGGTAAGCCCCTTCTTCGCGTCCAGCGCGCCTTTGCGGTTCCGTCGTTTACTCCCAGTGATCCCCTAGCGTGCCACCCGCGCGCGGTCGAGACTGAAGAGGGTGCGCAGGCTCGGTCGCGTGCCGTAGAGCAGGACGCCGATCCGGTAGATGCGCGCCGCGACCCCAATGAAGAGGGCGATGCTCGCGACCATGATCGCCACCGAGAGCGCGACCTCCCACGGCGCGGGTTTGCCCCTCCCAGAGAACGCGCCCGGTGTCCGGCCGCAGGATGTCGAGGATGATGCGCATCGTCGTCGTCTTCCCCGCGCCGTTGGTGCCGAGGAAACCGAAGATCTGCCCCCGCTCGGCGACGAAGGAGACATCATCGACCGCCGTGAATGCCCCGAATGTCTTGCGAATTCCCTGAATCTCCAGCGACATGCGCGCCGCCTCCTTCGCGCTCCACGGCCCTATGGCGGGAAAGCCCCATCGCGCAACGCAACGTTACTCCATCCTTTGTATCACTGATTTGTGCCGGAAATATGACCGATGACTACGGCGTACGTGGGATACTAATGGGGGTGGAATCCCTCGTCCCAGGCCCCGCTCTATCACCCAGAGATCACGGTATGCATTGGTTGCGTACGGCGATGGAGAGGGGAGGGAACAGTTTTGCAGCCAGGTCTTATTGAAGTTTGGCGCGCGGGAAGGATACGGCGGAACAGTGGTGCACAGGAGAAGTCCCTACACCGTCGGCGCGATGATCGCGACCATCGTTGCGTTCCTCACCGTGCCGGAGCGCGTCTCGGCGCACGAGCGCTGGTTCGTCGCGGACCCGAACGCCTACCCGATCGCATGGGGACGGTTGCTCAGTTGGTCGGTGCTGGCGGCGATGCTCATCGCGGCGGCGGCGGTGATCGTCGCGCTGCTGCTGGATCGCCGGTATCGCGTGTGGCAGGAGACGAACCGCGACGACCGGCGGGACGTGCTCGCCGGGATCAACGAGGACCAACTGAGCCGGGTATACGCCTACCTGCCGTTCCTGCTGGCGATCCACACGGCGGTGCCACTCCTCGTCAACGGGTTCAACCTCCGGCTCTTCGCGCCGAACCTCGCGATGCGGACGAACCTGCTCAGCGGCGTCCTCGCGCTCGCCGAGGTGCTGATCGCGCTCGCGCTCGTTTACGGCGTCTTCACGCGCTACGCCGCGCTCGGCGTGATCGGGCTGTTCGTGGCGGGCGTCGTCCTCGGCCCATTCGTCGGCATCCCGCCCAGCCTGCTGCCGGAGCATGTGCAGTTCGTCGGCATCGCCATCTTCCTGTACATCATCGGGCGCGGGCCATTCTCCGGCGACGCGATCCTCGGGCAGCGCGTCGATCCGAACCCCGCGCTGCTCCACTACGCGATCCCGGCGCTGCGGTGGGGCGTCGGGTTGAGTTTCGCCATCCTCGCATTCACGGAGAAGCTGCTCAACCCGACGCTGGCGCGGGCGTTCCTCGCCCAGCGTATCAACTTCAACCTCGGCAGCCCGTTCGGTCTGCCGGATAACGTCTTCATCTACGGTGCGGGGGTGGCGGAGTTGGTCTTCGGCTGCCTGCTCATCTCCGGCGCCCTGCCCCGCGCCGTGATCGTCGGCCTCTGGGTGCCGGCCAACCTCACGCTGCCGTACCTCGGCTGGGTCGAACTCGCGGGGCACTTGCCGATCTACGCGGTGCTGCTCACCCTGCTCATCATCGGCTCCAGCGACCGCCCGACCGTGCGCCGCCGCGCCCATATTCTTGCGGAGGAAGCGGGGCGGACGAGTAGCCAGTAGCCAGTAGCCAGCTACCCGGTTTCCTTACTGGCTACTGGCTACTATTTCACCGTGATCTTCGTTGACATGCCGAGTTGCTCGTGGCCGGAGATGTCGCAGATGACGGTGTAGGCGCCCGCCGGGAGATCGACTGTGAGTTGGCCGGTCTTGCCGCCATCAATCGTATCGCTCGTCTTCTTCATTTCTTTAATCGAGATGTTATGCGGCGATGGGCCTTGATTGGTGATCTTGAATGTCACGGAGCCGGCCGCCACGGAGGAGTTGTCGAGCGCGATGGCGAAGTCCTTCTCCGTCGCGTTGATCGTGGCGCCGCTGCCACCGCCACTCGCGGCGGTCGGGGCCTTCGGTGGGGCGGCTTGTGCCGCCTGTGGCGCGGGCGTCGGTGTGGCGGGTACGGGCGCGAACTGCAAGCCAATCGTGATGAGAAGAAAGACCACCAGAAGCCCAAGAACCCCCGCCGCAATCGGCCGTTTCAAGAAATCCATCCATCGATCCCTTCTGCATACGTCAAACGCTCAACTGACAGAGTATACATCGCAACGGGTTCGGGGTTCGGGGCTCGAGGTCCGAGGTTGAGAGCATTCCTCACCCCCGGCCCCTCTCCATCGCCGCCGTGACTTGAGTGTTTCGAAGCCAAGAGGCGATGGAGAGGGGCCGGGACGATTATGAAAGACGCACGAATCCTCGAACCCCGAACTGCGCCTACAGCGTCGCCTTCGGTGGCGCGTTGACGACGAACGGGGCGGAGCCTTGCCGCGCGTTCGCGCCGCCCTCCTGCACGACGAAGGCCCACGGGCCGACGAGTTGCTCGGCATTGAGGGATTTCGGGATCAATGTCTGCTGAAGCGTGCCATGGTCGCTCGCGGCCTGCGTGCGCGCGCCGTTGAGGTTGTACGCGATGCCGGTCGGGCCGCTGACCCAGAGGCTGACCGTGTCTCCCGGTGTGAGGCCGGAGGCGTAGAGCGTGTATGTCGTGAGCGTGTCGCCGGTGCCGGGAAGCGCCTGAACGATCAGGCCGTTCGCCGGGGGCGCGGCGAGCGTGAACGTGCCGGGCCGCGTCTGGTTGCTCTTCGTGCCGATCAGGTTCGCCTTGTACGCACCGGGCGGGAAGTCCGGCATGGACGTTTCGAGGAACGCGCGCGTGATGCCCGTCGCGCCCGCCGTACCTCCCGGCTTCTCGACGGTGTGCCCGTCCGGGTAGGTGAGGCGCAGGACGACGGCCTCATCCGCCGTGAAACCGGGCGCGGAGAAGAGCAGCAGCGACCCCGTCGCGCCGGCGCTCGGCTCGACCGTCGTCACGGGCGGCGGCTCGGCGGCGGGGCCGTACCGCCAGCGGGCGTACGCCGCGCCGACGTTGCCCATCTCCACCTTGAAGCCGTCCGGATTCGTTGGAGTGTACGTCAGGACGCGCCGCTCGAATGCCTGCATCAGCACGTCGCGCGATTTGCCGCCGACAATTGCCTTCGTCCAGTACGGCTCGGTGATCGGCAGCCCGACCGCGAAAAAGGGCGGGTCGAAGAGTTTCGCCATCGTCGTCTTGCCATCCGGCCCGAGCACCGGCCCCTGCTGGGTCAGGAACGCCCAGAAGGGCGCGGCGATGTTGTGCTTCGTCTCGGGGACGTAGTAGCCGTAGGTCGTCGGGGCGGCGATGCCGGAAACGGGGCCGACCACGCCGGTGGTGTTGATCGCGCCATCAACGGGCGCGCCCGTGCGATCCGGGGCGGCGTTGACGCCGGGGGTGAGCGAGGCGACCTTCGTGAGCGTGCCATACGTCGGTGACGGGTTGTTCATCGGGTCCCCGGCGACGGGCACGCCCGCCGGTACGTACGGCTCCGTCTGCGTGTCGCCGAGTTGAATCTGGCCGCTGACCATCTCGCGCACGAGCAGACCCGCCGTCACGCGCCCCTTCTGCGGCGTCGTTAACTCCATCCGCGCCTTCTCGAAGTACTGCACCGTCCGCAGGCCGCCTTCGAGATCGCGGTACGGCTCGGTGTGCGGGAGTTTCGGGCCATCGGGCGCGACGAAGAGCGCGGGGCCCCAGATGAATGTCCGCGTCGCCGTGCCCTGCTCGACCGGGAAGTCCGTGCGCCCCCAGATCGGTTGGAAGGCGGGGTCGAGGAAATCCGGCTGGGCACGAACGCCAGGCGCGAGCAGCAACGAGCCGCCAAGCAGGCTCAGGATGATGGCCACATGCCAGCGACGATAATTCCCACAAGTTCGCACGCCGCGCTCCTCCTTCACCACCGGGCGCAGTATACACGCTTCTTGCATTCGCATCGCTCGCCGTTGTGGATCATCGCGCCCCCTCCGGGTGACCCCGACGATGGCGCACCGATCACGCAGGAAGAGACGCAGTGTGCGTACGGTGGGTTCCAGGGGAGGAGTGTCATTGCACGTCGCGGGCCGAAGCCGATGCCGTCGACGGCATCGGCTTCGGCCCGCGCGAGCGGATTATCGAGGTAAGGCCAAATCGTTCCGACCGTTCATCAGGCTGCTGCGCGACCAAACGATCGCGCCGCGACCACGAGCGAGAGGACGGCCAGCACGGCGGTGATGAGAATGCCCTTCGCCACTGGCCGCTGACCCTCAGACTGGAATCGTCAGGCTCTCCAGATCGCGCGGGTAGTAGGTGAGCCACTCGATGCCGTTCTCCGTGACAGCGACGGTGTCGGAGTGGCGGAAGCCTGCGAAGTCCTTCAGGTAGATGCCCGGCTCCACGGTGAAGACCATGCCGACCTCCATGATGCGGTCGTCGCCGATGTCGAGGAAGGGCGCCTCGTGGACGAGCGTGGACTTCGCGTGGCCGGTGTGATGCCGCCAGAACTCCCACAGGTCATGCTCGGTGAAGAAGGTACGCACCTGCCGGTCCACCTCGCTGCACGGGAGTCCCGGCTTGATCGCGTCGCACGCGAGCGTCTGCGCTTCAAGCATCAGGTTGAAGTATTTCTCCTGCTCCTTGCTCGGCTCGCCCATAATCATCGTGCGCTCCAGTTCGCTGCCGTAGCCCCAGACGGAGGCGCCCGCGCCCGTCACGAGCACGTCGCCCGCCTTGAGGCGCGCGTTGCTCGTCATCGCGTGCGGCAGGGCGGAGTCCTTGCCGACCTGCCCGCGGAAGCCGGCTGAAGCGCCGGGCCGCCCGAAACTGACCGGGCGGTACTCCTTGCCGAGCGTGCGGATCATCGCCAGCGTCGCCTCGTCGGACGCGCGCATCGAGATCTCCGTCTCCGAAACGCCGACCTTGCAGTATTCCTGCAAGTAGACGTGCGCGAGGTTGCCCCAGCGCGCGCTCTCGCGGATGAGGTTCAGTTCCTCCTCCGAGTTAATCATCTGCATATACTCGACATCGTCGCGGATATTCTCGATCGCCGCGTCCGGCAGCATCGCGCTGACCGAGGGGCCGCGATAGCCGTAGAGCGCGCCGTAGCCGTCACTATCGACGCCGATCCGCGCGCGCGTCAGGCCGAAGTCCGCGAGCAGGTCCTTCATGAACTCCATCGGGTGACGCTCGCCGGGGTATTCCGGGTACGTCACGACCCGATCGACGAGGGCGAACTCCTCGGCGTGCTCGCCCTCCAACCGGGGCACGAGCAGCGCGGAGCGGTTCGCCGTTAGGATGTAGGCCATCGGTCGCTCGGTCGGGATGAAGCCGAAGCGGCTGAAATACGAGATATTGTTCGCGCCGAAGAGCACGACCGCCGTGATCCCGCGCTCCCCAAGTCGCTGGAGGATCGTCTGTCGACGACCGGCGTACTCGGCGTCGCTCAAGCGTAGTTGCACCACTGCGATGACTCCCTTCGACGGCGACCGCCGCCCATCTTTCCCATGTCGAACCCGGACGCAATCCTAGTCGAGCCAGCGCGCAAGGGTCAACCATGCCCATCGCGCGGGGGGCCGATCCCATAACGGCGCGCGCCATCGTTGAGGATGACAAATGTCAGGGCAAGAACCTGACACGCTGCACTTACCGCGACCTCACACCAATTTTACAGTGGGTACAGCGCCACTGCGGCGCTTTGGTGCCACTCATACCGGGTCCGCAGCGATCACCATTGAACAGGAGGCAGCCGCCATGACACGTTTCACCCACTGGATTTTGCGCCATAAACTGATCGTCATGCTCTTCTGGCTCACCGTGACCGTGGTCGGCATCCTCACGGTCGCGCAGGCGACGGGCGCGCTCTCCAAGCAGTTCTCCTCGCCCGGCCAGGAATCGTCCATCGCGAACGACGCGATCCTGCACACCTACGGCATCGGCACGCCGCCCGTCGTGCTCGTCGTCACCCTGCCGGATGGTACGACGGTCGATGCGCCCGGGATCACTGACCAACTGACCGGCGCATTCACAAGCGTCGTGACGGCCGTTCCCGGCGCGCACCTGCTCTCCTATCCGTCCACCGGCGACCGCGCCTTCGTCTCGCCAGACGGCCGGACGACCTTCGCGCTCGTCGATACCCCGACCAGCCCCGTCGGTTTCGCGGACGGGACAGTGGGACTGAAGCAGGTGCAGGCGGCGGTGCGGGATGTCCGCATCGCCGACGCACCGCTCCATGTCACCGGCACGACCGCGCTCAGTAGTGCCAGCGCGACGAGCGGAGGCGGCAGCGTCCTCACTGAGTCGATCGTCGGCGGCCTGGGCGCGCTCGTCATCCTCGCCTTCGTCTTCGGCTCCTTCCTCGCTCTCGTCCCGCTCCTGATGGCCGTCCCGGCGATTCTGGGCGCCTTCCTGCTCGTCTGGGGCGTCACGACCGTCACCGATGTCTCCTTCATCGTCCAGTTCCTGATCGGCCTGATCGGCCTCGGTGTGGCGATTGATTACGCGCTGCTCGTCGTCGTGCGGTGGCGGGAGGAGCGGTCGGCGGGGCACGACAATACGGACGCCGTCCAGCGCGCGATGGAGACGGCGGGCATGGCGGTCATCCACAGCGGCACGACCGTCGCAGTCGGCCTGCTCGCGCTCGTCGCGCTGCCGGTGCCTTTCCTGCGCAGCGTCGGCGTCGGCGGCATGCTGATCCCCCTCGTCAGCGTCGCGGTGGCAGTCACGCTGCTGCCCATCGTCCTCGCCACTGTCGGGCCGTGGCTGGACTGGCCGCGCGGTCGGCGGGAGGCGCACGTTAGCCATGCTTGGACCGCGTGGGCGCGCGTGGTCATCCAGCGGCGGTGGGTCGCGGCGGGTGCCGCGCTGCTCATCCTCGGCGCACTGCTGGTCGCCGCCCTCACGCTCAACCCCGGCGACCCGCAGGCAGACGCCCTCGCCCAATCTGGCGACGCGCGCGCGGGCCTCGTCGCCCTCGAAAACGCGGGCATCGGCGCGGGCGCGCTCACCCCGCTCTACGCCCTCGCCCAACCGGCGGACGCCGACGCGATCGCGGTGCGCCTCGGCCACGTCAATGGTGTGCGCGCGGCGATTGCCCCCAATGATCCCGCGTGGCGGCGCGACGGCACCACGCTGATCACCGTCATCCCGACGACGGACGCGAACTCCGGCGCGGGCCGGGCGACCCTCGACCATGTCAAGCAGGCCGCGCACAGCGGCACACCGCAGGCGCGCATCGGCGGCGTTGCGGCGACGAACGCCGATTTCGTCGCCGCCGTCTACGGCAACTTCCCGCTGATGCTCGCGTTGATCGCCCTCGCCACCTTCTTCCTGCTTGTGCGGGCGTTCCGCTCGCTCCTGCTGCCCCTCAAGGCGGTGCTCCTGAATGTCCTCTCCGTCGGTGGGGCGTGGGGCATCCTCGCGCTCGTCTGGCAGCATGGCTACGGTTCCGAACTGATCGGCGGGGTCACCGCGACGGGCTCGATCACGGCGTGGGTGCCGCTGATGGTCTTCGCCTTCCTCTTCGGCCTCTCGATGGACTATGAGGTCTTCATCATGGCCCGGATGCGCGAGGAGTATGACCGGACGGATTCGACGGAGGCGGCGGTGGTCGAGGGGATTGGGCGGACGGGGCGGCTCGTCACCTGCGCGGCGCTGATCCTGACGCTCGCCTTCGTCTCGATGGCCTCCGCCCCGGTGACGGAGATCAAGATGCTGGCGACCGGTCTGGCGGCGGGCATTCTGCTCGACGCGACGGTGATCCGCGCGCTGCTCGTGCCCGCGCTCGTCTCACTGCTGGGCCGCTGGAACTGGTGGCTGCCGACCCTGCCCGCACGGCTTCTGAAGATCGCACCCTCATTCCCGTCACATGAAGTGGCGCCCGTTGGGAAGGCACGGACGCATGAAGCGCCGATGACGGGCGGAGACTGACGCGACGTCTGACTGATGCCGACGGTCGTTGGCTGTGCATCATCGTATGGCCGACGACCAATGCCAGTTTGGCACGTGTTTTCGCTCGGACGATGGCAAACGCGGTACCATAGGATCGAACCCTGCACGGAAATTGTAACAGGAGTCTGTGGTTATGGAGGGGCAAACAGAGACATTGATCGCGAGGGGCGAAGGGCGGTCGGTCGAGGCGGAGCGTCGTGTGCTCAGAGCGCGGGAAAACGCGGCGGATCGGATCGTCCATCCCGCCGTCTGGCTGCTCTTCACAGTGATCTGGCTCCCCTTCCTTTTCTATCCGATGCGTGACTTGCTGGCGGCGCATCTCTCGCCGTTGCGGCTGTTCATCGCCCTTGCCGGGATGGTGACGTTCGTCTCCATCTATCTGTGGCTGATGTTGCACGACCCCTTTCCTGATGCGCCGCTGACCCCATCGCAGATTCGGGCGCATGTGGCGCTGATCGGTACGCTCACGGTCATCGTGCTCTCCCTCACGCGGGCGTACAGCATCGACTGGCTATGGTTCATCATGTACGCCAATATGGCCTCGGCAATCAAGCTCCCCGTGCGCGCCGCCGCCCCGACAATTATCAGCCTGACGATTCTCACCGTCGTGGTCGGGCGCATCGCGGCGGGCTGGGACGTTGCGAATCGGATCGTGTCGCCGGTCGCCGCCGTCGCGGTCGTGATGATCGGTATTTCTCAACTGGTGGTCACGATCCGTCAATTGCGCGCCGCCCGACAGGAGATCGCGCGGCTCGCGGTGGCGGACGAGCGGCTCCGCTTCGCGCGCGATCTGCACGATCTGCTCGGGCACAGCCTTTCCACGATCACGCTGAAGAATGAACTGGCGCGTCACATGGTCGTCGCGGACCCGGAACGCGCGGTGCGGGAGATCGAGGAAGCGATCGCCGTCGCGCGTGGGGCCTTACGCGAGGTGCGCGAGGCGGTGAGCGGGTATCGTCAGCCGACGCTGGTGACCGAACTCCACGGCGCGCGGCAGATTCTGGAGGCGGCGGGTGTCGTCTGTCGGTGCGAAGACACGGCGGGGGCGCTCCCGCCCGCGACGGAGTCCGTGCTTGCGTGGGCGGTGCGCGAGGGGGTGACGAATGTTATCCGGCACAGCCACGCCCGCCACTGCGCCATTCGCGTGGCGCGGGATACCGATAGGGTGACGGTCACTGTGACCGACGACGGGTGCGGCGGTGCGTCCTGCCGAAGAACGGACGGGACGGACGGCGTCGGCAACGGGCTGCGCGGTCTGGCGGAACGCGCCGGGCAGCAAAACGGAGAGGTTCAGGCGGGGCCGTGCACAACGGGCGGGTTCCGCCTTCGGGTCGCGCTCCCCGTCGATGACGCGCGCATCGCGGCACGGCCGGCTGAAGCGACGGGGGAGCCATGATCCGCGTATTGCTGGCGGAGGATCAGACGATGGTTCGAGGCGCGCTGACGGCCCTGCTCGGCCTGGCGGGTGACATCGAGGTCGTCGCCGAGGTGGCGCGCGGCGATGCGGTGGTGCCGATGGCGCTCGCCACCCGGCCGGATGTGGCGCTCCTCGACATCGAGATGCCGGGCGGCGACGGCCTGACGGCGGCGGCGGCGCTGCACGCACAGTTGCCGACGTGCCGCGTGCTCATCCTGACGACATTCGGGCGCCCCGGCTACCTGCGCCGCGCGATGGAGAGCCACGCGGTCGGCTTCCTCGTGAAGGACGCCCCGCCCGCGCAACTGGCGGCGGCGATCCGGCGGGCGATGGCAGGCGAGCGCGTCATCGACCCGACGCTCGCGGCGACGGCGCTGATGGAGGGAAACAACCCGCTCTCCCCGCGCGAGCGTGAGGTGCTGCGGCTCGCCGTCGGCGGTGCGAGCACCGCCGAGATCGCCAGCGCCATTTCCCTGTCGCACGGGACCGTCCGCAACTACCTCTCCGAGGCCATCCAGAAGGTCGGCGCGCGCGGCAGCACGGAGGCCGCGCGCATCGCGGAGCAGAAGGGGTGGCTGTAGGGTGGTCGGCAATCGCACCCGCATGCGATCCCCGATGGTTACTGGCGGACGATGGCGGCGCGCCCGCCGCGCAGGACGTACTTCTGAATCTTGCCCGTCGCGGTCTTCGGCAGGTCGGCGACGAAGCGGACGCGGTGCGGCGCCTTGAAGTGGGCCATGCGGTCGCGCGTGAACTGCCGCAGCTCCTCCTCGGTCGTCTCCGCCCCCGGCGCGAGGACGACGAAGGCGTGCGGCGCCTCGCCCCACTGCGGGTGCGGCATGCCAACGATGGCGACCTCCTGCACGGCAGGGTGGCGCAGCAGGACGCCCTCGACCTCAATCGAGGAGATGTTCTCGCCGCCGCTGATGATGACATCCTTCAGGCGGTCGCGGATCTCGGCGTACCCGTCGGGGTGCACCACGGCGGCATCCCCAGTGTGGAACCAGCCGCCCCGGAACGCGGCCTCCGTCGCCGCTGGGTCGTTGTAGTACCCCGCCATCACGACGTTCCCGCGCACAGCGATTTCCCCGATTGTCTCGCCGTCGTGCGGCACCTCGTTGCCGTCGTCGTCCATCACGATCAATTCGCCGGAGGTGATAAGTTCGACCCCCGTGCGCGCCTTCTGCGTCGCGCGCGCTGCGGCGGATAACGCGGCGTGCTCGGGGAGCGGCTCGCAGATCGTGATGAAGGGCGCGGTCTCCGTCAGGCCGTAGACCTGCGTGATCTCCCAGCCGAACTCGCCCTCGACGCGCTCGATTGTCGCCGCCGCCGGGGGCGCGCCCGCCGTCAGCACGCGGACGCCGGGGCGAATTGCCCGCCGCGTCTCCTCCGGGCAACTCGCAAGGGCGATCAGGATCGTTGGCGCGGCGCAGAGCAGCGTCACCGCCTCCCGCGCGATCGTCGCGATCACCCGCGCGGGTTCGACGCGCCGGAGGCAGATGTGCGTGCCGCCCACGGCGGTGACGGTCCAGACGAAGGTCCAACCGTTCGCGTGGAACATCGGCAGCGTCCAGAGGTAGCGATCCGCAGGCGTCATGTGGATGTGCGCGAGCGTGCCGACGGTGTTCATGTACGCATTGCGGTGCGTGATCATCACCCCTTTCGGTCGCGAGGTCGTGCCGCTCGTGTAGTTGATCGTCAGCAGGGCGCGCTCGTCGATCGCTGGGCGCGTGCACTCTTCCGGCGCGTCGGCGAGCAGCGCGTCGTGGGAGAGCCAGCCATCGCGCGGTGTGTTGAGGCTGATGAAGTGCGCGACGCCCGGTATCCGCGCGCGGATGCCGTCGACCGTGTCGAGATAGTCGCCATCGACGCAGACGACCGTCGCGCCGCTGTGGTTGATGATGTAGTCGAAGTCGTCCGCAACGAGGCGGTAGTTGATCGGCACGAGCACCGCGCCGATCTGCGGCACCGCGTAGTACGCTTCAAGGTGCGTGTGCGTGTTCGGGGCGATGTATGCCACGCGGTCGCCGGGGCCGACGCCCAGCCACTGCAACGCGGCGGACCAGCGGTCGCAGCGCGCGAAGAACTCCCCGTAGGTCAGTCGCACATCGCCATCGACCACCGCCTCGCGATGCGCGTAGAGCCGCCGCGCGCGGCGCATGAACTCAAGGGGCGAGAGCGGCGTTTCCACGGCATTTCCTCCTGCATGGCAACGAAAACGGCGATTGACCGCGCCGCACGCACGGTGCACGTCACGTTCGAGTTCCGGAACATTACAGCAATGTGCAACATGCAACATGCAACATGCAATCCCGCAGTGGTCATGAGGATTCTAGCATACCGGAAACGCAAGAATCGTTCTGGTACACTGCATGGTAAGAGAGGGTACACCCGGCACGCGACAGAGGAGCGAATGCGATGAGCGCGACAACCCCCACGGCCCAGGCGACGCAGGAACGGATGCGGCAGCGCGACCGCGCCCGCGAGAAGGAGCGCGTCATGCGCGACATGGATAAGGCATGGCGCGCACTCATGGACAGCGTCCGGGGCATCCCCGAATCCCTGATGGCGGAGCCGGGCGTCTCGGGCCACTGGTCCGTGAAGGACGTCCTCGCGCACATCGCCGCGTGGGACCGGGAGACGACGCGCGTCGTAATGCAGATCCTGCGGGGCGACGAACCCCAATGGCCGATCCACGACCAGAAGTTCAACGACGTGAACTACGATGCGGACAAGGGGCTGAGCGTCATCGAGGCGCGCAACCGGGCGCTCTCCGCCCACAAGGCGCTCGTCGAGATGCTGGACGGCAAGTCCGAAGTCCGCGCCGCCTGGCTCCAGGGCGCGACGTACGATCACTACCCGGAGCACACAGAGGATATTCTCCTGTGGCGGCGGGCGCATCCACTCATCCCCGATCCCGTCGTCGCGCGGTCGGCGGGCGCTGCGGCCCAGCAGGACTTGCCGCGCAGCGATACCGCGCACCCGAACGTCCCGACGCCTGAAGCGTCCGCACCACCGCGCATGCCGCTGCGGTAGGGCGGTTCACGGGGGACGTTGCTGCGCCCTGATATACGGGTGTTCAGAGGATACCCGTGCACAAAACCACTCATTCTGATTACTTCCGATTGTCACCGATGGAATACGAGAGGAGTTGGAACTGCTCAGTCAGGTGGCCTAAGATTACCCTGTCACGAAAACGGGGCAACTCCACATTCGCACCTGGTCTTGCACCCCATTGTCGTTGTCGCGTATCATATGTGCCAGCAAGCAATCACCATGATACGATCGGCAGCGAGGGATGAAGTGAAAGTTCCACAGGCAAGTCAGCGCGGTATGAATTGGTGGAGTTACCCCGTCTCGGTGGACAGTGAAACACTACGCCACCAAGCCTTCGGTTGTCCATCTCCTTTCGTATGCAAGCGGCGACAAATAGTCGAGTGCGGAATGCCGGCGGTGGGTGTTATAGAA
>JAABUS010003864.1_pt1 | contig 23032 bp, 27 predicted proteins | sample 5560161 | NCBI WGS metagenome assembly JAABUS01 (sample SAMN10711885, study PRJNA513376) | rock metagenome | isolation source: Antarctica rocks | place: Antarctica: Victoria Land, Trio Nunatak nord | collected 2016-01-04
AAATAGATTATTATTTAATAGGACTATTTGTAACTGATTCTTTAGGCAATGGTAGCGAATTTATTGGGTTGTAATCTTACCCTCTAAAAACCAATACGAAAAGCCTTTAACTTATCCATTACGTCCTTATTTCCAAAATATTATTATTGACTTTATAAGAAGCTAACAAGATAAAAGTTTCATTGTCGGCGATTAGTATCGCATAGTTATCAGGTATAACATTCTTGTGGATTTTAAAACTGTATAAATTTCATTCTGTGTATTTACGACTACCTAAAAATGCCACCTTCTATACGTGTGATTTTCTAAGTGAGCCAACATCTATGACTATAAACATCTTAAAACGGTTTAAAAATCACTGATAAGGTTTTTAGTGATTTCATAAACAGACTATGAAGTACACTCAGGAAGTGGAAATTGCTTTAAGATAAATCAATAAAATCATCCCAATGCCTCACTTTAAAACGAAAGTTGAAAGCGGATTCCGTCTCGAAGAATTGGTCGTCCACCTGCATTTTCTGTGGCAAACGGTGCTGACGCCATTTTTGAAATCGAACCAATGGATAGGTGCGGAGTAATAGGGAACTAAAAACTTCAACTATGGAAACTCTCCCTGAATGCAATTAAAGATTGACCTGTTTTATGTTTAAATAACTTACTAAAAGAAGGCAAATGTTCAAATCCAAAACTATAGGCAATTTCGCTCACTGTAAGATCTGTGGTAGATAATTTTTGCTTTGTAGCTTCTATCAATTTTTCATGAATGTGTTGTTGAGTATTCAATCCAGTAAGTGTTTTCAGCAATCCACTCAAATAATTGGGAGATATGTTAAGTTTTTCTGCTACGTAACCTACACTGGGTATACCATATTTTAAATACTCATCGTCGAGGAAATAATTCTGCAATAAGTTTTCCAGTTTATTCATAATGCTATGGCTACTTGCATTACGGGTAATGAATTGTCTGTGATAAAAACGGTCAGCATTACCGAGCAAAGCTTCCAGGTGGGCGATGATAATAGGTTGAGAGAAACGGTCAGTGAAGGCCAGGCATTCCTGCCTGATGTGATCAATTATTTCATCAACTCTTTTTTCCTCCCTTTCAGACAGAAAAAGCGCTTCATTAGCTGAATAACCGAAATATCCATATTGCCTGATACTCTTTGATAAAGTAGTTTGTCTTAAAAAATCCGGATGTATTAAAAGAAGCTAGCCGGAGGGCTGCGATGATGACTCGTCTTCGGCTTCTACCCGGAGCACTTGTCCGGGTGCAAGGAAATACATAATACCCTCGTCAAAATCATAAGGTTGCTGCCCGTAAATCATTTTATAGTTAAGTCCGCGTTTAACAGAAATAGAATAAAAATCGAATACAGCGCTAACCCCTTTATCCTCAAGCAGGTAAATTTCTGCAATATCAATCAAACTGATCAACGGATGCAGCGGGCCGGAGATTTTGGTGATCCGGTGAAATTCCGTAATCGTTCGCACGCTAAGCGGCACTATACTGGCCATATCATGAATGTAATTTTTTTGCTCTTGCTTTTTGCAAGGTCTTGTAAAAAAAGTTCAACATGGTCTCCGGTGCGACCCTACTCATTATTTTAAGAATTTTAGACAAGCCCGGTTTAATCTCCATGGTATCATTCAAAATTCCTTTAATAGCAACACTCACCATTTTATCGACGGCCATATTTTGGCTACTATCAACCAAGCCGCTAAATGCATCCAATAATGGCGTTTCTGTACTCGGCGGAGCCAATTCAAACACCCTAATATTTGTTTGTTTCAACTGTATCCGCAAGATACGTGTATAGGCATGGAGTCCCACTTTAGCTGCGCTGTAAACAGGCGAGGCAGGAAATGGAATAAAGGCCAATCCAGATGAAACATTTATAATCGCGGCACCTTTCTGATTAAGAAAATGTGGCAGAAACGTTTGTACCATCTTAATGCTACCGGACAGGCTGATATCGATCTCGGCCGTTATTTCACTAACGTCAAGTTTTGTAGTTAACAAATCAAGATCCCGCATAATCCCTGCATTATTAATGATTATGTTAAGCTGCGGAAATTGACTGGTTACGTCCTTAAATAATTGCGAAATAGCAGGTGTATCGCTGACGTCGCTTTGAAAGATATGAATCTGCGGAAATTGCCGTTTTGCCTGTTCCAGGCGGGAAATATCCCTTCCGGTAATAATAATTGCATCGACACGATGTTCAATAAGTTGTTTAATGAGTTCCAGGCCAATTCCGCTGCTTCCACCGGTAATAAGAATATTGCTATTTTTTAGTTCCATCGTTATATTTTTTTGATGTAACAAATATCGCATGCTGTTATGTAGAATGTTTGTTCAAACCTATGATTGTCTTAGCCTAAAACAATAGTATTTAATTATTTTAGGCCAGAGGTGATATCTTATTTCATTTATAATTCGACCGTATTAATGGATTTTATGGAAACTTTAAGGTTTTAAACTTCCGATAATGGAAGCCTACATTTTGATAAGCATAACGGTGCTTTATATTTTCCTCAAATTTTGATTTGAATACCTTAATCATTTCCGGTTTGGAAAATCCAAGGTGCTGAAAGGAATTTTTAGCGTTCGGGTATTTCCCGCGGATGATTTGAACGATACTTCATTACAGGCTGTATTTCTGGAGGCGATGACTATTGTTGTATCTCTCCCTGCAGAAACAGGTGCATCATCGTAATAAGGCAGCTAAAATTGTTAATAAGAATGCCACAACCACCGGTGATAATAATTGTTTTTCTTCCGATGAAAGTCGCTATTTTCAACTGTCATAGGGTTTATAGATCTTTTTGCCGGTAGTAGTTTAATTTGAGGGGCAATCGGAAATAGCAGCCACACAATACTGCGGGGGTATGCAAAAACTTCCCGCGGGACATCACTATCTGGGTTTTGTTGATTTTTACTTTTCTTTTGAAGGTGCTAAATAGGCTAATATTTCTTTTTTGATTCATTGATGAGTGCATCAACACTGTAGCGTCCGGGGCCGGCCATTAGAATCACTAAATAACCACCCAGATAGATGAAGCATAATTCGCCGTCAATTTTATTTAGGGCAGCATGCCAAAAAATAAAGAAGGCTACTGCCATATTGATAATAACTACTACACTTGCGATACGCGTAGAAAGCCCTACAGCAACAAAAATAGAACACAAAGTATCGCTAAGTAAAGCGAAAACGAGCCCGACGGTCTTACCCACAAGTAGGGGGTCAGGGAACCGGCCGGACATTTCGGAAAAATGGGCAATTTTCTCCCATCCGTGGTTAACGAATAGACCTGTGCCCAGCCATATTCGCAATAACAGTAAGGCATAATCAAGATTGCTGTTCACGGAAAATAAGACATTTGACTTTTTCATTGAATGACATTACTGGTGAGTAGATTAAATGTTGATAACGCCCGAAACCCCGATGCGATGGCCATTGATCCAATCTGAAAGGATGAATTATAAACATTTCATTATGCTTATTGAATTGTTGCTAATGATTTCATTTCTCAAACTCAATTTATTTACGGATAAATTAATAGCCGCTTGTATATATTTAAATAACAATATGAATTAATAGCACTTATTCTAAGCCCTGTTTGTGGCCAATGCAATGAATTAAATAGTTAGCCATTGAACTTGATAATAGTAAATTCTATAGTATTAAGATGTTATATACCTGAATCTTCACACTGTCTAGGTGGATTTTTTATTCATTTGTAATAATTATTGGTAATAACTAGATAGTTTATTTACTAATCAAAGGATAATCGCTAATAACCGAATATTATTTGTTAGGTAGTTTTTTAAAAATCCCTGCTGATGTAATTTCCCCTGCTGATTTTGGAGATATATTAAGATTATTGTTAGTGATGCCATCATTTTCTACCGCAACCAGGTTAATGGTTCCGGTGGTACTAACATTGACCAGCTTGATGTTTTTATTTTTTTCCTCAATAAAACTATCTTGTGCTTTTGGGTAATAACCTACAAAATGCTGATTATTGGTAATAAAAGAATTTTTAAAAGTAAAAAAGGGCTGGCCTTTTTCAACAGGATAAACCATTACATAATAGCAGTTAGTTATCACATTATTTTCAAACCTAAAGTTTGGCGTTGTACCTGCAAATCCATACCACATAGCAGTATTATAAGCTCCATCTATAATAGAGTATGTTAACGAAAAATCATTAACAGCATCGCTCAATACGAATGCAATTTTACAGTTGTGAAAAATGCAATGATCAACTTGTATACCTGGGCCCGAAACCCAAAATGCACTTTGTATTGGAGAAGAATTTGATTCGCCAATAAAATAACATTGGGAAACAACTAGTCTATTCAAGCTTTTATCAGCTCTTCGAATAGGGTAATAATCACTTGCTCCAACATTGGGATTACCTATAAATTTAAGGCCAATAATGCTCACATTATCCTGGCCTATAAGCAATCCTTCTGAATGCGGAAATTTGTCTTTAGAATTATCCCCTGAGATCGAGATAATTACCGGGACGTCGCTGGCTTGCCAACCCTTCTGGTCCGGTAATTTTGAAGCAGTTATGTTGTAAGCCTCGCATTTATGAATTGCAGCTGCCGTGTGAATGTTTAGCTTGTGCGCAATTGTATATAAACCTGGCGCAACGACGATTGTTACTGGCCGATCACCTTTAAAAAGGTTTGATTTTTCGAAAGCCTCATCAAGGGTGAGTATAGGATTTTTATAATCACCGAGGGCGTTGTTTTTTCCGTTAGCCGCGCTTACATAAAGTGTTTGCGCAAAAGCGTTGCGGCAAAATAGCGAAAACATAATAAGAATCAGAGCCCAAAGTCGTCCTGACCCCTTTAATTTATTTGTCAAATTATCTTTCATATTCTTCAATTCTGTAATTATTTGTTGTTGTAAAAATCGTTTAAATATATGATTCTTAGAGTCGCAATTGCTTATCGTGTTGTGAAATACAACAAGTGGAAGTACTTTAGCTAATTGCATGCATCAAGCTCTTCCATTGCCAATTCAAATGCAAACGGCAGGCATCCAAAGCGTTCAGAACTAAGATCAATATGTATGTCTTAGCTTGATTTGGTCTGAGGGCGTGATATTATCTCCTTAAGACATACATTGTCAATCCAAAATCTATAGTTAAGTCATACCGCTATAGGTATCTGCTTTAACCTTAAAAACTTGACCCGCCATTTGCCTTAATATGATCTCCGTTGATATAGGCAGCTTCATCCGAGGCCATATAGGCTACAACTTTTCCTATATCCTGCACAGTTCCCAGGCGGCCAAAAGGTGAGCTATCTCTAACCAATTGTTTAAAGTCTTCGGGAAGCCCTGTAATTATTCCGGCCTGGTCGATAACCCCAGGCATAACTGAGTTCACTGTAATACGGCGCGGCCCCAATTCTTTGCTTAAAATATCAACAAACTTCTTACCTGCTGTTTTGCTGGCAGCATATACAGCTGCACCTGTTTCTGCGTTCAAACTTTGCGTGGAAGAGATCAGGATAATCCTGCCACCATCCGTCACGTGTTTTGCTGCTTCCTGCATCACAAAAAAGGTTCCTTTGACATTTAAATCAAACACCTTATCGAAATCCATTGCTGTGTATTCAATGAAGGGTTTATCTACCAATTCAATACCTGCATTGGCTACGACGATATCAATTTGGCCGAAACGCGCCAGTGCTTGCTGAAAAAGTTCAGTAATAGCGGCTGGCATGGATACGTCGGCTTTGATCATCTGATAAGAAACGCCATAACCCTCCATCAAATGAGCAGTTTCCTGGGCAGCCGTTTCGTCTGAACTATAATTCAATATCAATCGTAATCCTTCCGAAGCCAGCTTTTCCGCAATGCCCCTGCCTATACCTTTAGAGGCGCCAGTAATGAGCGCTACTTTATCTTTCAATTCCGGATACATATCATTAAATTTTAAGGTTATTCGGCTTTTGCCGGCCATGCACCAGTTTGTAACAACATATTCAGCCAGTCTTCCAGGTGCCAGGTTTTGGTCAGCTTGCCGTGCTGGAGATGATGGAACTCGTGTATGGCAATGGTCAGCTTTTGATTCGTCGGCGCAATGCCCATAAACTCGTTGCTGTGCGTAAAAGACATTTCCGCCCTTACACCAGCGCGCTCATGGGAACCGAATATTTCGTGAACATTCACGGTTACATCAGGGAATGCCTGGGTAAATCCTTGCACCAGTGCTACATATCCTTCAGGCCCGTCTTGCTGGCCCGGAGCGAGTGGGATGTCCTGCCAATCCGGTGCAAGTATACGGTCTACAATACTGTAGTCCCGGTTACTGAATAGGCCGTAAAAAGCGTTTAGCGTATCGATTTCTTCTGGTGTCAGGGCTTTAATCAAGCCGTCTGCTTTATGATCGTTTGTCATCTAGTAATAAATTAAGAATTAATATTAAGATATAATTTTTAGTTTACGGAGACAGCCACCTTGCCGGTTGCTCTTCCTGTTTCTACAGCGGCTTGTGCCTGAGGTAAGTCGTCAAAGCCGAATATTTGCGTCACTTTAGGAACAACGTGGCCTTCGCTAATAAGCTGGCTTATTTTTCCAAGCACCTCGCCTGATGAATTAACAAATACGCCATATCCACTAACTTCTGCCGCCTGTAATTGGGCTTCGATTGCACTTTGAAAATGCGGTTGCAGATAAACCAAACGTCCGCCCTTTTTAATGACACTGATTGATTGAAGGATATGTTCGACGGAGTTAATCGAGTCAATTACTACATCGATTCCTTGAGTTTGCTGCTCAAAGGGTTTTGCCGTATAATCGATAAATTCATCTACCCCCAGGTCGCGTATAAAACTTTCATTCTTAGCTGAGCCGGTACCGATTACATGAGCGCCCAGGTATTTAGCGATCTGTACGGCGAAATGCCCTACACCACCCGATGCGGCATGTATCAGCACTTTTTCACCTTTCTTTACCTTTCCGAGTGTCACTACTGCTTGCCATGCGGTCATTGCAGCCATCGGCGTTGCGCCTGCGGCAATGAAATCCAACTCTTTAGGTTTGTGCATGAGCTGACCGGCGTCTGCTGCCACATAGGTAGCGTAAGTTTTGCCCAATCCAGGCATGTTGATAAGGCCGTAAACCTCATCTCCTGGCTTGAAATCACCTACCTCTCCGCCGACTTCTTCCACGATACCGGCAATATCCCAGCCTAAAATTACCTCTGAAGGGATATTGCCCTGGGTAATCATACCTAGCATGTCTTTGGAATTTCGGACCTGAATATCAATTGGATTAATACCAATCGCTTTGGTTTTGATCAGCGCTTCGTTTGCCTTAATGTCGGGTTTAGCCATAGTGGCTTTCTTTAAGTTTTCAATATCACCGTTGTGTTCTAAAATATAAGCTTCCATAATTACTTTGTTTTTGTTAAGACAAAAGTAGCTTCACGAAGAAGGCGCCGGAAGGACGAATCAAACGAAAAATGGTGTTAATCAAACAAGATGGATTATTTTAAGCAATACCCCTAAACACGGAATTGATGCGGGGTGGTTGTGCTGCTTTTCTTAAAAAATTTCACAAAATTCGAGGTGTCCTCAAATCCCAGGCACCAGGCAATTTCAGAAATGTTCCAGTTGGTGTGCTTAAGTAAGGCTCTGGCTTCCGAGCCTATCCGTTCAGCAATCAAGTGGGATGTAGTTTTACCGGTAGCTTCTTTTAGAACTCTATTGAGATGATTGATATGCACATTAAGCTGGTCTGCAAATTCTGCAGGCGTTTTTAAGCGTATCTGCTGAACTGTTGATTCGATGGGAAACTGGCGTTCAAGCAGTTCGTTAAACAGCGAAGCAATCCTATTACCTGCATTAGAGCCAGGCGTTTCAATTACGGTAAGTGCCGGGCGAAGCTTAAGGGCAGCATGGATCAGTTCGAAGACCATGTTCCGAAGAACATCATATTTATAAGGATATTCAGAAGCGATTTCCTTGAACATCTTGCTAAACAAGTTCATGACTTGAATTGCTTCCCCATTTGTAATGTCAAGGATAGGTGTGCCACCTGGCTGGTAGAGCGGATATTCCCTGATATTACCAAAGCCTTTCATGTAATCTTCTGTAAATACACAAAAAGCGCCTGTGGGTTTGGCCGAAGCGGGCGTCCAGTTGTAAGGAATTTGAGGGTTTGCAAACATCAGCATATTCTGCTTCACCTGGTAGGTATTGTCTGCATATTCAACCTGGTGCGCGCCTTCGATCAGCGCAATTTTATAGTAATCCTTGCGGCTATAAGGCATGGGATACGCAGGCTGTTCGCCTGCATAGTCTTCCATGGTAAATACATTAAAATGCCCCGTTTTACGGAAAATATCGCTGGGAAGAATACCCATCTTTTGACGATAAAACGCTTCGAGAGATTCTGATTTTTCCATAATGCAAATTAACAATTGTATCCCGTATAATTAAGCCATGGCCCCATTAGCACCAATGATTTGGCCTGAGATCCATTTCGATGCATCGCTGGCAAGGTAAACAATTACCCGGGCAATATCTTCCGGCTGCCCCAGGCGGTTAAATGCGTTACTCGCAGCTAGGCGGTCAATCTCCTGTTGTAACTTACCGTCCAAAAACAGATCCGTTTCTGTCGGTCCTGGAGATACTGCATTGACGTTAATCCCGCGTCCGCCTACCTCTTTAGCAAAGATACGAGTGAGCTGCTCTACCGCTCCTTTTGTGGCGCAATACGGTCCATATCCAGGAAAAATCGTGCGGGTTACTGTTGAAGATAAATTAATTATACTTCCATTGTCTGCCAGCTGGGCTGAAGCCTGATGAAGGGTATTGAACACGCCCTTAACATTAACATCGAAGATTTTGTCGAATTCTTTGGTTGACACTTGCCCGATGGGTTTGGTGAACATAATTCCTGCATTATTCACCAGCACGTCGACCTTGCTAAATTTTGCAATCGTTTCGTCGAAGAGACGCGCTACGTCCCATTCTTTACTAACATCTGCTTGAATAGCAATCGCAGAGGCTCCAGCAGCAACAATGTTGTCAACTACCTGCTTCGCTTCCTTTTTACTTCCATTATAGTTTACGATCACAGACGCGCCATTCTTCGCCATTTCTAGCGCTGTTGCTGCACCAATACCTTTGGATGCACCGGTAATCAGCACAACCTTACCACTCAATACTTGCATAATAATAAGTTTAAATTACAAAGTTATCGGTAACTATCTTTTAATAAATGGTTTCAATCAAATAATCTTGGGTAAAATTCAAACGCTATTTTTCACTTGCTTTAACCATGTACTGTAAATGCAGAAACTCTTGACCAACTTGTTCCGACATATCAAATGGGCAATCCGGTACAGTTTGACCAACATTCGAAAACCGTGGTTCTGTTTGATATTTCCGAAGGTCGGTTCTAAGTAAAAGCATCGTTTCTTTCGTCGCTGGATACCTTCTTCGCTGTTCAGCATTTCATGGGCTTTCTTTTTCAGACGATTAAGGTTCTCGTTGATCATGATGACCCAGTTGCCCTTTGCTTTATGGCAGGCTCCATTTAGCGGACAGGTTGCACAATTTTTAGCCTGGTATTTTTTTACCGTTTGTTTAAAGCCGGTAGCCGTTATTTCTGTAGCGGTGCCGATGAACTCCATCTGTTGGCCCATCGGGCAGATATAGCAATCTTTTTCTTGATTATAAAAAAGCTTATTTGCAGCAAAAGGGCACTTTTTATTGTAGTTATCATGCAGCTCTTTATCAAACATCCCATACTTTACAAAAGCTATTGATTCCTTTTGCTCGAGCAGCGGATAGTTTTCTTCAGAGCTATAGCCTGCATCTTCGTAAGCGTTTTCGGCATCTTTCCAAAGCTCGCTTCACGCTGAGCTATATGGGTTGTTAAAGTAGTGGTATCAGTAGGGTTAGGATGAATGGTGTAATTAACAATGAATTGAATAGAGGTGGAGATCTGAACATTATAGCCCGGCTTAATTGTCCGTTCAGTATGTGGTCCTCTTTCGTCCGCATGAACGTCGCATCGGCGTCGGTCTTGCTAAAGCTGTTCCTTTCGCCCAGTACCGCTTCCTGCCGTTCATATTTCTCCATGTTTGGAGTGATAATGTTTCGTGATATAGTTCAACTTGGCTCTGACCTTTTTATCGACATTATCTTTACCGGCCAGCTTCTCATTCGACTGATCTACCATAGCTTTGACGTTTTCACTGGCGATCTCCGTAAAATCGGGTGTTTTGGGCATTTTGTCTTCGTCGCTGGCTATCTGCTGGGCATAGTGCCAGATCTCGGTTAGCTGCTTTTTCATTTTCTCCTTATTAGCCTGATTAGATATTTTCCAGACAAAGTGTACTTAACCACATTCGCCTCGATCTTGGTACCGTCCGTATTCATCTCGTCTATTGTTTTAACGATCCAATCTGGTAAATTTTATGTTGAACTGTTAAGTTGTTACTAACACAATTTTAAAATTAATTTTTACAGTTTTTGATTCCTGATTGCCTATTTTATCAAATATTTATCATAAGAGGGACAATTGACATTTTTGGACAAACGAATCTTATTTATTACCTATAGATTCACTAAATGGAAAAGCATCAAATCAAATATATACATACCGACAATTTACAGATCGCCGCTTCCTGTGCAACGCAGTCAGACGATGTGACCGGTGCATTTTACCCTGTGACGTTATTGATTTACACACAAGTGGGGCAGTTCAATATTAAAATTGAACAGGAATTGTTCAGCATTCCCAGGAATTCGTTTGCACTTCTTCGTAAGTACACCGAATGCCGGCTTTTTAAAACGTGGGATAAAAGTGAAAACTATGCTAAAACCTATGTGTTTGCAATACCCAATGAATTTATCCGTAAGGTAATTCACAAAATAGACTTGTCAAAAAACGTTAAGCCTATAACAGAAAGGCTGATCCACCTGCCAAATACTATCCTGCTCGACGGTTTGATGAAATCCTTGATCGGATATATTGACAATGGAAAAGATCTTGACAATAGTTTGGTTGAAATGAAGACTTTTGAAGCTTTACATGCCTTAGTCAATGCCGATCCAAACATAGCCGGCGTATTTAAAGAGTTTTCCATGGCAGAACGTGCAGACATGGAAAAACTGATGAATAATAATTTTCTGGAGCATATCCCGCTATCCACGCTCGCCAAGGAGTCCGGCAGGAGCCTGTCTACTTTTAACCGTGATTTTAAAGCAATCTTCAACGAGGCCCCTCATCAATGGATCAAAAAAAAGCGGGTGCATTATGCCCGAAACTTAATGATCACCACGCGTAAAAAACCCTCTGAAGTATACATCGATGCAGGCTTTGAAGACCTTGCCCATTTTAGCCGAACTTTTAAAAGAATTTTCAACATTACTCCATCACATTTTCACCAGTCTATAATTTGACGTTTTCAGACAAGTGAAACTGACATTTTCTGGCAACCTTAATTTTTCTCGGCCCGATATCTTTGTTCTGTAATCTTATTGAAACAATATGAACAAAGTTATTTTAATCACCGGAGCAAGCTCCGGTATCGGAAAAGCTACTGCTTTTGCCCTCATTAAAGCAGGACATATAGTGTATGGTGCGGCGCGCCGGACTAATCAAATGCAGGACATTGCGAAAGCGGGCGGCAGAATTTTGAAAATGGACATTACAAATGAAACACAAATTATTACCGGCATAGATCAAATTATTCAGGAAAACGGACGCGTCGATGTATTGATCAACAATGCAGGTTATGGGCTTTTTGGCGCTGTAGAAGACATATCTATAGCCGATGCCCGCAGGCAATTTGAAGTAAATGTTTTTGGACTGGCCCGGATTACCCAACTCGTTTTACCTTACATGCGGCAACAAAACGCCGGAAAAATCATAAATATGTCGTCAATGGGTGGTAAGATATATACGCCGATGGGGGCTTGGTACCATGCAAGCAAACATGCCTTGGAAGGGTGGAGCGATTGCCTGCGTTTAGAGTTAAAGCAGTTTAATATTGATGTCGTCATTATCGAACCTGGCTTGATAGCCACAGAATTCAGCGACGTATTACAGGATCTGTTGCAGAAAACATCTGAGGCCGGACCATACCATAAATTGGCAACCAGCGTAGCTAACAGTACTAAAGAAACCTACGGTAAAAAAGGTGCGCCCTCGCCGCCTACAGACATCGCTGATGTGATGGTAAAAGCAGTACAGATTAGTCATCCAAAAACAAGATATGCAGCGGGTAAAATGGCTAAACTATTATTGTTTATGCGTAAATACTTTGGTGACGGCCTATTTGATAAAATGGTCATGAGCGCGGTTAAGTGAGTTTTTGAAGTAAGATAAACTACAATAATAACAAATCATATAAATGAAATAAAAATGAAAAATTTAATTTTTATTGTTTCACTAATGCTCATCTCTTTTAACTCTTTTTCACAGATACAGATTAAGGAAGATGATAGAATTTTAGGAATTTGGCTATCCGAAAAACAGGATGGAAAAATAGAGATATTCAAATCGGGGAACAACTATTTTGGCAAACTTATATGGGGGAAATCAATGTACGAAGCGGATGGCAAAACATCAAGAAAAGATTTAAAGAATCCCGAAGTGAAGCTCCGCACGAGAGATTATAAAAATTTAATTCTACTGACCAATCTTATATACAAGGATGGTGAATACACCGGTGGGCAAATTTATGATACGGAAAGTGGTAAATCCTACAGTTGCACGATGCATATTAAGAGCAATCAGCTAAAAATAAAGGCTTACTTAGGTATTTCCTTGATTGGTCGTACAACGGAATGGACCCGTGTAAACTGAGTGAAGCACTGTTTTTAGCAAAACAGGAGTCCACAAAATATGTATGACATTAATATCTCTTTTAAGAGCCTGTCGGAGTTACCTTTTTAGGAATTATTTATTTAGAGACACTGCCGTCATTTAATTGGTTTTAGTTGTATTGATAACTTATTGAGGGCACATATATCGTAATTGGCTGCCCGAACATGTGTAAGGTTACTTTTTTCAGCTATTTAGCTATTGATAGCTTGAAAAGTCATTTTAGATTATAAGCTAGGCACACTAAGACCCTTCGCCATCGGTTTGCTCTTCCCCCTGAGCAAAAAACGCCTGAACCCGAGGACTTCCTTGGTAATTCCAAAGACAGGATCAATTTTCGACGGCAAACAAACGATAGAAAAAAGCTTTCCTGCCTATCTCAATACAGGTATGATTGGTTGAACCCTGGTAGGCTACCAGGGTTCTTAATTAACCTCAATTATGCTGTTTCTATATGTAATTAATCTCCTCAAAACATAGCATTGTTACATCTTGTTCTTAAAAGCCATACTTTGCAGAACGTATTTTCAAAACTTAAATAAAGCCTCTTTATTCCCGGTAGAGGTGTAAACTTCAATTGGATTTACCGTAAACCAAATCAATTTACTTATTGAAAAGTTAGCAATCAAAAGTTTTAAAGATTGCTGTTACTACCAAATGATTGTTTATTAAGGATAGTAAATCCGTTTTTATATATTTGATATTTACAGATCTGATCTTCATGAAATTTTATTGGTTATTTTCTATTTGCTGCTTGTTATTGGTGAGTGCGGCATTTGCTCAAAAGGGTAAGTCGCCCTACACGTTTAACCGTGCCCCGCTTAAGCAGGATGTTTATGCACAGTTACCCCTTGGCAGCATCAAAGCAAAAGGCTGGCTATTGAAGCAGCTGGAATTGCAAAAAGAGGGTTTTACCGGCCATGCCGAAGAGTTGTACCCCGAAAAGGATAACCTCGGCGCTAATTCAGACTGGCTGGGTGGTACAGGTAATAGTTGGGAAAAAGTACCTTATTACGTAAAAGGATTGGTGGCATTAGCTTATACGTTAGATGATGCCGAGCTGAAAGCTAAAGCAAAAAAATGGATAGATTACACGCTCGACAATCAGCAGGAAAATGGGTTGTTCGGCCCCGCCAAAATGAAGGATTGGTGGCCGCGCATGCCTTTTATGTATGCCCTACAAAGTTATTATGAGGCCACGAATGATAAACGGGTGATACCTGTATTGTCCAGATATTTTAAATACGAGCTTGAGAATCTGGACAAAGATCCGCTGAAAGACTGGGGCAAATCACGTGCTGGCGACAATATGGAAATCGCTCTTTGGGTGTACAATAAAACAGGCGAAGTGTACCTGCTTGATCTGGTGAACAAGCTGAAACAGCAGGCTTACCCATGGGCCGAGATCTTTAATAAAAATCAATTTCAATATTACGGTTCTGATTATCAGCCAAAACACATGGTGAATGTTTCGGAGGCTTTAAAGTTCCCGACGATTTACTCCCAGGTTGACCCCTCGCCTTATTATACTGATGCCATGCAACACGGCATTAACCGTATTTTACATGATAACGGGCAGCCCACGGGCATCGGATCGGGTACGGAGCATATGTCGGGCCACAATACGGTAGAGGGTGTGGAAACATGTGCCGTAGTTGAGTGGATGCAAAGTTTAGAAACCGGCGGCAGGATCATCCATAACAATTCCTCCATAGGTGATCAGTTAGAGAAACTGGCTTTTAATGCGCTACCAGCTCAATTTAGTAGCGAACTTAAAAATCATAGCTATTACACATTGCCCAACCAGGTACAAAGCTTACCCGGCGGCCATGGCTTTAACCAGGATTACGGTAACGGGATAGTACCAAGCCCGTTCTCAGGTTTCCCTTGCTGCAGGTATAATATGCATATGGGCTGGCCTTATTTCGTTAAGAATAGCTGGGTAGCAACGTCCGATGGCGGCCTTGCCGTTAATACTTATGCACCCATGGAAGTGAACGCCGTGGTAGCACAAAATATACCCATCAAAATTGAGGAATTAACCAATTATCCGTTCGAGGAACAGATAAATCTAAATTTATCTTTAGAAAGAAGTGCCTTGTTCGCAATAAAACTGCGCATACCGGCATGGAGTGTTAGGCCAGAAGTGAAAATAAATGGTAGGCAACTTCCGGGCATCATAGCCGGCCAGATATTTACCTTGAAACGCACCTGGAAAACAGGCGATAAGATCATCCTAAACTTCCCGATGCAAGTGGTCGTTAAACCGCAGGTAAGCAATGCCGTAAGCGTTGAACGTGGTCCATTGGTATATGCAATTAAAGTTAAAGAATCAATAAATAACGCGCGAGAGTACCCGGTAAAGGGTTTTTATGAGACGGAGATCACTCCGGCGTCAGCCTGGAACTATGGGTTAGTATTAGATGCCAACACCCCCGCCAAAAATATCAAGGTTGTTAAAAGCACAATGCCTGATAACCCCTTTTTACAAGACAGAGTGCCGGTGCAATTAAAGGTAAGCGCTAAACAAATACCGGCCTGGACAATAGATTACGCCCATACTGCTGCATTCGACGTGCCGTTTAGCCCAGTAGCATCGGCCGAGCCTACCGAGCAGATAAGCCTGGTGCCTTACGGATCTGAAAGCCTGCGGGTAAGCATTATCCCGATAATTGGTAAGCCTGCGTACAACACGACCGGCTACAAACAAACTTTTGATAATAACACGGCCACCGGCCTTATTAATTACGGTAATGGCTGGTTCTATAAAGATAATGCCATTCATACAGGTGCCAACGAAAATGGGCTATCCGGTACCAACGGGTCAAAAATTATTGCCACAGGTACCCGATTTGCAAACTTTGTTTATAAGGCCGATGTAACTGTAAGTACCACAGGTGATGCTGGTCTGCTCTTTCGCGTTGCCAAGCCTGCTATTGGTGCTAATGCTTATGAAGGCTATTATGTAGGATTGAATGCCGAAACGGGTGACGTCACTTTAGGTAAATCAAGCCATAATAAATGGGTGGAGATCGCTACCGCCAACTATCCGCTAAAAATAAAAAACACTTATACAATAAAAGTAAAAGCGATAGGCAACCAATTTGAAGTGTTTTTAAATAATGGGGCAAAACCGCTGATAACAGCGAAAGATAGCGAATTTAAAACAGGTAATATTGGATTACGGGTTTATAATGCGATTGCGATGATGGATAATTTGGTGGTAAAAGCGCTATAGCTGGCGAATCAATTATTGCTTTTGTCGAATCAAAAGGCAAAAAAAATCATTAATGAAATCAAGTGCAACATCTACTCAAAAATCATATCGAAACCATCAGCCAGTTATCTGAGGAAGATTTTCCTTATATACTTTCTCATTTTGTATTCAAAAAACTCAAAAAACACGCTTTTCTGGTTCAGGAAGGCGAACAGGTCCGATATGAATATTTTGTACTGAAAGGCTGTTTAAAAGCCTACATCGCGGAACCCGCGACCGGAAAAGAATTTATTTATTAGTTTGCCTCAGAAGATTGATGGATCACCGACCGGGAAGCATTTTTTAAACAGTCGGTCGCTACCATTAACATAGACTGAATGAGGATTGTGAAGTTTTGGGCATCACCTTGGAGAATAGGGAAAAATTGGGTGCTGAAATGTGGAAATATGAACATTCTTTATCTGTCAAAGCAAATTGGGGTTATATTTCACTCAAGAAACGCCTGCAAATCATGATCATGGTCAGTGCTAAAAATAAGTTTGAAAACTTTATCCACCAATACACTCACCTATATAACCGGATCCCCAAAGCAAATATTGCCTCCTATTTAGGCGTATCCCGCGAAACACTAACTCGATTATACCGGCCTTGAGGTGACCTTTGTCACACCAATAATGTGACAAATGACTGCGGTTTGTACTAGCTCCCATTTTTAGAGGCTTCGCCGAAACTTGCTAAAAATGCTGCATTATCTTCCGGTATACCTGCCTTTGTATGGATATCTCTTTGGATTATGAAAAACTGTCTGGTTAAAGAATGGTAGATCGAACAATTCGAACAAGTACTGCGGATTGCCTTGCGTTGCGCTAATTCATTATCCAGCTCTATTTGCTTTTGCCCTCCCGTCTGTCTGAAGAATACGAGACGCTTTTTGAAGTCGCAAAACACAAATTAAAGTCGCGCTTTTTCACTTATCGCCCGATAAATTAACAAAGCAGTTCGAGCCTATTGGTTTCAAAATTTTTTTATCGTAATCTTCAATTTATCCACGTAATACATAGGATTTACCGTCAATGATTATCCTTAGTTTTTCCTGATACTATTGTATATATCTTAAAAGTTTCATTGAATTTGCATTAAAGATTTCTATTTATCGGATATTGCTTTTTAACTGAACTAAAAAGAATAATAGGCCTATCATAATAGCAGCTATGGTAATTAGCATTTATAAAAATTAGATATTTAATTGTGAAACGATAGCTAATAAAATAAAAAACGACAAAAAGATTTAATGATCTGCATCAAAATCCAAAACTATTTTACCGGCAGGCCTGTCATTTTCGAGCATTATCTGAGCCTTGGCAGCATCTTTTAAGGGGAATGTATTCGCAGTTAAAGGTGTGATTTTGCCTTCCGCGAGCAGTTTAAACATTAAAGCAATGTCTTCGTTTATATCAGTTTTTTTACCGGCAATTTTGTAATGTTTATTATTCAGCGTTATTTTTAAAAACATGAAGGGGAGCATGGCTTTAAGTAGCTTCAAAGCGGCATTACCGTTTCCGGCTACTGCAGATGAAGCGCCGAAAAGAACAAGCGTCCCATTTTTATTCAGCACTTTATTTGAAACGTATAGATTTGAGCCGGCAATGGGATCAAAGACAGCATCTACACCACTCCCGGTAAGCCGTTTAATTTCCTCAACAAGATTCTTTTGAGTATAATCTATAGGTATGCCGCCTGCTTTTTCTACTACTTCGATTTTGGATGTAGAAACACTACCAAAAATTTTAATACCGTAAACCTTTGCAAGTTGCAGCATTGCGGTGCCTACACCTCCTGCGGCACCATAAATTAGTGCAGTATCTCCTTTTTTTAATTTAGCTATTTTTATAAGCAAATCATAGGCAGTGGTGTAGTTAAGTATGACACTCACCGCCGCTGGAGGTTTTAAATGTGTAGGAACCATTACCAATTTGCTTTCGGGCAGGCAAATATAGGTTGAGTATCCCCGAGTTTCACAATATGATCTTACATAATCACCCGCCTTAAATCGATGAACGTGAGGGCCTGTGGCAACAACTTTACCTACGATATCGTAACCTGGGGTAATTGGGAATTTAGCTCCTGGAGAAACACCCGTTCTTAAAAGAATATCACCATATGCAACTCCCGCAGCGGAAATTTGCACAAGCACCTCATTTGAATTCAAAACCGACACCGGTGCTTCTATCATTTTAAGAACATCCACATTACCTGGCTTTGTATAAATAATGTGCTTATTATTCATAACTTAAATTTTGGGGGGTTAATGCTTATTTAACAAAAATACTATAATTGCTAACCAATTAATAGTACTGTACTAAACAATAGTACTATCCTTTTTAATAGTTAAGTATGGCAGCGAAAGCAAATTGTATAACAGATTATCTGTCCTGTTAAAGTTAGCAACTCCACTGTCTACGTAAATTGGAAATATACGCTTTGTATTTTGGAAGTCGTATCTATGTAAATTCAATATTAAGCTTCTGTTAAAGAACCATTTTAGCTATTTTTTTAAAACTATAGTTTTAAAAAAACCGCCATTGATGCTAATCATCTCAAATAATTTAAACAATATTATTAATTACAAATTAATAATATTGTTTATTGATTATCTTTTAACAAATAATAGTAATGAAATTAAATCTTAAAATCAGACTATTGCGGCACCTTAAAGGCTTAGGCCAACAACAAATGGCTGAAAAGCTCAATATAAGCATAGCCGATTATTCAAAAATTGAGGCTGGCCGGTTTGAAGCTTATGATGTTGTTTTTGAAAAAATGATTGCCCTGTTTGACCTTGGCCGGGAACAGTTCAGCGTATGGTCTGATGATATATCCAACAATCAGGTAAAAAGCTTACCTGGCCTGATCATAACAGTCGCCATATTCCAGCGGGCCGAAACCTGGATCGTTTATGGCCTCTCGAAGCCTTTTAGTTAAAAGGCTTTTGCTTTTTCTACCTCGGGTCCTTTTTTTTCTAACTTGAGATGAAACCCTGACCGTAATTTATTTTTTCCCTATTATAATTTACCAATCCGTTATTTTTTTCCTGTATCCATTGGCATTATGCAAACTTAAAATGGGTTAATTTAGGTGGGTTATTTAAAAAATTTATTTTTTCTTCCATCAAATCATACCCTCTTTGCATCCTTAACCAAAAATCTGCATTACCACCAAAAACTGTTTCGATGCGTAAAGCGATATTGGGCGTTATCGCCCCTTTGCCATTCGCTATTTTAGACAGGGTTAAGCGGGATACTGCAAGCAGATCAGCAGCCTCTCCGATATTTAATCCGTTTGCTTTAATTACATCTTCCTTTAAAATAATACCCGGATGGATGTTTGTCTCGATTGCTCTTTCCATTTTAATAATATTAATGTGTGTCTAAATAATCTAAATCAAAGGCATGACCGTCTTCAAACCTGAAAATGATACGCCAGTTACCCGAAATATCCAACGACCAGAAGCTTTTAAGATCGCCTTTTAAAGGATGTGGCCTTAAATACCTAAATGTTTCCAAGTCTTTTGGCACCTCTTCCAAATAGTGTATAATATTTAATACCCTACCAATCTTTTGCACGTATTCCGATTGTAATTTACTGGCATCGCCCTTTGTCCAAAACAACTTTAGGTCTTTATGCTGTATTGACTTAATCATTAAATAAACACATTTGCATACTGTAAATATACAGCTTACAAAAAGAATAAACAACAGTATTTGATATTATAATAAAACAAATGTATTGTATTTATTATATTGGATTGGAGAGCTTATAGGTATTTCAACAAAAGTTTATAGCTTTAATAAATTTCTTAATATGCACATCCATGAATCTTGATGTAGATAGGCAAACATTGAACGATTTAGCCCTATTTCAAAATGGCAATTCCCGCAAGTTTATATTTAGCATTTTCAATAATACAAAGACGATTGGTGGGAAGGAAAAACTGGAAGACATATTTAATATGCCCTTAACCAGTCCAGAACAGATAAAAGAAAGAATAGAAATACTAAGTTATATTCAGACCTGCAACCTTGAATTTAATGCTGATAAAAACACCTGTGATTTTATTGAGTTTTATCTGAAAAAGCGTAACCCGGTTAGATCTTTTTCGGTCGTACTAGGGTTTTTAGAGCGGATTATTTATGCTTTCAACAGTACTAACGACTATTATGTTATCCATCAAGGGGTAATTAATACCTTAAATCTTTTAGAGGAATTACTAAAATTTGTCAGTACAGTTACCACTCCATTACCGAGGGTGCTAGAAGCCTTTCGTTCAACTATTGTTACAGCTTTTCAGACAGCTGAATTTTCCGGGATCAAGCAGCTTTTTGGAAAAGGGAAATACAGCGCAATTGAGATAGCTAAAGCGGACCACTTATTCAGGCATACGGCCAAACAAAAAGTAAAAGAACTACTTGAAATTGTGTATGAGCTGGACGTGTGTCAAACTATTAGTTCCAGTGGAAAGGCTTTAGGGTTTAGCCTTCCTTCTATCTTGGAAAATGAAAAGCCAAGGCTGATAATTAAGGGTTTATTTCACCCATTTATAAATAATCCAGTAGTTAACGATATTGCATTTAGCCCGGATAAAAATGTTTGTTTTATTACAGGTACTAATATGGCCGGTAAGTCCACTTTGCTCAAAGCCGTTGGAATTACTGTTTACTTATCACAACTAGGCTTTCCAGTTCCGGCAACTGAAATGCAAACCAGTGTATTTAAAGGATTAATTACGACAATTAATTTATCAGATGATATTGAGCAGGGACACAGCCATTTTTATAAAGAGGTACTACGCGTTAAACAGGTCGCTGAAAAGATAAACTTGTCACAGAACATGTTTGTAATTTTTGATGAATTGTTTAGAGGCACCAATGTGAAAGATGCTTATGATGCGTCGCTCGCTATAATCGCTGCCTTTGCAAAAGTTAAAACATGTTTCTTCATCATTTCTACCCACATTGTTGAAGTAGCCCATGATCTAGCCCACATTAATAATATTGATTTTCGATACATAGAAACTGTTTTTGATAATGCAGATCCCGTAAACAGTTATCAGCTTAAACAAGGGATTACCGAAGAGCGCTTAGGTATGTGGATTGTTAAAAATGAAAGAATCCTTGAAATTATAGAAAGTTCAATTAAGGAATAATTGATATTGCGCCTTTTAAAACAAATTACCTAAAGTGGGCTAATACGTTGTAAGTGTTACAAAAAAGCGAGTGTGGCTGTTGCACAACTATAATAAGGGATAGTTTTTCTTCTATTTCTGTGTGGAAATGTGTAAATTACAAGCATGCAAGGCAGAAAGGGCTATACCGAGAAGCTATTTATGAGTTTCCAGTTATCGAACCGGGTTCCCAAAGAAAACCTTTACCGGAGATTGCGGGAAACGCTCGATCTGAGTTTTTTATACAAGGATACCAAAGAACTTTATGGCAATACGGGTAACCCGTCAATCGATCCGGTTGTATTTTTCAAACTGCTGCTAACCGGTTACCTGGAGAACATTACCTCTGACCGGAAGCTGGTCGAACATTGTCCGATGCGAATGGACGTCCTATACTTTCTGGGTTTTGATATCGGCGAAGAACTGCCCTGGCATTCTACCATCAGCAGGACAAGACAATTGTACCCTATTGTTTTATTTGAAACGCTATTTAATAAAGTATTTACGCTATGTGTAGCTGCGGGAATGGTTAGTGGTCATACGCAGGCCGTAGATTCGGCACCTGTCAAAGCGAACGCTTCGATAGAAAGTTTGCAATTGAAAATGCCTGATGCCTCTATAGCAAACCACCTGCAAAAAGTGGAAGAAGATAATCAGGAACCGAAAAAGAAGAACGGTCCTCATATTAAGGGAATCCTATATCAGTGCACCTAGCCACCAGCTAAGAAAGCTAGCGAAACACCAGCAGAATTTGCTTGATAGCCGGAAAGGCCCTCCAGGGTCTTTTCATGAAAAGGCACAGCTGCTGAGCAATAAAACGCATTACAGCCCGCATGATCCTGATGCACGGATATCGGTTAAGCCCGGCAAAGCCAGAAAAATGAACTATCGCTGCAGTATGGCTGTGGATACTGCCGAAGGCGTAATCAGTCATGTGCAGGCAGACTTTGCAGACGGAAGGGACAGCTTGTATTTGCCTAATATTAGTAAACAGCTACAAAATCGCTTAAAGGATAACGAACTCCGGATGACTGATTTGTTAGCCGATACCGGCTACTCGAACGGATCCAACTATAGCTTCCTGGAACAAAGAGGTATTACTGGCTGGGTACCCGTATTCGGAATGTATAAACCAGTTTCGTCGGACTTTATTTATAATCAGGAAACAGACCAATATACTTGTCCCACAGGAAAGCCAATCTCATTTAAAGGCTTTCACCATACTGATGATGGCAGACTGCTAAAGAAATACTGGTCCGCACCTAAAGATTGCAAGGTTTGTCCATTAAAATCCATCTGTATTCCAGACATACATTATAAGAGGATTACCCGAACGCCCTATGACGGGCAGTACCAGAAAGCTTACGGGCGGCAGCAAAGTAAAAGAGGCAGGCAAATGAAAAAGTTAAGGCAAAGTACGGTAGAACCGGTCTTTGGCAGCCTGATCTATTACTACGGACTAAGTAAAATAGGCGTACTGGGTAAAGCCGGTGCCCACAAAGTAATGCTCATGGCTGCCATTGCTTTCAACCTTAAGAAATATCTGAAAAAAGGAGAAAGAAAACCTTCGCGCGCCTTCTTAAAAGACATCATACAAGACCTTGAACTAGCACTTTTCGACCTATTTGCTTTTCTAACAAATCCATATCACTTTTTTTGAAAGCCGAAAGAATGCGATCCGAAAGACGGGTATTCGGAGAAATATATCCCTTGTGCAACAGCCAC
>JAABUS010003865.1_pt1 | contig 23031 bp, 20 predicted proteins | sample 5560161 | NCBI WGS metagenome assembly JAABUS01 (sample SAMN10711885, study PRJNA513376) | rock metagenome | isolation source: Antarctica rocks | place: Antarctica: Victoria Land, Trio Nunatak nord | collected 2016-01-04
GCATAACCTCAACAGCAACCTCACACCTCCCAGCCTCATCCTCCCAGCACGGCGCCTCATCAATCATCTCCAAAAACACCTCAAAACTATCCTCTACATCCCGCTTGACAAGAATGCTCTTCTTGGCATCCCCTTCCTCCCTAAAGTCAAACGTAACCATAATCGTCGAGATCTCGCGCTCTTGGTTTGCGGAGCCAGTAGCCGTGATGATGGTGGTGAAGAAGGAGTCGATAGTCATACAGGAGCGAAGTTTCAATGGTACGACGCTGACTGACGAGGCGCAGGCGGCGCGGAGGATGGTGTGGCGTTGCTTGTGAGAGGAGATTTGGGGCATGTTGGACTCGGGGGTGTCTGGTGCGGATGTTGTTGTGGGTGTGAATGAAGTTTGGCTGTGAGGAGTAAATGGCGAGAGACTTGGCGGTAGAGAGGCATTGGTTGATGTGGCCACCGTCGCCATTAGAGAAGAAGGTCGGTGTCGAGGGCGTTGAGCTGAAGTAGGCGTGGGCAGAGGATCGTTGTTTGGTAGCGATGGCAGCGGTGAAGATGGCGCCACTGCCGTTGTTGAGGGGTCTCGTTTTGCGAACATCCAGTCATCGTCGGTTGCTTTGCGCTTTTTGGGGTTGTTGACCTCTGGCTTGGGCGGGGTGGCTTTGCTGGTAGGCTTTGTCGCTCGGCGTGGACGACCGCGGGGTCCGTTGAGGGCAGCGTCGGCGAGGTCGGAACCTTTGGAAGTGGTGTCCTCAGTGCCGTCTAATCCTCCACATGTGGTCTTTTTGGGTTTTGGAGACATACTTAGCTCGGTTCTACAGTAGGTGAAAGGAGTTAGTAGAGGAGCGGCAGAGCTATCTCGTGAGCGTAGACGCTCTGAAGCTTGGCGAAAGACGGACTGTTGATGCTCGAGGATGTCCAGCCAGCCTCGAGACGGTGGTAGTGTTGGAATGCCGCGTAGATCGTTGTTATTTGATGTGGTGTTTGGAATGACTTGGTATTCGGTGGACGGAAGGTCCAAATTGTGCAAGTACTTTGCGTCACTCAAAACCTCACTTGCGGGAGAATGGTGAGGTTTCCGCTTCTTCTCAGGCTTTGATGAGACCGCTCCAGTAAGTTGAGGCTCAACGGTCTTCTGGCTATTTGCATCGACAGAATTCTCTTCCGAGTCTCTGGATGCTGAAGTGCCATTTGTCTGCAAATCTTTGTTATCGCGGGCGCGTGGTTCATCGTATCTGTTGCCAATGGTTGAAAACGCGATTGGTTTTGGGCCAAATCCCAGATTTCCCCCCACCCACGGATGATAGACGTATTTGGCTCCAGGTATGCGTCCACTATTATGCTCACTCTTGACAATGATTCGTTGATCATCTACGTCGAGCGTCCAGTATGCAACTCTCGCAGTATTCCAGGATCTGCAGACAATCTCGGCAGGTATGGGTGTCCCGGGGCGCTTGCCATTGATGGCCACTAGATAAACAGGTCTTCTACCACATTTCCCCAAGCTACCGTATAGCACGAAAGGCGGATTGGTGTGGATGTAATATCCTTCTGCCTCCGCGAGCCCTCTAGTTGGATGGTTCTCCGGAAGATGAGAGGCCCTTGGGAGTCTCTCTAGAGGAGCATTCGAGGGATATGGAGAGATGTAGCCGTCATCACTAGTGACAATTGCGGGGGTTAAATTTGCACTCGAAGCACTCGAGGTACCTTGCATCTGATTGATCGACGTGAGACCGGCTATTAGTGGGAATGTCTTCTTGAGTTTGAGAGTCACTACCAAACTCTTCGGCTGGTGGGGGCCACCGTGTTGTAATTCTCCTGGCATTGTCGCTTTCTTTGCTTGGGTTGAGACTTCTTTTGAGGTTCCAGAGCCACTTACTTCATGATCTGTGTGGTCTACGATCAGAGTTTCTGGAGGAAACAACAAGCGGCGAGACATAGTGATGAGTGGGTTTTCAGTCACTGGTTGGCGCGTTTGTTGGTTTGTCAGTTGCTGTTGTTGACAAGTGAATTGATACTGTTCAGTTCGAACTGTGCTGACTTCCTTGTAGACTTGTTCGAAAGGAGGCGTGATAGGAGACTTTGACTCTATTTGGAAAGTTCTAGGACTTCTCATCTTAACACGCTCATAGGCACAGTGTGTGTTGTGTCACTCTGCACTGACTATACAGTACATCAGACTGCTGATACTGAGGTGCTTTGATATTGAAGCAGAAATGATTGAAAAGTGTTGCTTGACGTTTTACAAGACGCTCAGAGTACGAGATTGCACAGTCCTCACGATACCATGGATCGAGAGCGAAAATACAAAAGCGTGTATCCTCTCATATCAAAGATTTGTCAACAAGAACTTCGTGTGGCCGCGCACTAGCGTGCGTGCTCAATCCAGGCGAATACGATATTAGCACTATGATACCGCGATGACTTCCATTCCAACAGAGCTCATCTATTTCTGATTAGATCTTCTTTTCAGCATCATCAACATAGTGCAACTCTACATCAACGAAAAACCCTACCTGCTCACCTCCCTCTCACTACCCACCTACTCCTCACCAAGACCCCCATCACCCCCATCGCCCCCGCACAAACCCCCATACAAGCTCCCGAATACCCCACAGGTCTATCTATATCTCCCCAACCCATACCCTCCCCTCTTCACCCCCTCCACCACCAGACTCGCACTCGCCGGCCCCGTAATCACATTCCCGACCCCATACAAAAACGCAAATATCCCAAACGTAACCAGCTGCCCAGCCGGATCGCTCGAGACCTCCATCCCCATCTTCCCCCAAAGTACTATATACCCTCCTCCAAAGAACTTATACACCAGCGAAAGAATAATCAACGGCGGAAGAGGGTGCGCTAAGCCCCAGAGCGTGAGGATAGTGATAGCAGAGACGGCCGGGGCGAAATCAGCGAGGGTTTCTACCGAGACTCGGTTGTCGGAGAGGTAGCCGATTAGGGTTTGGCCAAAGATTTGGGAGAAGTAGAAGAGGGCGAGGAGGAGGGCGCCGGTGGTGGGGGTGTAGGAGAGGGAGGTGGCGTAGGAGGAGAGGTAGAGGGTTGGGTAGAAGTAGCCTAGGCCTTGCAAGAGTACCAATGCGGCGAACAAGTAGAAGAGGGGTTTCTGAAGGAAGAATGTATCCATCTTCGCCCGAGCGCTTGATCGGGTGACGGGTAGCCGTTCTTTCAGTATCGGTAGGACTGGACCGGTCAGGACGACGACGGCGAGGGCGAAGGCGCGGAGGATTGTAGGGTAGCCGTAGGTGTCGAGGAGGGTGCCGAGGACAAAGGGCATACCGATCCCACTCACGCCCGTCGCGGCCGTGACTATTCCCAGCGCTAACCCGCGCCTCGCTACAAACCACTCATTCAACATACTGATGATCGTAGAATACATAATCGTAACGCCAATACTATACAAGACCCCCTGCGTAGCAATCAGCACCCGCGAAACTCGCTGCTACAAGGGACACAATTGACACAACCCAGCCCAGCCGAATCATTTGCCTGTGCCGCCTCGGTCAGCGTCTTACCGGCGGCCTCATTAGAGGAGCACCGAGGTAGAGTACACCGGTAGCAAGGGAGGCCACGACGGGATAGATTTGTTGCCGGCGAAGGGGGGGTGCGAGGAGTAGTGATTTTGGAAGATGCCGAAGGTGGGGGCGAAGCCTGTGATGTTGCTATTAGTGCTGTCGAGAAGTTGGACGGCGCGGGCGTTCCCAACCCCATTGGAAAGCTTCGATCATGGAGGCGCCGAAGAGGAATTGGCAGGCTGCGAGACCGCGATCGACCGGAGGGAGTCGGTGGTTGATGGATTCGGTGTCGTGGTGGGAGGGCAGGGTGGCATGCTCGCTAGCTTAGGGGGATCTGCTTCGGCGAGCCTGAGCGGGCTCGAGAGTGTGCAGGGGTGTGGGTCTTGTGACGATCTGGGAAGGGAGGGTTTCTAGCTCCGTGGTCGTGGACATTTTGGTCGCGGTTCTAATCGCGAAGGAATTATAAGATTAAAATCATAAGATTCAGAAAAGATCAATAGCACTTTTTGTTTTCATCTGATATCGCGGTCAATCGTGTCTGCCAACATTCCCACGCTGGGAGGAGAGGCTAGTACGTCGCAACGCATCTCCGCTCGATGACGATGGTGCTCTGGCCCACGCGAGCCAATTGTAGTAGTAACATCGTCTTAACTCGATAATCACTGGTAGATGGGGAGGTATCAATCATGTGAACGATTGCATTGGGTGCTTCTATGTACATTTGCATTTGATTCGAAGAAAGAGAAGGAGCGACGTCCATCATGATCATTCAAAGCGGCACGGAGAAAAAGGGCACTTGCACGTTTTGGGCTTCGGCGCAACGAGACTACCTCTTTCTTTCGACACCCTCTGCATCAAACATTCCTTATTTTATGATACATTGAATGAGTGGTCTCTCCATCGAAGGCTCGTGGAAGCAATCGCGTCGTTGAGAAGGAAGAAGATGTCGGCAGTACACGTGACGAATAGCAAGAACGATGTTGCTGTGGCGAAGATGGGCCTGGCCGGCGGGCAAGAAACGAAGAATTGGGGGACGTTATCGAACAATTCGATAGAATTCTACTCAGTAACGGTGTGATATGTGCAGTCCTGCTGTTTGTGATAGGTGGAAAGGGAAAAAATTGGACATGGTGCTTTGGTAGAGTGGAGATGGCCGTGAGGTACCAGGTCGAATACCTTGGAGATCGGAAAGACGGTTGCAACGCGTACGAGGGAGATCCAGGTGTCGCATGTCACAATCGATTCTCGCTCGAAGGAGCTGGGGTCAAGACAGGGCGAAGCTGAGGTCGATCCGTGGTCCGCGAGTGTGATGGAAGGCGATGATTGGACATTGGGGTTGGAAGACCTAAGCCGTGAGACGTGCCGTGGCTTGAGCCGTTAGGCGCCCTCGCCTGCTGCACCTTCAATGCTAGGTCGGACGCGCTTTTTCGACGCCTCAGTCGCGTTGGAGTTGCGACGCTTGTTCCCTGCAGATGATTTGCGAGGTGTAGAGGTCTTGGCTTGACGAACTCTCTTCCCGAATGTGCCATCTTTCGGATCGTCTGGCGTACCACTACTCGGATGATTGCTAGGTGCGCTGAGTGCAGCGCTATTGGGTGCGCTGATTGTGTCATCGCTTTGCTGGGTCTGATGAAGGTTAGCTTTGGCTCAAGACCTAGATATGGAGTGGAGCTCACTGATCGAATATTAGAATCCGCGTGAGAAACGCCTGTGAACTGGTGTTGAGGCATGTAGCTCGGGAGATTGCCATTCTGCCCAGCGACTTGGTTTGGTGGACGAGCCGCGTAATGATAAGCCCCATAGTTGGGATAGGTCGCATACTGTTGGGCAGTAGCATTCATTGGTTGAGATGAATGATTCGGGAGAACTCCATTCTTCGGAGCGGTACCGTTCGTAAAGCTCGGCGGAGCAACTCCCACACGCGGCTCAATCGGTGCTGGTCCCGTTGCATCGACAGCACCCATCTTCACCATGGTCTTTGCCGCATTCTCGGATACGTGAACTCCACGCTGCGGATTGACAGCGGGCTTCCTACCCTTGCGGGGCTTTGGCTTGTTGGGAACTTGCTGCTCGTGTCCGAGCGGCCTAAAGTCTATGCCTGCCTGCATTGCCTGTTGGCTTATCTCAGAGGTTGGAAGTTTTGCCCCGGCGATGGCATTGTGAAACCATGTATTTGGCATTGTGCCGCCCATGGCAGGATTTTGGGCACTGCCCATTTGAGAGGATATGTTTCGACTCATGTTCGATGGCTGTGGAGTACTTACCTTCGAGTCTTTGCGCTCGGGCGACCGATCTTTGCTGTCGTTGCGAGTACTAGGTTGATTTGACATGCTGTTTTGGGCTCCAATGTGTGGTTGACGTGGATAGACTTGCACCATTGGTGCTCCGTTAAATTGTGCACTGGGAGCGCGATCTCTCCTATCACCTTGACGGTTAGGGCTTGATCGATTTGATTGACGAAATGGTGCTCTGACGTATGGATTGTTTTGAGATATATCCACCACACGTTGATTCGGAGGCTGAGGCTTTGTGGCACCAGGTGCTTGAAATTGTGAAGGATTTCCTTTCGCGCCTTCGAACCTCGCCTGCGTGGGATCCAAACCGTTCGAGTGATTTGACTTGGAGCCCATCTGGGTAGCGGCCAACGCTCCGGCATACGGATTATTAGAAGAAATGACAGAGCCAGAACCTCTCGGGTTATGCGGCAATGGTGCACCAAAATTGGCACACCAAGTCGCTAGGAACATCTCATTCTCGTTATGCATCTGCAGAATCACAGATCGATTGTTATAAAAATTCCGATACACAAACTCTAAAGTCTCCGGAACAAGGTTTGGGTCCAGAGTACTTGGGCTCATCGGAGAGCGCTGCGGGAGGTGGAGGCCTGAACACAAAGTCAGCATCTGTAAATCTAAATTATGGTGGGTACATACCTCGCTGAAGCTCCTGCAGCCTAGTGTTCAACGATCGACCAGACAGAGGCTGGCTTGGTGCATATACATTTGAGGATGAATGGAATTGAGGCTGCTGATGCTGGGTATCGGCCTGGGTCGAGGCTGCGGCTGAAGGATCCTGGGGTTGAGCAGGATGTAGGGGTGAAGTATTCCCAGACCGGTGTTGATGCTGAGGACCCACTTGCTGAGCTTGCAGTGCCTTTGCCTTCACCACTTGCCAGCCCTTGTAGATCTTTTCACGTTCAGACAAGATAAGCTGGTCAAGTTGCAGCTGGATCCGCCACTTCTTGTCTGCTTCAGCGTCTTGCTTCTCCTGCTCCTCAGTGCTCATTTTCTTGGTTTCCCTGACGTCGAGGTCAAGAACTATCCTCGCCCGTGTGCGAGCTTGTTGATATAATTTGCGGGCCTCGTCCAAATTGATGGGATCACTGCCAGGAACCCAGGCTGGTGGCGTCAGTAGGTCGCCCAGATGCCCGATACCTGGGATGTGGTGAGTGGGACCAATCGCATCTGCACGTTTAAAGTACATGTTGATCGAGTGGGACTCGATACGTTGGCTTGGTCGAAGGAGCTGCGACTGTCCTGCGGGCTGGCCCTTCTGTGGAGGAACTTGGGCGGTGGAAGCTGGTAAAGATGCACGACGATTGACCCTATTCCTGACAATTGTACGCCCCGGTGCCATTGGCGGCAATGGCTGCAATATGCTTTCCGATGAAGGTATGGGCTGATCCGCCGCAAGGTGCTTGAGCCTCTCTTCAATCCCAGGAAGTGGGCTATCTGGTATCGGCTCGCGTACAGCGAGTGCCGGATGAGGTCCATATGGCACGTTTTGAAGGTGGGTAGTGATCGGTGCTGGGACATTGCGAAGGCCCACTCCGAAACGTAGAGATGGGCTACCTAAGCGTCGACCAGCAGACGCTGTTCACGTCTTAAGTTAGCAAAATACTACAAATACAGCCGTGTTCAACGCGGACAAGAAGAGCCCTAGTAATCGGGAAGAATGTGTCCCCATGTCTAGTAGGGAGAGATTTTAAATGGGAAGCTTACGGCTGCCACCAACACTATCCCTTCTCATCTGGCTCCTCTTAGTCGAGCTCGCGGGAGTGAGCGATTCAGCTTTGCTAGCACTTGCCACGTCGTCAGTACTGGATTGGAATCTTGAAAGAAGCCTAAGCCTACCGTGGAGTGATATCCATCTTGCCTGCGGCCGCGACAGCCTCGACATTGTGGGCCAGTCCTTGGCCTACGTCTTGATGCGTGCCTTCTGGGCCCGCGCCATCTAAAGTGCTGGCACTATGTTATCATTAGCAGCTGTCTTCATCGTGACGAGCGACCTTCCAAATAGGATCGGCTTGCATTGGAGTTTTGTCCTTCTTATCAGCCGCGGCCGAGTTATTGACCAAGACTTCGCCCATCGCTGGCTTCGCATCGTTCTGGCTGAATTGCTCAGCGTTGCCGGGACTATGCGCACTATTAGCAAACACTTCATTGGTCCAACGGGCTCAGCTTACAGTGGAGCGAGCGATTCTTTGCCACCACGAGGGTCCTTGCTCGCTTCTTGCTCCATGTTGTCTGAGCTCGCGTCCGAGAGCTCACTTGGAGTTGTTGGATGCAATGATGCAGCTCGACAGCTGTTGGGTGACTTTGATTCCATTACCGTTCGAGGTCGCGCCCTCAGTGTGAAGGCTTTGAGTAGTGGGGCAAATTGTGAGCTGTACGCAATCTTAACGGGGTGTGGTGCCGTTCAGGGCGCCGTATTCATTCTTGAAAATTCTTTGACTGGGGGAGTGTTGAGGTAGTGGGTTAGGAACTCGGTGTTGTTTGTTGACATTGTGTATCGAAAGTCGGCGGAGCTACGGCTATTTTCTACGATATCGGAATACAGCACAGTCACACTATGACAAATACTGGTGGTCAAAAACCTGGTGTATGTGCATTTCTGGCTGTCGTGCTATGCTCAGCAGCTATGGTACAGACTGGAGAAAATGATCTCTGATTGTATGCACATGTTCTCCTTCAAGCCATCCGCCATTCTCCTCCAGTAGAAGCCTCCTCGATTGAACACACGAACGTTGCGGGTAAAACACTGTGCAAAGCTGTTGAGTCTTAGCCAAGCCAGCATTTCTTCCCGTCACGAACGAACCATCTAATTCCAGGCAATATCATTGTTGGCAGCAGGGGCCTCCTCACCCCAAGCAGCATCGGCAGTGGCACCGTTGCTATCGTCATTGGTCTTAGCTGCTCCGCCCCAGGCACCTCCGTCATCCTCCCCCTCACCTTCCTTGTCGGAGTCGTCATCAAAGTCAATGTTGTCAGCGCTCTCCGGCTTGTAGCCCTCAAGGAAGTCGGGGACGTTCTGGTTGGTCTCGACCAGAAGCTTGGTCAAGGCTTCGGCAATGTCCTCATTCTTGTCGTTGTAGAACGAAGTTGCCATACCTACATTGCCGATACGAGCAGTGCGGCCAATACGGTGAACGTACTCGTGAATACCGCCGTAATCAGTACTGGGCATGTCGTAATTGATGACGTGCATAACATTCTTGACGTCCAACCCACGAGCAGAGACGCCGGTAGCAACAAGAAGTGGTGCTTTTCCTGTCTTGAACGCTCGCCTGCATCGGATCAGCATTGTCTAGAGAAGCAGGGCTGGGATTCGAACTTACATAGCATCCTCACGCTCGCGCTGGGTGCGATCAGAATGAATGGAAGTGCTGGGCATACCACGGTTGAAGAGAAAGTCGTCGATGAAGTCCGCTGCCTTCTTGTTGTTGACGAAGAGAATGGTACGAGCGGGAGGCATAGACAGCAAGAGGTCGAAGAGGCACTCGCGCTTCTTGGCTTCATCAACAAAGATGATCTTCTGAGTGACGTTGAGGTGCGAAGATCCCGCACGCCCAACGCGGATGCGAATGTGGTCTTTCGACATGTACTCCTTGGCGACAGAACGAGCCTCCTTGGGGAAGGTCGCGGAGAACATCATGTAGACATGGTCGTCATCATCATTGGAGTCTCCACCCATAATCGTGCTCATCTCAGTATTCCAGTCCGGTCCCACCATCTCGTCAGCTTCATCAATGATCGTATACTTCACGCGGCACAAGCTGAGCAGACCGCCTTTGCTCATGAAGTCCATAAGACGACCAGGAGTGGCGATCAAGACGTCGCAGCCCTTGCGCAACTCATCCATCTGATCCCGGCTGGGAGCACCTCCATAGATGACACAAGGACGAAGCATCGAACGGTAGCATAGACGACGTGCTTCGTCGAAGATTTGAGTTGCGAGCTCACGAGTAGGGCAAACAACCAGGACAAGAGGCTCAGCACGAACCCCATTCTCAAGAGGATGGAAAGCTTGAGTGAGATTGGGACGAGGAGCGCAAAGCTTCTTGGCCTTGCCCATCAGCTTGGAAAGAACAGGGATCAAGAATGCAGCGGTCTTGCCGGATCCGGTCTGAGCGATGCCGATGACATCGATTCCCTTGTAGACGGAGGGCAAGCAGTAGGCCTGGATGGGCGTGGGAACATCATACTTGCACAGCTTGATATTGTCAAGCATGACAGGGTGCAAGCCAGCGTCCTCAAACCTTGCGATCGGCTGGATCTTGGTCTCAGACTCGAAGGTGACGCTGATCTCGGCGATCCTGATGGAAGCGATTAGTATCTGAACGTGTATTGGGAGGATATGGGAAGGTACGACTCACTTGGAGAATTCCGTGCCTCTCTCCATCTTGTGCTCATCACCAAAGAGCATACGCTCGAGCTCCTTGTGCTCAGGGCCGACATCACCATACTCATCAGACCACTCGTACTTGATGGCGTTAGCAGCCCAGGAAGGCATGTCTTCGGCTGTGCCTTCTTCAGCTGCAGGCGCTGTACGCTGGGTGTTGCTGGCAGCGTTGTACGTCTCGTAGTCGTACTTCTGAGGCTCGGCCCAGTGAGCTTCACGGACCCGCTTCGCGACATCCTCGTTGACCTGGACGTTTCCGACACGGTTGGTCACGTCCGTGAGTGCGTGATCATCACCAGTGGTAGACATGGTGAAGGTGATATGTCTGTATGGCTGCTAAAGAAAATCAGTGACCGTGGCCAAGTGAGGTTATCGAGGTTGCCTTGTCAGGAAGAGAGGAAAGTTGAGAAAGCTCGTGAAAGGCTTGGAGATGATGAGGGCTGGAGTGGTTGACGAAGGTGATGTTGGTGTTGGCTAAGGATCTTGCTTCACGCTGAAGCTTGGACCTCAAGATCGACGCGTTGATCTTGATCTCACACGATGTGCTTGATGGTTTGAGAATGTGATTTGTATGCAATGCAAATGATGAGAGAAGAGGGTATGGGTGAGGTGGAGTATGTGCTGTAAGGAAGAGGTACAATTGGGGAAAAAGTAGGGAGAGGTCTAGGGTGAGAGCAATGAAAGTGAGGAGAAGAGCGTACCTTTGGTGATGTTGATGCAGGAAGGTTTTTGCTGCCGGCTTGAGATATGAAAAAACAGTTGTCTCCTTAAAGCTGGATGAACAAAAATCCTGGCGGTTGACTCCTGTTGTTCTGGAACTTTCTGGATGAGAAAACAGAAAGTTGAGGGAGGAAAGAGCGAGAATAAATATTCCATCGGCTAGCGTAGGGCTGAAGTTGCCATCATCACCGAATGCTGTGACTCGACCATTCACTCGATGTCACTCTTCAAAAGAACACGAAACGCCTCCCGATCCCCACCCAGGTTGTCGATCTATGATAAGGCAGCGTCACTTCGACATCGTGCCCCACTCCGCGGTTTATAGCACCGGAAAATTGGACAAAAGTTGGCGACGCTAGGTGCAAAAGAAGATAAGAAGTCCCTCGGGCCAATGCGGTGCCAGTAAGTGAGTCAATAAAAATGAATGCGAAGAAGAAGAAATGTACCGCCGTGATTATGATGTCCGTTTATAGGGTAAATATATGTGTATAATTTCTTCCGGCGTTTCATGGAGAAAAGGTAATTTTGTATTGCAGCCTCGGTCTCTGTTATCTATCGCCTCCTCTCTGTGAAGAGCTGTCCAGTGTTGGCCTTGGCCAATTATGTTTCGGAGTCCTTGGAGACTCTTGCAACCACGCAGTAATTGCATGACGTACCATCCAATCGGCTAGCAGTCGGCGGAGGCTGTATCCGGGATGCCTGTTTTCGAAGATTCAGATGATCACTGCACATGAGGGGAGTTTCTGTTAAAGCTTTGTTTTGCCCCAGGTGAAGAATGCGTCGTTGAGATCGTGTTTCATTGCTTCCTGAAGCTTGTCATCCGTGCAAGGAATCTTGAAATGAGATCCTTGTTGTTGTCATGGCACACGGTACCGGTGGAGCCCCTCTGGCCCCACTCTCTTGTCTTGGAGATTCATGAATTGTCGTGTCCCGCTCATAGCGTCCTTTGGAAGCCGTGGAGAAGGCCGGAAAAGATTGCCGCTCAGTCTCTTCAGTACGTTGTATCCTGCACAGGCTGATTCGTAGCCTGACTGCTCGAAGTTTGCTCACGCGTGCTTGCAATTCGTGCTTGCTTCTGTGGGAACTTCCTGCTGTTCGCTTGCCAGTCAATCTGAGTCAGTTCGAAAGCCTCTCCCGTGTACCTCGTCTTCATGCACTTTGAGCTCTTCTACTGCCGTATATCATACTCCGCAATCGTTGGTTGTGCATATGAATCGAATCCAAGAGCAAGGCAAAGTAGGACCATGATTAGGAGGAGAGGAAGTAACATCTTGAACAGTACGCTCATTTCCTGCATTCGCGGTCGACCGCACATTGGCTTTGCGGTCAGAGTAGCTTCGTTGATTGGTGCATTATTGGAGACTTGAGTAGACCCTCAGCAGCCCCAGTCTCATATAGACGCTTGACCAAGTTAGGCATGGAACAGGCCCATCGTCTCTTTCTCTTCTGGCTTTTCCTTTTCCTGCTCTTTCTTTGTACCATTGTTCGGCCACCTGGCATGTGGACCGTGGCGTAGAGAGTCTGGGTTGCCTTTGTCCTTCACGCACTTCGGAACGTCTCTTCATCATTGGAGATTTAGACACCGTTACCAACAGCCTCGGTCTCCTCATTACTCGAGATTTGTTCAGCCTCAGCAGCTGGATCCATGATCGTGAAGCCAGTGTTGTCAGTGGCAAGCTCCTCCGAGAAGATTCATCCTTCGTCCAGGTAGATCTGCCTCACCGCCTCCTTGTCATCAAGGTATTTGAGGAGCGTCGCAGTTGACTGAGTCTTATTGTTAGCCAGCATTCTCAACTTGTTTTGGAAGGCTATGACTCACCAAGCGGAAAACAATCTCCCCAACTTCAACACACTTACGCGCTTCGGCCTTGCAAACTGCCTTTGCTATGTAAAGATCTCCTCGCGGAACATCGCATTGTACTTCGCGAACAAAGCACTGGATGCCATGTCGCTTGTGTCGACGGTCGGCACATGGGAAAAGGGTCAGGGTAGGCCCGATCATGTGCGGAAAATGTCTTTCGTCAATTCATCGTCAAGAAGTGCTTCTCAAAAGATATCGAGGGTCTGAATCTCACTGTCAGCCAACATTTCCACTAATACCTAGAATGGTAATACTCACGAATGCCGGAGCTTCCATTCCATGGCTCTGATAGTTATGGTAGATTGCCTTCATGACGGCACGCAGAAGCGAAGGCGTATCCTTGGTGAGCCTAGGATGGTACTTGAACCAGGCACGCTTTGCGACATTCCATGCGTCTTCAGGCAAGAAAGATTTTGAAAGATCCATTGTTGTCTCCCGAATCGGTGTTGGTGGGTAGTAGGAGCGCCTAGGATCGTACTTGCCAATGGTTCAAGCTGAAGTCGACGTGCCTTGGCCTCTCCATGGGCGTTGATGGAGCCGTCTTCGGCTGGACATGACCTCTTAGGGTCGCTGTATTAGCAGCAACTGCGCTGTTGAATGCGCTGTTGACAAATGGTTCTTCATGCTCTTGGGTAGACCTTCTTGTGGCTAATTCACGAGATGGAGTCATGGTGGCGCCAAGCTGAGCCACGAAGGCTGTACGCATGACGGAACTTGTCGAGCATGTCCGAGCTGTACGGTCGCTGTGTGCGGCAGATCTTGCACTTCCTCGCTTCCTCCATCGGCTCTGCAAGCACGCTCTCGATGCCGTTCATCGAGACCCCAAGCATCTTGATGCACCGTATGGCTTCCCGTGAGCTTGCACAAAGCCATTTGCAAATCGGCTTGAGCCCATGCCAGAAAAGAAAAACAAGGGAAAGAGCAGGCCAGACTATGAGTACGAATATGTATATACATAAGCAGAAAAGAAGTGCTTATTTATATATTTAAAGAGGTGGAGGAGCATCCTCGCAGTCCTCCATATCGAAGGAGCTGGGGAATATATCAAGAAGAAGAAAAGCTGCGGCTAGATGGCTCTTAAGTACCGACCGGTGGCGAAATTTGGGCAGCCGAAACACATTTATTCACCCCGGCTTGACGTCAGCAGTGTAATCTTACTTATATTAGGTGTCTACACTACGTGAATTGGCGTCTTTCGGCGTTATCTTGAAACAACTACAAGCCGCGTTCAAGCGCTGATTAGAAGATAGCGAACGATCTCCACGGAGGAAGAGTCAGAAGACAGTATACTAGCGACCTTCATTCCGGGCTAGGGTACTATAATAGTGATATAGCCTACGGTCTGGTCTGTGAGCTGAACGCGGAGTCAGCAGATGAAAAACCCAGCACCTAGACTGAGGGGCAAAGCACTTTGGTAGTGATGGCCATCACAATATCTGACACTTTACGGCCACCAACGGCAGCTAGGGCAGCAATTTCCCTTTCCGGCTACCACTGCTATATTGGCAGATTCAGGGACAACACTCTCAAGATCCCTAAGGGTCCATGCGCCGTGAATATGATTCTCTAGCAACACCAATCTTTGATGTGGCTCCACCGGAGCAGCCGCGCCTTCGACCCACCCCTTTACACCTAGCCATTGCTTAGAACTTCAGGGTTTGCCTATGCAGACGCTAAGTAATGAGGAGCAGCAACAATGGCGTTGTAGACCTTTTAGAATTAGAGATGTATAAATTGTGGGAGCACTACAGTTGAAAATGGACAGTAGCATATCAACTGAAGTGCTCTCGGTAGAGCGAATATCGTGGTGTTGATGCCAGGCAAGCTTACGAGTTGACGTTAATTGACAAGGCTGAAGAGCGGGTACTGGAGTAGCAGAAGCTTAGCGAGCGCTGGGATGAGGACCAATCAGCGCACTCTTGAGTAACATTGTGGTTGTAAACACTTTGCTAGAAGGTATTTTTGGTAAAAGAACGCAGTGTTGCGAGCTTTGAATAGCTGGTAAGGTAGCATATAATTGCTTCAGATCGTATACTCGCGACCGAGAATTGTGAAGGTTTGCCAAAAAAGCAAAGCTACACTTGAGTAGCATGTATGACCTAATATTGGTATGGAGAGCCGAAGAGTCACGTCAGTAGGGATAGCATGCAATTAAATGGAACGATAGCGGCGAAGATAGAGGACCGACGGTCTCAGAAATTATGAGCTGGAGTTTGCGTCGGGTATCTTTGATGGGAAGCATCCTTAAAAATGGTCCAAATCAAAGGAAGTACGCCGAACAAAATGGATAAATTCAAGAGAGATGAGCGTACGAAGCGTCACTGCAACCACTCTTCCACCATCCTCCTCGTCGCCATCCACCCCCTCCAAGCCGGCGACGCAGCATCACCCTTGCTCGCCATCGCTGGCATTGTCCTGAGACTCTCCATCGGCCTCTGCCCCAGGATATCCTTCTCCGAGAACCAATTCCCATGCAGCCCATACGGAACTCTCTGCGGCAAGTACACTCTAGCTACTACATCCGTCATGTTCTTCGCATCAATGATCCACAGCTCGCTCTCTGCATCAGACCTACACCCGCCATTCTCGTCAAGCTGCGACTCATCAAACATATAGCTAAGAACCCAGCCATCATCCTCATCGACGCCACCAGCACGAGGCACAAAGCGCGATTCCTGCGCGTACCAACCTTCTGGCATTTTGAAGATCTTGATGGGGTCATTGGGATCTTTGCTTGCTAGAATTTTAGCAATGTTTCGGGTGTCTACGCAGCCGGTGATTTGGGTTGGAGGATGTTGAACGCCTCTTGCGATGAGGATCTCAACGTCCACCTTGACGAGAGCATTGATTTTGACGGCGCGGCCTAGTGCTGCGCCAAATGATGTTCCGGAAACTGAGCAGCCGTAGATGTATTTTGCGGCGGACATTGAGACGGAGTCGCGAAGGGAGGGAAATTCGAATGGGATGGCAGAGAGCGCCCATTGGTGCATGATCAGGTTATCGGCAGCAAAGCCATGGGAAGCTGGAATACCCGCGGGTTGCGGCAGGCGATATTGGTAGTAGTAAAGACGGCACTGATCTTCTTCCTGCATGTCGGCTGGAATCTCCTTTGTTGGGGTCGGGGCTGCTAGATTTCCAGCGCTGAAGACAAGAGAGGCGGACGTCAGACGACAAGCAAGCATATTCAGCATCTCGATGCCGGGGAAACCAGGTGTGGACTTTGGGTCGACAGAGTTCCATGAATTTGCTGTGTGGAAAATACAACAGGGGTTCGTCTCAAACCAGCAAATATCTTGTGGACGGTAGCGTGGGAAGATGCCAAACCTTGAGCGGCTGGTGGGATCGTAGGCTACGACTGGCTTGTTCTTTGCTAGATTGAGCGGATCGAGGGAGAGGGGGAGGTCCATGATGATAGTGTGATTACTTGAAACGCCGAAGTCGTGCATCATCTTGGCAGACGAAATGCCAGGGATTGGTACATTGAGTATAGGGGCTGGCGCTTGGACGTCCCGCTTCTTGGTGGGGTCGTACTTCGGGGGGACGATGGAATAGTGCACATAGGGTGGAGCAAAGGTCGAATGATACAGGAGCAGCTCATTTGTGTTCGGGTCGACGCGAGGCTGAAGCAGCTTAGCGTCAAGCATCTCCTAAAAACAAAATTGAAAACGTACGTGTGCAGTTGTCCATTCCTTCATGAAGCTCATTAACCCGCGGCCTCCGAACCCAGAGCCGATATCATCCCCACCCTCTCCTTCACTTGCTTTTCCATTGAACCATCCAATCGTCTCAAGCCCTGGGAGTGCAAAGCGCATAGGTGGACCGCTCTCACATGTTGCCAGTGCTCGTCCATCGTGATAATATATAGCGGTATTTGCTACACTGATCCTCCTAATCACTGCCTGCGAACCCGGAAGGTGCGATAGTACGACTAGTAGAATTGTTCTCAGGATCCTCAAGACGATTGAAATCAATGAGCTTACGGGATTGACGAGAGTTGCAATGCTTGGCAGGATGGGCGTCTTAAGGGAGGGCGAGGTCTTGGACGAGAGGTAGACATCTGTCAGGATGTACTGATTGACGAATTCGGGTTCTATGCTTCCTTTTTCTTCAGTCCGCCGAAAAGACACGCCACTGAGCATGCCGTCGCCATCGAACCAATGGGCATCTCGCCCAAGGGTCTCGTTTGTCACTGGATTACCTCCATTACGAACGTATTCTCCTCCCGCAAGCTCTTTAGGCAACGTGCCAGTGTAGGAACACTGCGTAAGAGGTAGGACCTGCTGAACTGGCGCGAAGTTTCCGGACAGGTACCTTGGTGGCCGATCAGTACTGGCCCCGTCTACAAACGCAAGACGACTTACGGATGATCACGACGTTTGTCCTCTTTCCGCGCGCTCTTCATGATATTATTGTAGAGTATCTAGCAACTATCGCTTCTACAAACGCTGTACTTCATCCCATATCTGGAGTACTGTACCTCTGCCCAATCAACGGTGGCAAAACTATACATCGGCAGCAAGCTCCGCTATTGTCATTTAGGTTTGGCATTATCGCATGACCACTTTCATTTTTGCATAAAGTCGGCTTTTCGCGGAGAAAATTTGCACTGTAAAGTAATTAAGGAGCTTCTTCCGATGACGGCAGCAGCGGGAACGCTAAGGAAGGCTTCCTGGTCGGACCTAATCTTGCTGCTTTAATCAAATCGAGAAGGGTAGATTATTGGCGCTTTCCTTCGTCATCGGTATGCACTTGCTTGCCACGGAGGAAAACAACAACGACGGCGTGAAGTTGAATGGAACTGGATGAGAAGATTTTGCATATGTTGAAAATTGAGGTATTGGCAAATCGAGTCGAGTCACTGAGAGCTCCTCCAAACGCCGCTTAATTACATCCTGCCCACTAGTCTTCCCCGCTTTTCCAAGTCCTGAATACCTGGCGAACTTCCAACAATATGGCAACATGAACGCAATAACAACTTCGCTCAGATGAATGCCGGACATGGGTTATGACTATGCTTTGGTGTAAGTCAACAAGACTCAACGGTTCAGTAAATACTGACTCAAGGCATAGTCACCTCTACTATACGATACCGCCGGCGGTAGCCTTGACCTTCCTCTACCACCCTCTCTCCACGAGTCTTGGTGTCTACAAAATCCTCTTTCTCATATTTGTAAGTTTTGGCCGTGCCCAGCAACCAACAGCGCTCACGTTTTCCAGATTGCCGTCTTCTCAACCACTCCCTGGGATTCGTACGTAATCCATACGCGAATATGGACATATCCACCCAACGCAATCGTTGGCCCAACTCTCTTCAAAATTCCTGCTGAAGAGGTTTTCTTCTTCGTCATCCAAACCTACAATACCTCCCTCCTCTACTTACTTCTTAGCAAGCCCACATTCCACCCAGTCTACCTTCGTGGACAAGAGAGGCTCAATGACGGAAGGCGACTAAGGCAATGGAGATGGCTTGGCATAGTGACGATTCTGGCTGGCATTTGCCAAGGCATTGGCTTCGTTCTGAAGGGCGGAGAGGGCCTTTACATGGGTCTAATACTCGTGTGGGCTGGTCCCTTCGTTCTGATGCTATGGTAAGATGAAGCCGCTGTGAATCTTCAACGAACGTGCTAATTCGATACAGGAGTCTCGCATATCAACTCATTATGGAGCTTCCGTTCTCAAATACTATAATACCCATCGCCCTTCCCACCATCTACCTGTGGATTGTGGACACCTTAGCATTGAAAAGAGGGACCTGGGTCATTGAGTCGGGCACCAAACTTGGCTGGCACTTGTGGGACGGGCTCGAGATTGAGGAGGCAGTCTTCTTCTTGGCGACGAACGTGCTCATCGTCTTCGGTCTGATTGCATTCGACAACGCTTCCGCCATTCTAGCAGCATTCCCAAAACTCTTCCCTACGATAGCACCTCTTCCTTCGCCCATAATTCTGGTTCGAGCGCTGCTCGTTCCTACAGCCGTCTACGACGATGATCGGATAGAAGGGCTACAACAAGCCTTGGCTCGCCTCAGAGCTAAGAGTCGAAGCTTTTACCTTGCCAGCGGATTCTTTCAAGGACGGCTTCGCATTGACTTGGTTCTGCTCTACTCTTTTTGCCGTGTGGCGGACGATCTAGTGGATGAAGCTAGCACCGTGGACGAGGCAAGGAATTGGATCGCTAAGCTCAACGAGTATCTGGACATCAGCTATAACAGCGAATCAACCGAAAAGCTCATGCCACGTGACCAATTCGTCACTTCGATTTTTCCACCATCTGCCCAAGCTGCTCTGAACCTACTCCCCACGCAATACCTCTCTCCACAACCACTGTACGACCTCCTTAAGGGCTTCGAAACGGATCTACATTTCTCCTTCAGCAACCCTTACCCCATCGAGGACTTACCAACGTTGCAGCTCTACGGTGCCAGAGTTGCAGGAACCGTGGCCGAATCTTGCTTGGAGCTTGTCTTTCACCATACAAGAACACAAGTCCCAGAAGACCAACGAAGACGCATTGTCCAGGCTGGGGGTCGCATGGGAATTGCCCTACAATACGTGAACATTGCTCGCGACATCTCGGTCGACGCCTCCAATGGCCGTGTCTACCTCCCAACGAGCTGGCTGAAGGAAGAAGGATTGAAACCGCAAGACATAATCAGAGATGCAACGAGTGCAAAGTCTGAGATCCTACGCCAGCGGTTGCTCGACAGTGCTATGGAAATCTACCGTGAAGCCAAAGGGGCAATCGAAGAGCTCCCTCAAGAAGCACGAGGTCCTATGAGAGTAGCGGTCGAGAGCTACGTCGAGATTGGGCGTGTGCTGAGAAAGCCGGGTTACAAAGTCAAGGCCGGCAGAGCGACAGTGCCGAAGTTGAGAAGGCTGAAGGTCGCTTGGAAGGCTTTGAATCAAAAGTAGAAAGCCATGTCTATATGTGGTGCGATTGTAAATAGCGTGTAAGATACCACTGTGTTCGATAGCTCCGATAGGCTGTAGCCCCGATAATACCACCTGTACATGCACCGCGGCCATCTCGCGTGGCATCATACTCTGGCTGGACTCGCATTGATACTTTAACGTCCCAGCTTTTGTCCCAATCCCAGCTTCGATACGTCTTCATCGGCCCAATTCACAGCTTGAATTGTATCTCCAGTGGACATTATCAACGGCTGGATTCCAAAGTCCTTGCATTGATCAAGACGTGATTCTACAGAGATTGGATTTTGTTTCGCCATAATTTCTCCTCCCTTTACTGCTCGTAGGCCACTGCAAGCAACATTGGCTTGAAGTCCAGATCAAGCTCCCGGGCGAGGCCCCTAAAAATGTAGGCATCCGAGAGATCCAGCCTGTAGCCACTAAAACCCGGCTCCTTCGTCATCATACGGAGGCGTTTCCGCCACCTAGGCGAATCCAAAGTTGTGCCCAACATGTAGAAAAATATTTACCATCTCTAATAATCCTGAAATGGGGGGGGAAGTCGTCCAGAAGACTGCAATTGTTGTAGGTACGCTCATCGAGAACAGAAGACGTCCATATGCGCGATCCCTTACTGACCCAGTATTCTATTAGGTGCTGGCGTTGGCGGCGTTGCAACAGCAGCACGCCTTGCAAAGGCTGGCTTCAAAGTCACTGTCTTCGAGAAAAATGACTTCACAGGCGGCCGATGCTCTCTAATACATCACGATGGCTATGTGAACCTCCTCCCTCCCAAATTTTGACCACGAGCTGAATCATGACCAGCGTTTCGACCAAGGCCCCTCGCTCCTCCTACTCCCCCACCTCTTCCGTGAGGCCTTTCACGACCTCGATACCTCCCTCGAAGCAGAAGGCGTGGATTTGATGAAATGTGAGCCGAACTACAATCTCTGGTTTAGTGATGGCGAGATGTTCGAGTTGTCGACGGATGTGTCCCGAATGAAAGAAGAGGTCGAGAAGTGGGAAGGCAAAGATGGCTTCGAGAGATATCTGGGCTTCCTGCAAGAGGCACACCGGCATTACGAGATCAGCGTTACGCATGTGCTTAAGAAGAACTTCTATTCCATCCTCTCAATGGCACGGCCTTCCTTCCTGCGGCATCTCCTCACTCTGCATCCCTTCGAAAGTATCTACTCCCGCGCCTCGAAATACTTCTGGACGGAACGTCTACGCAGGGTCTTCACTTTTGGAAGCATGTACATGGGGATGTCCCCCTTCGACGCCCCAGGCACCTACAGCCTGCTTCAATATACAGAGCTCGCAGAAGGAATATGGTACCCCAAAGGCGGTTTCCACAGCGTGATCGCTGCTCTTGTCCGAGTAGGCGAGCGCTTCGGCGTCACCTATCGCCTTTCCACCCCGGTCGCCTCCATCCAACTCTCCCCCAATAGTCGCCGCGCAACAGGCGTGACCCTCCCCAGCGGCGAATCCATATCCGCCGACATCGTAATCATAAACGCCGACCTCGTCTACGCCTACAACAACCTCCTCCCACCCTCCTCAAAAGCCGCCTCCCTCCAAAAACGCTCCGCGAGCTGCAGCTCCATTTCCTTTTACTGGGCCATGAATCGCCAAATCCCTGAACTCACAACTCACAATATCTTCCTTGCCGACGACTACCGCGAATCCTTCGACGATATCTTCAAAAAGCAACTCATCCCCTCCCAACCCTCTTTCTACGTCAACGTCCCCTCACGCATCGACCCAGCCGCGGCGCCAGAAGGCAAAGATTCCATCGTCGTCCTCGTCCCCGTCGGCCACCTTCTCGACGAAAAGGAAGGCGCAGGTATCAAAATAGACAGCAAACAAGACTGGGAAACCATGGTAACGACAGCGCGCGAAACCGTCTTCTCAACCATCGAAGCGCGTACTGGCGCCACTGACTTACAAGGAGCGCTTGTGAAAGAAATCGTAAACACGCCTCAAAGTTGGAAAGACGTCTTTAACCTCGACAAGGGCGCGATTCTTGGGTTGAGTCATAGTTTCTTCAACGTTCTCTGTTTCAGACCGTCGACGAAGCACGCATCGATTGATCGGTTGCATTTCGTGGGTGCGTCTACGCATCCGGGGACCGGTGTGCCGATTTGTTTGGCGGGGAGTAAGGTTACTAGTGAGCAGGTGCTTGATGTATTCAAGATGGAAGCCCCGTGGAATTTCAAGTCTAGGGGGCAAGGCAAGGCTGAGGTCAAGGAGATTGATAGGGTGCATTCGAGGCCGTTGTTGTCAAATTATCATATCGTCGTGCTGGTGTTCTTTCTTGTGGCTCTGGCGGCGATTTGGAGAGTGTATGCATTGGAGAGCTTGACGGGGGATGTGTGGAGGGTGTGCAAGGTGCAGTGGGATGAAGGCTCGTGAGAGTTTGATTGGGACGAGAAGAAATCTGATTTCCATGTATAAATTCTACTCAACCGTAATGAGCAAAACTGTCCATATCCTCTCTTTTCCCAAAGCCTGCGGCTGTGCACAGTCATTACAGTTCCGACTTTGCTTAGTGGTCCAGAGTTCAAATCGGCACATCTGTTGTTTGACACCAGAACATCGTTAGTTCCAATATTAGATCAAGGGAAGTCCTGAAGGAATTGGCCAACAGTAAATCTGTACAGAGATGCAATTCTTGAATTTCAAGAGGAGGTGGTATTATAGGCTACAGTGTTCCATTTAGATGTACATAGTAAGCCCGACGTGCAGAGAGGGTATTGTTGACCCGATTCCTCCTGCCAAGAGTGGAAGATATTCGAAGAGGGAAGCTGCAATGAGTACCGTTTCCCAATAAAGTCTACTCAGCCAAGCAGATCAGACAAAGTCATCAACGAGTATAACTGCCGTTCTGTGCAGCCCTCTCGCTCGCTTTTTGATGCTGTTGATCGCAACCGTTTGATCCTGCACACTCAAGAGAGGCGTATCCGTCATTTCTCGCCCATGGTGCCCCACCCGTCTTCAGACTTGCCATCTCAAGACCTTCGATAGTCTCCGCCAATCAATCAAGTTGATCCAAGACGTTGCCAGTTCTAGTATATATTGCTGCTCGGTTGTAGTCTTTGTGCAGGATTAGTGTGATATTCTCGCCATCGTCCACGCAATTGAACATGATACTTGATGTTTAGTTGCCTTCATGCTGTCTGAAAGAACGCCAGAGCAGTTCCTTGTGCTGAATCTAACGCTTAGCTACCGAGTGTCTGGGCTGTTATTTATCAATAATAGGGGGGCTTCTGAAAACTTTTTGGAAAGTAGGCACGACGCTGCTTGGACAGTCCATGAACCGTTCGAGGTTACCTAG